>OGDF01005360.1_pt1 | contig 13670 bp, 8 predicted proteins | sample 1570141 | NCBI WGS metagenome assembly OGDF01 (sample SAMEA4370581, study PRJEB24528) | human gut metagenome | reverse complement strand
GGCGGCGTAGGTTCCGGCTGGTCAACGTGCAGCCGCTCCACCACCACGTCATACGGCAGATGGTTCTGTTCGCCAGGATAGACGGTCACCGGTTCGGAATGGAACGCCGGGGCCTCGGCGGCGGGTTCCTCGACGGGCTTGGCAGCTTCGGCAGGTTCTTCCACGGCAGCAGGGGCTTCCATGTACGGTTCGGCCTGCTCCTGTCCAAAGCCGTCCAGTTGACGGGCATACAGCCCGCGCAGCAGGGGCGCGACCTCATCCCAGCGAAAATACAGCATGGCCAGCCGCTTTTCGTCAGCATCCAGCACTTCCAACTCGATGCCTTCGGACGTGGTGCGGTAGTCGGCGGTATCGCCGGTCTCCAGCTCCATCGTCTCCACGATGCCGGGGAAGGCCCGGCCCAGCCACTGTGCGATCTCGCGGTTGGGCTTGCCGGTGTGCAGCAGCTCGGAAAGCTCCGCCTTGTCCGGCGCGCCGATCAGGCCGTGGACCAGCACGTCCCGCAGGTCCTGGTCTGCCGTGTCGGGGTTTACAGGCAAAAATTCGTTGATGGCTTCATTGCGGGTGTCCGCACGCAGCAGCGTCTCGAACCGCTCCCGGCTCTCGGCCCGGAAGATGGGGTACGCCATATTGGAGGGCAGCAGCTGCACCGTGCCCTCCCGCAGCTCGGTGATCTGGTACTCCTGATTGTCCAGATAAACCGTATCACCCACATGGTAAGGGGGTGTTGCGGGGTCGTAGGTGGTGGGGGCTTCTGTTTCCGGGATAGCCTGCCGGATGGCTTCATATTCCTCATCCGATACGGTAATATCCATCTCATGGGTAGGTTCGCCGCTGCCGATGGTGAGGGTGTCTCCCTCGCGGGTGACGGGCTGGCCGGACAGGTCGAGCCGGGCCACCTGCGCCTGGGCAGCCTCATCCGGGTAGTTGCCAATAATACGGAGGTAGGTCCGCTGCTCCAGATCGTAGATCGCCGCGCCATCGTAGGCAAAACCGTCCGGCTCCATTGTGCCGTCCACATAGCCCTGGGCCACCTTCTCGGCTTCCTCCAGCGTGGGGTATTCCAGGCGCTCGTCAAAACCGTTCTCGAAATGGTGGTAGACCACTACCTGATACCGGCGGGCATCCTGCTCGTTCTCTTCCGGCTGGCGTTCCTGTTCTGTCAGGAATTTATTCTCCTGGATGAGTTGTGCGATCCGGCGCTGCACTTTGGGCCAGGGCAGGGCCGTCCCCTCCGGGCTGTCCGGGCGTACCGCAAACAGGGTTTTGCCGTCACTGCCGTTAAACTCGCGGGCCAGCCAGGCGGCGGTATCTTTCTCCCGCGCATGGGCTTCCATGTAGTGGATAACAGCGCGTTTGCTGTCAGCATTACCGTTCCAGGCACGGAGGGCATCGTCAATATCGTCCTGGGAGAGTGGGCGCAGCAATTCGTGGAGATGCGGGTAGGTCTCGTCAATGACCTCCCGGTGCAGGCGGTGGCGGAACTCCGGCACATCGGAGTAGAGCCGGATCAGTTCCAGGTCGCCGGAATTTAGCACCGCCCGGCGCACGGCGGCGTTGCCCTCGATTACTGCGTTTTCGTGGTCCGAGTGGCCGCAGGCGTTGCGGTAGGCGGTATCCGCCTCCAGTGCGGTGCGAACAATGGGTTTGTACTGTTCCAAAGAATCCTGGATGGACAGTTCAGCCTGCTGCGCCGCCATAGCGTCTGCTTCGGCAAGATCTGCTTCTTCCTGCCGCTGCTCCAACTCGGCCTGCTCCTGCGCTGAAAGGTAGCGCCCTTGTTGAATCAGGCCGGTGATCCGTTTGGCGGCTTTATCCCAGGTGAGATACACGTCCGGGCATCCGGCTTTTTTGAAGCGTAATCCTTTACCGTCATACCATTCATCACTGCCAGCCGCGCCGGACAAGGCGTGGGAACGTCCGCCGATGCCATATTCGTGCTTGAGAAAATCTACCTTCTCCTTGTCGGTATGGCTTTCCTGGAAAAAGGCAAAAATACGTCCTTTGCCGCCTGCCATGCCGCTGCCGCTGGTCAGAGCGGCATCTATTTCATCCTCTGTGATAAACCGCTTGGCCGATGGTACCTCCGCCAGCTCGGTAGAGAAGGTGTTACGCGGCAGGTCCAGGTCACGGAGCCTTGCCAGCATCCCTTCCAGGTGGTGATAATGGAACCGCAGCAGCGCCCGGTTATCCTGATGGGCAGTCAAAAACTGCTGATACTCGTCCAAAAGTGCTGCCCGAAACGCCGGATTTGCCAGCTGCCCGGTAAGCCACGCGGACTCCTCCGGGAAACCATTCCCTTGAATGTGGGAAAGGCTTTGCAGGTATCCGGCGTTCCTGGCTTCCTCACTTAAGTCGTGGTACAGGCTCCAAAACTCGTCTGCCAGCAGGGACCGTTCATAACTTTCGGCCTCAGCCAGCTCCACATTGGAGGCAAACTGGCCCGCTTCCAAAAGCTGCCCAATCCGTTCGGCGGCGTCCTGCCAGGACAAAAGCTGCGCGGACCGGTCATAGCGGGCGGATTTTCCGTGGGAAAGGTGGATGCCGTCCTCGGCGTACCATGCGGTAACACTGCCGACCCCGCTGCCGCCGTGGTAGAGGGTTGGCAGATACGCCGCGATCTCTGAAATGGGCTTCTGCTTTTCAAATTCCACAGCAACACGCTCCCGAAAGCGGTCCGTGTTGCCGCCGAGCCGCAGAACATGATCTATATCTGCCTGGGTAAAAGAAAAAGCAGAGGGCGTTTTCACACTCTCTGCTTCGTCGATCTGTTGAATCTGTTCCGCTTCGGAGAGGAACAGGTTTAGGGTCAGCTGTTGATAAGTTCCGCCAGCAGAATCTCCTCGGCCTGGGCTTTGCAGGTGTTCATCAGGCCCACCCACTGCATCGGGTCGGCGGCTTTCAGCGCCTCCGTCGCGCCCGCCGCCTCGGCCAGTTGGGGCATCATCTGCTCCAACCGCCGGTTCGCCGTCTCGTCGATCTCCTGAAGGTGCGGGTACAGCTTCTCGGTCATCAGCAGCTGGTTGTACAGGATGGGCCGGTGCTGCTTCAAATAGGCTTTCCTCATCCTGCCGTACTTGCCCAGGGGCTTCTCCGGCAGCTCGCTCAGGCTCAGGTCGGGAATCAGGTAGTCCCCGTTCTGAATGTAAGTCAGGTTGTTCTCCATGTGTGGCACTCCTTTCCGCGCTCTTGGCGCGCTCATAGTTCTGGATGGTGACGCCGATCTGCCGCAGCACCTGCTGGTTTGCCTGGCTGACCGCCGTACCCAGCGCCCCGATCACGGCGGGGGTGTTGAAGTCGAAGATCGGCATGAAGTCCTCATGGCTGAAATACTGCTCCGGCTCCAGCCCACAGCGGGACATCAGGGCGTAGGTGATGCTGACAGCGGCGGCGGATTTGAACTGCATCCCGATGTTTTCTTCATCGTACTCCTCCAAAAAGGAACCGTCAACGATAGGGAGAATATCCCGCCGGTGGTCAGCCCAGTATTCCTCCGCCAGCTTGGCGGCCACATCGGCCAGCTGCTGGGCCAGATCGCCGCCGCTCACATCGTAGTTGCGTTCCAGCATCGCCATGACCGGTGCGGTGTGTTCCTCGTTCAGCGTCCACAGCCAGGGGGTGCGGGAATGTTCGCGGGTGCCGGTGTCGGAAATATCAAACACATACCGCAGCCGGGGCCGGTCGCCGGAATCGTCCACCAGCGCGATGCCCTTGGAGCCGCGCCGGACGTAGCGGCCCATGCGGTTGTTCCACAGGTCGTACTCGGCGCAGGCGGTGGCGTCCGGGCGCTGGGCGTAAATCATCATCTGTTCATGGAACGGATATTTGTAGAGCCGGGCGGCGGTGGTGAGAAAGCCCGCCCACTCCTGCCAGCTGCCGGTGAGCTGCCGCGCCACCTGGTCGGCCATCTGCGCATATTGTTCTGCTTTGGTTGGCATGGGGTTCTGTCCTCCTTCCTGGTCTTATATAAAAGCAGGGCGGCACAGTGGCCGCCCTGCGGGTCAAAACGGGGTGTTACTCGTCAAAATCCGGGTACAGCTCCAGCGCGTCAAACTCGGCGTCGGGCATGGCGCGCAGCTTAGCGAGGGTGCTGTCGGTCAGGGACAGCAATTCGATCTCGTCCGGCTCCAAATGGCCGCGCATCTCGGTCAGGGCCTCGATGGCCCCCTGGCGGGTGCCGGGGTTGTAGATACACAGCAGGTTGGTTTCCTCAAAGGTCAAAGCGTTCATATCAGATCTCCCTTTCCGCGCTCTTTTTGGGCGCTGATTTTTTGTGTTCGGGTTTGGGCTGGCTTTTTAGCTGCTCCACGACGGACTTCCGTTTTTCCGGCAGCTCCCGCTTGGGTGGCTGCCGCTGGCCGTTGTTGAGAATCCCGTCGATCATGCCGTAGTCATCCTCCACGGCCATCTCTGCATTTTTCAGCGGATTGTCCGGCAGAAAACCGGGCACCTCGGCAAAGCCGAAGCTGTCACAGTAGTGACAGGATACCTTGCCGTCCCGCTTGATGGCAACAATGTCGCTGACACTCATGGACGGGTGGCGGTAGTCGGCGGGGTGTTCGTTATTGAAGCGGTATTCAAGATTGTCCAACACGCTGCCTTTCAGATCGCCGGGGGCCAGCGGCGCGGTGTAGACCAGATCATAATTGTCCCGCTGCACCGTGCGTCCGATGGACTTGATCCATTCCAGCCCCTCATAGCGGATGTCCCGCAGTTCATCGGTGTGCTTCACCTGATAGATGGCGAAGCAGTCGCCCTTGTGGCCGAGGAACGCCTGCTCCCGTTCCTGCTGGTGGTCCATGCGCTCCTTGACCTGGGCACCGAAAGCCGGGCTTTCCTCCCATTCCTCGCGGGTGACGGCAAAAATGCCATCGTGGGCGTCCAGATCGTCAGTGTCAAAGGCCATTGCCGGGTTCTCGCCCTGCTGAACCATGTAAACGGTCAGGTCCTGCGCCATCAGCTCATAGGCCCGCTCTTTGGAGAGGGGCAGAAGGTCTCCGTCCAGGTAGCCGCATTTTTCCAAGTCGTCCTGGGTCAGCGTGGGGTCAGGCATGGGATATTCGTCCAGATGCTGCTCTGGGGCATCTGGCAGCATGGTAGTTTCCGGCACGGCATTCTGGGCCGCTGCCTGCATTTGCTGGACAGCCGCCTCCTGCAAAGTTTCGATCATGGACAGCGGCGCATACTGAATGGTCTGGCCACCCAAGTCGTGCATCTCACAGATTTTCAGCGCGGCGGTGGACAGGGGCAGCTCCGGCGCGTCCAGCTGGCCGCCGTCCAGTTGCTTCCTGGTGGCGGCATCGTAGAGTGTGTAATCCCAACCGGTGTCGCAGGACTGAACATGAAGATAGGTGGCTTCATCAACCAGCAACAGGGCCTCCTGGGCTTCGGTGCTGGGGGAAGGTGTGTCGTGCATTTCTTCTGCGGGCTGCTGCGGCACCGCCTGTTCCGGCTGGGCGGTCAGGTCAATACCGCGCTCTTTACAAATTTCCTTATAGTGGCGGTCAATGTCCACAATCAATTCCCCAGCCGCCTTGTTGATGGTCTCCAGACTGGCCCGCAGCTCCGGCAGCGTCTTGTCCTGGCTCCAGGTGGCGATATAGCCGAAGCTGTTCTCGCCGGTCTGGATACCGTAATACTGACAGACCGCATAGGAAATGCTCTCGGCCTCCACCTCCTCGGTGTTGCGGTCTTTCTTCTTGGGCGGCTCCTTGTCACCGGCCCTGACCGCTTCCTCCTGAGCCTTAGCGTAGTTGTGCAGCTTGCTGTGGGCGATCTCATGGACGGCGGCGGAAACAGTCTGCACCTCGCTCATGCCCTCACGGATGGCGATGCTCTGCCGGTCCGGCGAGAAATATCCATCCATGTTGGTAGCCATCGGCTCCACAGAGAGCGGCACCGGCGCGGACCGGCGCAGCGCTTCCATGAAAATCTCGTAGTTCTGGACGCTCCCGGACAGGGAGGACGCCAGCTCCGGCAGGGGCTTGCCGTCCGTCTGGCTCACATCGAACACCTTGACCGGGCGGAACATGGGAATCTCAACTTCCCGTTCCTCCATGATGACCTTGCCCTCTGCATCCAGCATGGGGGCTTTGGTGTCCGGGTCCAGCTTCTGTTCCTCGATCTTTTTCTTGAACGGCGTGGGCGCGATGATGGTAATGCCGTGTTCACCCCGCTTCACATGGCGGGAAAACTGATTTTTCCACTTGTTGTAACCGGCCACCAGCGTGGCGTCCGGGCGCTGCATATAGATGAGCATGGTGTTGTTGACAGAGTAGCGGTGGAAGCGGGACATCACGGACAGGTAACGGCGGTATTTGTCGCTCTCGAACAGCTCCTTGATACCCTGTTCAATGCCCGCCGTGATTTCCTGTAATCGTTCCCGATTGGTGGGTTTGTCAGCCATGATTTTCACTCTCCCTTCTATGGCCGAAATTTCAGCAGTGTGTTCTGCGATCCACTGATCCTGTTCCTCGGTGCTGCTGTCGAGAAAGGTGTCCAGCAGATACGCCGTGTAATCTTTTTTCTGGATGGCCTCCAAAAAGCGCGGGTGCGGGTCCACGTCCGGCGTCTTGGGGGAATAGTCGGCCTCCCATTTTCGGAGCAAGTGATAGTAGTCCGTCAGGACGCGCCAGCCGTGTTCCCGTTTTTCTTTCCGTACCTGCGCCTCGGATTTTTGCCGGACATAGCTTCGCCGGGGCGGGGCCTTGTTGTCATAGGAAAGGCCAAAATCCTGGGCCAGCTTTTCGGCGGCCTCCTTGGGGGACAGGTCATAGAGCCGGGCGGTGAAGTCGATCACGTCGCCGTCTGCGCCGCAGCCAAAACAGTGGAAACGGGCGTCCACCTTCATGCTGGGGTGGCGGTCATCGTGGAAGGGGCAACAGGCCATGCCGCTGCGCCCCACCGCGATGCCGTAAAGCTCCGCCGCTTCCCGGACGGTGACGGACTGTTTTACGACTTCAAAGACGCTCTCGCCCATGCTTACTTGCCGCCCGCGTTCGGGACGGGCGGTTTGTACCCGGCGGCCTTGGCCCGTTCGCTGGCGGCCTTTCGGCGCTCGGCGCTGTACGGCTCCCGCACCGACACGCAGCGTTTGGGCACCACGAAGGTCTGGCGGTCCTTTTTCACGATCTGGTCCGGGTATTTTTCCGCCAGCCGCCGCAGCTTTTCCAGCAGGCGCGGGTCGTGGGAATAGACCTCGGCGGTGGCCTCGGCCTGGTTGTAGAGGATAATCGTTTCCTGTTCATACAAACTCAGTTTCATTTGCCGCCGCCTTTCTGCCGGTCAAAGTCCAGCTTGAAGTTGACGTACTGGCCGGTATCTTCCAGCACCACGGTGGCGTCGTAGGTCTTGCCGCTTTTCTCGGAGTACAGCCCCGCCACATGGGCGCGGCCATCCTTCAACAGCGCCGCCACAATGGCCTTGGTGGGCTGTTTGCGCTTCGCGGCCCACCACTTGTTGTTCTTCCAGATTGCAAATTTGCAAGATTTGTCCTGGCAGAAGAAGCCTTTTTGCATTTCTGCAATTTCACCGCCGCAGCGCGGGCATTTGCCCACCACCTCGCGGGGCGGGGCAAACAGGTACTCGCTTCCCTTGATGACCTGATAAGTCCCCACCAGCTCCTTCAGCATGGCTGTGATCTCGGCCATGAAGTCCTCCGGGGCCAGCTCGCCGCGCTCGATCTCGCCCAGCCGGTACTCCCATTCAGCAGTCAGCAGCGGGGATTGCAGCTGCTCCGGCAGGACGGTAATCAGGGAAATGGCGTCGTGGGACGGCAAAAGCTGCACGGTTTTCTTGCTCTTTTTGCGTTCCAGAAAGCCGGTGGACACCAGCTTCTCCAAAATCCCGGCGCGGGTGGCGGGGGTGCCCAGCCCCTTGCGCTCGGCGTCCTCCGGCATATCTTTGGCACCAGCAGTCTCCATCGCAGAAAGCAGCGTGTCCTCGGTGAAGTGCTTGGGCGGGGTGGTCTTACCCTCCTTGACGGCGGCACCGGCGACAGGCAGCTCCTGGCCCTCGGCCAGCTCCGGCAGGGCCTTGTCCTCGGTTTCTTTATCCGGCTCCGCATTTTTCATGCTGGCCCGGTAGGCGGCGTCCAGCGCCCGCCAGCCGGGCTGCTTCACCGTGCGGCCCTTGGTGGTAAACTCCGTACCGGCGCAGTCCACCGTGACAGAAGTTTCATCATAGATATAGGGCGGGGCCACCGCACACAGCAGCCGCAGGGCCACCAGCTCCAGAACCGCCTTTTCGCCCACCGACAAAGCCGACAGGTCCGCCTCCCGGATGTTGCGGGTAGGAATCACCGCATGGTGGTCGGTCACTTTCTTGTCGTTGATGACCGCCGCCGCATCGCAGGAGATGGCGATACCCTTGCGGAACGGCATGGCGTTGGCAACCAGGTTCACCAGCACCGGCAGGCCCTCGGCCATATCGGAGGTCAGGTAGCGGCTGTCCGTCCGGGGATAGGTGCAGAGCTTCTTTTCATAGAGGTTTTGCAGATAGTCCAGCGTCTGCTGCGCCGTGAACCCCAGCAGGCGGTTGGCGTCCCGCTGGAGGGTGGTGAGGTCATAGAGGGCGGGCGGCTTTTCCGATTTGTCCCTGCGCTCCACCTGCTTGACTGTCACCGTGCCGCCCTGGCAGGCAGTTTTCAGCTGTTCGGCATCGGCTTTTTTGTCCATGCGGGCGCTGGCAGCGGTAAAACCGGGCAGGTCCAGCGCCACAGAATAGAACGGCACCGGCTTGAAAGCGTCGATCTCAGCCTCCCGCTGGACGATGAGGGCCAGCGTCGGGGACATGACGCGGCCAATGTTGAGGGTGCGGTGGTACAGCACCGAAAACAGTCGGGTGGCGTTGATACCCACCAGCCAGTCGGCCTTGGCCCGGCAGAGGGCCGCCTGGTGCAGCCCGTCATAGTCCGCGCCGGGGCGCAGGTTGGCAAAACCCTCCCGGATGGCGGAATCCTCCATGCTGGAAATCCACAGACGTTTCATGGGCTTTTGACAGCCCGCCAGGCAGTAAACGGTGCGGAAAATCAGCTCGCCCTCTCGCCCGGCGTCGCAGGCGTTGACTACTTCTGTCACGTCCTCCCGCCGCAGCAGGGTCCGCAGCACGTCAAACTGATCCCGCTTATCCTTGGCGATGGTGAAGCGCCAGGACTCCGGCAAAATGGGCAGGTCATCATAGCGCCACTTGGCATAGTCGGGGTTGTAGGTGGCGGCGTCCGCCAGCCCGGCCAGGTGCCCCAGGCACCAGCTCACCAGCCAGCCGCCGCCTTCCAGATAGCCGTCCCTGCGGGTAGTGGCCCCCAGCACGGCGGCCAGGGATTTTGCAACCGAGGGCTTCTCAGCGATCACAAGGCGCATCTTCCTCAACCTCCATTTCTGCATTGGATTTTTTCAGTTTTCTGGAAACGCTATTGCCATCGTCCAGAAGGCAGTCATAACCGACGTTGTAATCATAGCGGTACAGCTTTCCCAGCAGGTCGTTGATGATGACCCGGCAGGCCAGCAGCACACGCGCCTTATCCACCTGCATGAGCTGGTAGCGGCGGTAATCGCTGAAATATTCCTCGCGCAGATGTGTCCGGGCGGTGGTTTCCTCCATCAGAATGTCAATCACATCCTTGTCGCCGTCCTCTTTCGCGCCCTCCGCATAGTTCAGCATCTCCATCACCATCGGGAAGCTCTGCTCATCCATCGGGGCTTCCTCTTTGAGATAGCCGATCAGGGCGCAGAACAGGAACCGGGCCGCCGTCTGTTCCGGCTCGGTCAGGGCGGAAAGCGTCTCCTGCCCGCTGGGCAGAAGTTTGTTTCGGACAAAATCGTGGACCTCACCGCGGAACAAGTGGCGAATGGCGTCAATGGACAGAGACGGTTCTGCGGGTTCGTCCTCCACTTCAAATTCATAGGGGTCTTTCTGGCCCGGTTTTTTGCGCACCTTGGCGAGCGCCGTGCAAACGATGTCGCCGCCAAAGTAGACGCCGAAGCAGATCAGGTCGAACACAATGAGAAATTGGATAAAATAATTCATTTTGCTTTTCTCCTTTCGCGCAGCCACGCAGTCAGTTCTTTGTGGCAGAAGCCCACGCAGGGCTGGCCGGGGCGGTAGGTTCCGCAGCCATAGCAGGGGTGGCCGGGAGATAAAGAGGGAGGACGGGAAGCTGCCTTCCCGCCCTCCGGCCTGCGCGTCATCATGGGTTCATAAGGGCTGTCGGTGAACCGGGTCATTTGGCCGGGTTCTCGCTTTCCTCATCGCCGCCCCCGCCGGCGTCCTCCGGCTCGTCAGATTCCTCGGTCTCCCAAGGGTCCTCGTCCTCCTGTTCGGTATCGTCCTCGCCGTAGTCGTAATCATCCAGGTTGTCGCTGCCCTTGGTCTTGGGCTTCTGCTTGATGAATTTGAAGTAGACCAGCGCACCGATGCCGCCCAGCACAGCCAGCACCACCAGCAGCATCGCCGGGTTCAGCCCTGCCGGTTCCTGTTCCGGCTCCGGCTCTGTTTCCGGGTCAGGGGTGGGTTCCGGCTCCTGGCCCGTACACTCTGCCATATTCACGGCGCACACCGGGCAGGCCGTATTCACCGCACCGGCGGCGCACTTTTCCGTGCAGTTGCAGACGGCGGGCGTTTCCTCCGCCGTCTCGCCGTCCTCCATCAGCGCCTCCAGGTCAGCCTCGTCCACCTGGTTCAAGAAGTGGACGGCGGTCTCCTTGTCCTCGTTGGCGCGGTCAATGAGGATGTAAAAATAGTTACCCGCCTTGGTGGTGACGGTGATGAGCTGCTTGTTGCCGCCAAAGTCATCCACCAGGGCGGCGTTGCCCTCCGGGGTCAGGGCGGGGCTGTCCTCGGTTTCCTCCACCACCACGTTGCTGTCGTTGGTGGCGTCCGCCGCCGGTGTGGCCGTGGGCGCAGGGTCAGTGCCCTGGGCAAAGGCGGTCACAGAGAAGCCGCCCATCAGCATCAGGCAGGTGCAAAGGGCGGCGAGGGTTCTGAAAATCTTCTTATTCTTCATGGGTCATTTCCTCCTGTTCGGGATCGGCGGGACCTGCTGCCCGGCCGGGCACCATGCCGCCAGCCAGCAGGGCGTTCAGCTGGGCCGGGGTCATGCGCACAGCGCGCACCATCTGGACGATCTCCAGGTTCTCCGCCTCGGTTTTCTGCGCTTCCAGGGCCTTCAGCTTTTCCTGCTGCTCCGCGATTTTCTCGCGGGTCTTGGCAATTTCCTGGTCGATGCGCTCAATTTTGTTCTTAGCCATAGTCAATCACTCCATTCCATATCGCTCTTTCCAAGCGTAGTTGCGCCCCAAACCCTTGACGGTCTTGAGATGGGGCATTGCATTTTCCTCGATGGCAAGCGCCCGCCGGTACAGGTCGGGGTACTGCCGTTTCAGGGCTTCGATTTCCTCACGTTTCATGCTGGGGCAGAAAAAACAGGACGATTTGCCGGGCAGAGGCAACCCCGCCTCCTGGATTGCCCGGATGCAATCGTCCCGCGTCCAGTGCCAGTCCTCGATCAGCGGGTAGCGGTTCTCATATTTTTTGTCCGCTTCATTGAATTTTCTGGAATGCTCATACCGTTTCCGCTCCCCGGCATCGTAGCCGATAAACCGTGTGACCCGGTTCCCGGCCTGCCACACAGCGCGGCACAGCGGGTGGTGGTTACAGAACTTTTCCTGCGGCCCGACCTTGTGCTTCTGAGAACACCGCTTAAACCCGTAAGCAATGGAGGGAAGCGTGCCGGATCGCAGACACTCTGTTTCCAATGTCAGGCGGTTGCCGTTGCGGTCCATCTTTTCCACCACCGTGATGGGCGGCATACCGTGGGCGCGAAGCCATTCGTTCATAGTTTCAAGGAACTGATAGGTGTGGGGATGTTCCGCCCCGGTATCCGCAAAGGTGATAAGGTCAACGGGAATCCCGTGCTGATGAAGCCCAACTAAAAGAGCGGCACTGTTCGTGCCGCCCCCAAAGGATACAATATTCAGTTTTTATACCTCCGCAAAAAATCACCAATTCATCAAGCCGTAGCCCTTGATGCACTCGTAGGTCAAGGAATAACTCTTGATCTTGCAAGCGTCGCCGGAATTACCCTCTACGGTGTAAACCCGGCTGCCGTCGGTGCCCACTACGATGCCCACATGGTCGGCGCTGCCGTCCAAATCCCAATCGAAGAAGATGGCGTCGCCGGGGGCGATGTTGGCGTAATCCCGCCCGCCCCATTGTCCGTGCGACTGGAACCAGGGAATGCCCTGGGACTGGCAACCCGAAAAGCGCGGCTCCGTCAGCCCCATCTGGCCGTAGCACCAGGACACGAAGCAGGCGCACCACTCCACGCGGGAGGTAAAGCCGTACCAGCTCCAATAGGGCTGGCCGCCCACGTTGCCCACCTGGCTTTTGGCGATGTCCACCACCGCCTGATTGCCGGGCCGGGTGCCGTTGACAAATTCCACACCGGCCAAACTCTCGGAATCGCTGGTGTCGGCGGACCCGCCGCCGAAGATCAGGGGCTTGTTGCCCAGCGTCTGCCGGTACACCTGGTACATTTCCAGCTGATCCGGCGTCAGCAGCTCCAACGCCACGGAGGAGATGGGCTTGCTGGTGAGGGTCACATTTAAGATGTAGTAGTTGTAGGGCACTTCCACGTCATACTTGTTGCCCTCGCTGTCTGTCCGGGTCTCGGTGCGGTAGCGCACCTCCACTTCCTCGGTCAGCGTCAGCTGGTATTGGGCCGCGAAAATGCGTTCCAGCTCCGCCTGGGCGCTTGCCCGCGTGTAGCCTTGCAGCACAGCGGACAGGTAGGCCGCCAGCTCGTGGGGGTCGTGGCCGATCATATCCAGGTCATAGCGGTACTCGTCATAGCCGGGGTGGCTGCTCTCGATGTTGTCGATCTCGGCTTGCAGCGCGGCCTCCTTGGCGGCGTAGTCGGCCTCCACCGCCACCAGCTCCGGGTCATCCGATGGGTAGGTGGTGCCGGAGATCATCGAACCGATGCTCTGCGCCATCATGGAGCAGGAGGACATGGTGTTGAGCAGCAAGCAGACGATTAAAAATAGGCCCAGGGCGATGCCAAAGCCCTTTTTATGGCGCATCACATAGGCCCCGGCCTGCTGGGCTTTCTCCTTGACCGTCTTGGCCGCTTTGCCGGTCTTTTGGGCGGCACCGGCGGCGCTCCCGCCGGACTGTGCGGCCCGTTTGGCGGCGGCGTACTGCTTCTTGATCTGCTGTTTCTGCTGCCAGCGGGACAGCGGGTTGCTGGCTGCCGCAGGGTTTTCATAGACAGACTTCTGGAACAGCGCCTCGATGTTGGCCTTTTCCAGCTTCCGCTCGGCCTGGGCGGCCTTGCGGTAAGGTTTCAGTTTGTGGCTGCGGTAGCCCTCCCTCGCCAGATGCACGCCGGTCTCTACGGCTTCCTCAGACTTGTGGGCGCTTTCCACGCCCACGTTACCGTCCTCGGTCTTGCGGATCTCCTGGTGGAGCTTGCCCGCCACTGCGTTGCCCGGCGCGTCCCGCACTGTATGGGACAGTTTGGAGGGCGGCCGGGGCTTATCCTCCAGCACCAGCTTGGTCGTGACCTTGCCGGTCTTGGGGTCCACCTCGGCCCGTTTGACCTGCTTTTTCGGGATTTTTGCCTGCGCCTTGTCCGCTTTGACGGCGGCCTTCTCCGCCTTGCGGATGGGCTT
>OGDF01005355.1_pt1 | contig 13674 bp, 5 predicted proteins | sample 1570141 | NCBI WGS metagenome assembly OGDF01 (sample SAMEA4370581, study PRJEB24528) | human gut metagenome | reverse complement strand
CGAGGCTGCCACAGTGCCAGAAACACCAGTGGCAAGCTCTGAAGTCACAAGCACAGCTAGTTCAGAAGTAGCGCATTCTGAAACTGTACATTCTGAGGTAAGTGCAACGACTAGTGAGAGTGTTACAGCTGAGAATGTGTCACCTGTCGGTGATATCCCAAACGAAAATACCACGAGAGGAACTGACCGTTCTGCCTTTACTGAAAAAAGAAATGGATTTGTCACCGAACAAGAAGAACGCATCGAAACAGTTAACTATGTAGGTAGTCTTATTACCTTAAGACATCCTTATTACGTTACTTATTACTACGATAATAACGGTAATAAGCTTATGGGATGGCAAGATATTAATGGAGAACGCTATTATTTCAAAAAAGAGCGAGAACATCCTGGTTTCGAAACCATTGATGGAAAACTCTATTACTTTACAGATAGTGCACGTATGCTCTATGATGAATTTGTTGAAGAAAATGGTCAAACTTACTATCTAGGTAGTGATGGTGTGCGAGTTTCTTGCTTACAAGATATCAAAGGACAAACCTATTACTTTAATCCCGATAGAAACGACCAACTTAGCTACGGCTTGAACGTGGTTGGTGACAAACTCTATCTTTTTGGAGATGCTGGCAAAGAAAATCCGGGGCAATTAATTAAAGACACTCATCTCAAGAATGGTGACTTCCAACTAAATATTGATGCTAGTGGCGTCGTAACATTAGCTAATAACCATCCAGCTTTTCTACAAGATAATTCTGGGCATTGGTATTATATGAATACAGATGGAAAGCTAGTTACTGGACCACAAACTATTGACGGCTTAACCTATTACTTTGACTCAGATGGTAGACAGGTCAAGGGTGAACGCCGTAAGGTCAATGGTAAATCCTATTTTTACGACCCAGATAACGGCGCCCTTGTGACGAACCGTCTCGTCACATTCAAAGCTGGACGATTTATTCCTGAGGAAAACTATGCTAAAGAAGTAAGATTTGACGAAGCTGTATATTCAAATTTTTTCAATAATGAACATCCTGAACTCGAACGGTATTATTTTGGTGCCGATGGCCTACCAGTCACAGGATGGCAAACCATCAATGGTAATAAGTACTATTTCCAAGATGATGGAAATATGGTCGTACACAGATTTTTCAATAACTATTACTTCTACAGTGATGGTACCATCGCTAGAAATATACGATTGAATATTCCGACTCACTATATTATGAGAGAATTTCCAAATATCTATGAATTTGACAATGATGGGGTTGGTAAATACATCTCTGATGATTTTAAGGACCTTCGACCTAAGAGCGCTTATTTTGTCCAAGGTAAAGATGGGTACTGGCGTTACTATAATGAACATGGATTTCCTGCCATTGGTTCTGAAACTGTTGATGGCTATGACATGTATTTCCATTTAGGAACTCATCGCCAAGCTAAGGGAGAGTTCGTTGATATCGAGGGCAAGGTTTACTATTTTGATAAAGATAACGGTCGAAAAGTCAAAGATACAACTTTTGATTTCGATGGTAAGACCTATGTGGCAGACCAATCTGGTGTCATCACCATTAAAAGTCAATCAACTGAACGAAACCGCTATATCAGTGATTCCGAAGGTAATTGGTACTATGTCAATGACAAGGGTTACCTCCTCCTTGGTGCTCATACCATTGATAACGTCAAAGTTTATTTCGGCACCAATGGTGTTCAATACAAAGGTCATTTTGCTCCTGATAATCACTATTACGATAAAGATAACGGTGCTTTAGTAACAGATAGATTGGTTGAGGATGGTGGCAAAGAGTTTTATGTTGATAAAGAAGGAAATAAGTTTCACGGTGCTAAGTATTTGGACGGAATTCAGTACTACTTTAGATACGGCGAAAAAGTGAAAGGTGAGTTTAATTATCCATACCGTGGTGATCATTATTATGACAAAGAGACTGGTGCCCTTGTAACCGGAAAATACTTCGAACATAAGAATAACTGGTATTATGCAAATAGTAAGGGAAATATTCTGACTGGTAGAAGAGTTATCGATGGCAAGCATGTCTACTTCTACGATGATGATTACGGACAATATAAGGGTATACAAGCTAAAGATAAACTCATCATTTTAGGTGGTAAGACTTACTATTATCTTCCTGGCTCTGGTAATCGTGCTGATAATGTAACCTTGACAATCAATCACGTTACTTATTACTTCGATAATGACGGGGTTGGACATATCCTTCGATAGTCATTTACAAGTGACTATGGATTGCAATTATTTCACACAAAAGGAAGTCGACCAACTGTCAACTTCCTTTTTCATATAATCAATCACTGTCATTCAAACAGAACCCAATTATGACATTTTTTAACATTTACGATTATCTTGTAAAAAAACTTGTTTGTAATTAAAAAAGTATTATAATAAAGGTAGGTGAGCATGTAAGCGTTTTACTAAAACGTTGAAAGTGTACTACAGAGGGATTAGGATTAGGAACTTGGCTTTAGAATTCTAACGTCAAAATAATTTTTTATGCATGAAAACTGGTCCTTAGGCACTTTGGCATGATAATCTAAGGCTCTTTTCATACACACATCTGTCTATAATATAAAACTAGAGCTTTAGAGAGAATGCTTCAAACTAAGAGCTCTAGTTTTTTGTATTTGAAGACACATGCCATAGGTTGGATTCAATAATTAAACGAAAGGAGATAAATAAAAATATTAGGATAAAAAAATAAAATCACTTGTTTCTAGATATAAACTACACAGCCTAAGCATATTCTCCTTGCCACACATTTGACGTGCTCGCCTATAAAATCGTCTTATGGCCATGCCCTGAGAGATTTAGATATGGGGCTCAGTCGTTTTAATAGATTTGCTCACTTTTAACACTTTTCTGACGGCCCAGCTCCTTTATGTTACACACCAAAACATCGGTGTTCATTTTATGAAAGGAGTCTATCATGAATACTGAAATGAATTATCCATGGCACGTGTACAAGAAGCACCTTGTGGCACTTTCTTGTGTAACCGCACTAGCTGCTTTTTCCCTAGTTGCTCGCCCTGCATTTGCGGAAGAAGTAAAAGCATCTGATACGAATGCTAAGACCGAAGTTGTCGCACCTGCTATAGAAAATGTAGTGGCTACTGTTGAGACTAAGACACTTGATGAAAATCCAACAGCAACTACAACAGATGCACCAACAGGCACAAGCATTATCACCAGCGAAGCTACAAGTGTTACCACTGATACTACAGCTATTCCTGAAACAGCTAAACCCGCTTCAGAGGCTTCAAGCACAGTTATCTCTGAAACAATTTCAACAAAATCAGAAATACCTACTTCTAAAACAGGAGCTACAGTAAGTGAAACTGCTAGTATGGAAAACGCTAGATATGAGGACATCTCAGAAAATCGACTTAAGACTGATGTTTCTTCCTTCAATAACGATGAAAACACAGAAATTCAAGACGAAGATCCTGAAGAAAATATTACAGGTGGTCAATGGTATAGTGACGTACAAGGTAGTTGGCACTACAAAAAAGACGGTAAAGACCTTATAGGTGCACACGTTGTTGACAATCAGCACGTGTATTTCCATGAAGATGGTAAACAAGCCAAAGGTGAATCTGTCCAACGGAATAACCATTATTATTTCTACGACCAGAATCTAGGGCATAGGATAACTGAACAGTTTGTCAAGGTAGCTGATTTTCCTCACGATGAATACCGTTACTTTGGTAAATATGGTGTGGCTGTAACAGGCTGGCAAGATATTAATGGAAACCGTTACTATTTCTATCCTGACACTGCGTATAGAGTCTCCATTCCTTGGTACCAAGGAGATTGGGATGACTTCCATAAAGTTTACATTGATAGCAAGCCATACTACTTTGGACATGATGGTGAACTTTGGCGAAACCGCTATGTCCGATCTCTAGGGGGAATTCCTGGTGGCTATAAGAGCATGGATTTCGGAACATTTTACCTCGGCGATGACGGACAATACGTTACAGGCTGGCAAAAGAAAGGCGAAAAAGAATATTATTATTTTGAATACGGACGGCAAGCTAGAGGAATCGGATTCAACAACAATGACAGCCAAACCAATGTTATGGGGCAATTTATTAGGTTCCCAGAAGGTATCCGTTACTTTGAACCTTATACTGGTGAACTTGTCAAAAATCGTATGATTTATAACGACAAGAATATGCTTTTTGAATATTCACATGGTTATATTCCTGGATGGCTCTATTTCGATAAAGACGGTATTGCAGTAACTGGACTTCAACAAGTTTGGGGTGAATACTACTACTTCCGTGATGCAGCTGGTCTCCCAATAAGAGTCCAGGGAGAAATTGTAGACTACAAGGGACATAAGCTTTACTTCGATCCGAACAATGGTCAAATGTGGCGTAATCGTAATGCCAACATTGATGGAAAAAATTATCATATTGATGAAAACGGCTACCTTACAGAGATTTAAGTCATCAATCAATTGTAATTAAGTTATTTTTGCATTATTTCAGTTTTTAAACTGAAAAGATTTTAATATGAAGGGGAATTTATCATGATTACGAAAAGGACTAACCCAAAGAAACACCTTGTAGCACTTTCCTGCGCAACTGCTCTAGCTACTTTTACTTTAGTCGCACGCCCTACATTTGCGGATGAAGTAAAAATACCTGAAGCTACAGGTCAACCAACTGAGATTCTTACACCTGCACAAGAGACTGTAGTAACTAATGTAGAGGTCAAAGCACCTACTACAAATCCTATCTCAACTAATGCTGAGCTACCTACTAGTACCAGTACGGTTCTTAGTGAAGCTCCTAGCAGTGAAGCCGCATCATCTGAATTAGCAAGCGAATCACCAGTAGAAATCACTTCTGAACAAGAATTTAGCAATCAAGATAATCAGGCAAATAAAGCTACACCAATTAAAACGGCAACTTCAGAAGCCTCTGCCACAAAGACTTCATCAGAAAAAGTCACTGAACCTGTTCCTGTCGAAGAAACAAAAACACCTACAAAAAACAGTGAACAACCTGCCCCAATCGATGAAAATGAAAAGCCAGTCACACCTTCTGTAACACTTGAAAATGCACCTCATATTTCTGGTGGACATTATTATAGTGATGATAATGGTAACTGGTATTACAAGGATGCAAATGGCAAAAATCTTGTCGGCCTGAACTATGTGGATAATGTTCCTGTTTACTTTAGCCAAGACGGTATTCAAATCAAAGGTGGTTTTGCAGAGGATGGCCGATACTATGACAAAGATTCTGGGGCTCTCGTAACCAAGGCATTTAAAGAACTCTTAACTTATATTGGTCGTGATGATATCAACAATCAAAATATCTATACTACTGATTGGTACTACCTCGATGCCGATGGAAGACCTCTTAAAGGTCCTCAAAATCTTGGTGGTACAAACATGTACTTCTTCCCTAATGGGGCACAAGTTAAGGGACGTTTTGCTCCTGATGGACATTACTATGACAAAGATTCTGGTGCGCTTGTAACTAATAGATTTGTTCATATTTATAACTGGAATTTCCAAAATCAAGACGGAAATCGTGTTCTTAAATTTATGCTTACTATTCCGAACGACTCTGCTATAGGATCTGACGGTAAATCACACTTTATTGATATGAGCCACTATCCACTTTCCAGCAATGACTTGGATCGTGAGGACTATTACTACTACGTTGATGCTAAGGGTAACAAACTGACAGGACCTCAAACCCTAAACGGCATCCATGTCTACTTCGACCAAAATGGTAGACAACTTAGAAGTGAGTTCAAATTTGACGAAGATGGTACCGTTCATTATTACGATGCAAAAAACGGTGCACGCGCTGAAAATACCATTGTCAGAACCAACACTGGTGCCTTCAAATTCGATGCAAATGGTAATGGACATTTGATGGGACCTGGTGAAGAAACAGACACTCCCGTCATTCCTACAATCTCCCTAGACAAGGCACCACGAGTTTTTGGTGGTCACTATTATAGTGATAACGAGGGCAACTGGTACTACAAGGATGCAAACGGTAAAAACCTCATCGGTCTCAACTTCGTTGACAACATTCCAGTCTACTTTGACAAGGATGGCAAACAAGTCAAAGGACGTTTTGCAGAGGATGGTCGCTATTACGATAAAAACTCTGGTGCACTTGTAACAAAACGCTATCTTGAAACTGAAGATGGCAACTGGGTTTACGTCAATGATAAAGGTGATAAACTCAAGGGAGAACAAACTATCGATGGTGTTAAAGTCTACTTTGATGATTTCACTGGTACACAAGTCAAGGGACATTTTGCACCAAATGGTAAATACTATGACAAAGATTCTGGTGCTCTCGTAACAAATGCTTTTAAAGAAATCTTGACTTATATTGGTCGTGATGATATCAACAATCAAAATGTCTATACTACTGCTTGGTACTATCTCGATGCTGATGGTAAGCCATTAACAGGACCTCAAACCTTTGGAAATAGTCGCTTTTACTTCCTTCCTAATGGGGCACAAGTCAAGGGACGCTTCGCCCCTGATGGACACTATTATGATAAAGACTCTGGTGCTCTCGTCACTAATAGCTTTGTCCACGTCTACAATTGGAATTACCGAAATCTCGATGGTGACCGCATCTTCCACTTCACTATTACCATTCCTGGAAATGATATCGTAGGTCAGGATGGACAGTACCCAAGAGAAAGTAAAGATTTAGATCGTGAAGATTTCTACTACTATGTTGATGCTAAAGGGGATAAACTGACAGGACCTCAAACCTTAAACGGCATCCATGTTTACTTCGACCAAAATGGTAGACAACTTAGAGGTGAATTCAAATTTGACGATGACGGAACTGTCCACTATTACGATGCTAAGAATGGGGCACGCGCTGAAAATACCATTGTTAGAACAAACACTGGTGCCTTCAAATTCGATGCTGACGGTAATGGACATTTGATGGGACCTGGTGAAGTTTAGGAATATAATTCAAATAACAACTATTGATATCGCATGATTACTCTCATTTAGGAATCACTAAAAAGGAAGTCGACCAACTGTCAACTTCCTTTTTTATATCACAAGTAAACTTTTTCTTCCCCTTTAAGAAAACTTTAGGATTTGCTTTATATACTATAACCATCCTAAAACTTTTCTTTTTCATAATCTCCTAAATCCAGGGCCTAGGTCCTGGATTTTTTTGTGTGGTCAAGAAACAAACGATGTCATAGGTTTTTAGCAATTGCTTTTCTTATTTTGCCTGATTAATCATATCTAGGAAATAAGCATGTACCCTTTCGTCACCCGTTAATTCTGGATGAAAAGAGGTCACTAACATCTGCTTTTCTCTAGCTGCCACGATAGCCCCATTGACTTGAGCTAAAATCTCCACTTCTGGTCCAACAGCTTCAATAATTGGCCCACGAATAAAGACCATTGGGATCTCCCCTATTCCCTTAAATTCAGCATCTGTGACAAAACTGCCCAATTGGCGACCATAGGCATTTCTGGCTACATTGATGTCCATACTTGCCAAATGTTTTGTTTGGTCCCCCACTATGGTTTTGGCCAACAAAATCAGACCCGCACAAGTTCCAAATACAGGTAGTCCTGCATCAATTTTCGCCTTTATCAAGTCAAACAAGTCTAAATCATGCAAGAGTTTCCCCATGACTGTCGACTCTCCCCCTGGTAGAATGAGCCCGTCCAAATCAGCGTGGGCTTCCCAATCTTGTCGATTTCTGATTTGAACCGTTTCAACCCCAAGTGCTTTCAAGACCTGCTCATGTTCTGCAAAAGCACCTTGCAAAGCCAGTATTCCGATTTTTGTCATTTATTTTCCTCGCTCTGCCATTAGGATGTCAATTTCATCCTTGTTGATACCAACCATGGCTTCACCCAAATCTTCTGACACTTGCGCCAAAATATCTGGACGATTATAGTTAGTCACTGCTTTGACGATGGCTTCCGCACGTTTTTTCGGATCTCCTGATTTGAAAATCCCTGAACCAACAAAGACACCTTCAGCACCCAACTGCATCATAAGCGCAGCATCCGCTGGCGTCGCTACACCACCTGCCGCAAAATTGACAACAGGCAACTTGCCATGTTCATGGACATAACGAACCAAATCAATTGGCACCTGCAAGTCTTTAGCGGTAATATAAAGCTCATCATCTCTAAGATTTTGAATGCGGCGAATTTCTTGATTCATGAGTCGCAAGTGGTGAACAGCCTGAACAATATCACCAGTACCAGGTTCACCCTTGGTACGAATCATAGATGCCCCTTCTGAAATACGGCGAAGAGCCTCACCAAGGTCCTTAGCTCCACAGACGAAAGGCACATCAAATTTGGTTTTGTCCACATGAATAAGGTCATCGGCCGGTGTCAAAACCTCACTCTCGTCGATATAATCAATCTCAATCGCCTGCAAAATCTGTGCTTCCACGAAATGACCAATACGCACCTTAGCCATCACTGGAATACTAACAGCGTCCTGAATTTCCTTAATCATCTTAGGATCACTCATACGTGACACACCACCCACTGCACGGATATCGGCCGGAATGCGTTCCAAGGCCATGACTGCAGCCGCTCCTGCCGCCTCAGCAATACGTGCCTGCTCAGGATTTTGAACGTCCATGATGACGCCCCCCTTAAGCATCTGTGCCAAATTTTTATTTAAGTCGTAACGATTTGTCATTGCAATCACCTCTCATGTTTTTATGCCCTCTATTTTACACAGGATGATTTTTGAAGAAAAGAGTCTTTTTCTCAAACTGTATGGGGACAATTACCCTTTCAAGCATATCTATAGACGAAAAAATAAATAAATTAGGAAAACTCTTTTATAGGCTACAACTATCACGAATATAAGAATCTTTTTATAAAATCATGGCGTTTTTGTATCCGTTTTCTATTGAGTTTATTAGAAAATAAGATTAAAATATAACTGTAAATTAATTTTGGTTTTCATGTTGTTTTAAATGTCACAACATGAATTTACCAAGTCACCATACAAGGGGGAAAATTATGGAAAACAAAGTTCGTTTCAAACTTCATAAAGTTAAGAAACATTGGATCACAATCGCTGCCTCAAGTTTGGCTATTGGGGCTTCACTAATTGGACTAGGACAGGTCGGAGCTGATGAAGTCAAGCCTGAAACAACTGCCGTTAACAGTCCTGAAAATGTCGTCTCTGACAGCAATCTTGAGACAAGTGCTAGCCTCATTACAAGAACCGAAGTAGCTCCAACGAGTACTGTTGTCGGGAATACTTCTAGTGAAGCAGTCTCTACTGACACTACATCTACTAATGTGGCTAGTCAGCCTGCAGAAGCAACTGCTACACAGCCTGCTAACGAGACTGATAAAAAGGGTGGGGCAGCTCCAGTTAATGAAACAACTACTGCTGATAGGAGCGTTGAAATCTCATCTGGGACAAGCGACAACGCAACTACTTCACAGGAAACACCTTCCCAAGGTGGCAAGTTCACTTCTGATGATCAAGGCAACTGGTATTATCTAGACAGTGACGGCCACAAACTGACTGGTCCACAAACCATCGATAACTTTAACCTCTACTTCCATGACAATGGAATCCAAGCAAAGGGTGAAAAGATTACCATTGATGGCAAGGATTACTACTACGATAAAGATAATGGGCGTAAAGTAACTGATACAAGCATTGAAGTAGACGGTAAAACCTATTTAGCAGATGCTGATGGCATCCTTACCGAAAAAACGCAACTACCAACCCAGGTTGTAACTGGTGGTCATTTCCAATCTGACAACCAAAAAGATTGGTATTACTACACTGCCAACGGTGAAAAATTGACTGGTTGGCAAAATGTTGATGGTGTCATCCTTTATTTTGATAAAGATGGGAAACAAGTCAAAGGACAAGAACGAGAGATTGGTGGAAAATACTATCGATTCGATGAGAATGATGGTTCTCTATTAACGAATCAGTGGCATCACACTTCAATTTTCAATGGCTATAGGACAGAACCTCAATATACAACTTATACTAATTACTTAGGCGAAGATGGTGCTGCATTTATTGGATGGCATACCATTGACAGTAAACGTTATTATTTCAAACCTGACGGACTTTTGGCTAAAAATGATACTGTCACAATTGATGGGAAGATTTATCTTTTTGATTACCAAGGACAATTGGTCAAGAACAAATATGGCATTGTTGAAACTCCTTCAATGTTCCATGCAAACACTTCTACCTACCGTACCAATGCTAACGGCGAAGTCTTAACTGGTAAACAAATTATCGATGGAAAAGAATATATCTTTGCTTCAAAGGGTCAAGTTCTTGATGGTATCATAGGTTATGACAGCAAACTTTATCTAGTCACAGATAGTAAAATAGAAAAAAACTATTTTGGAGCCCTTTTTTCAAAAAAAACATTTTGGGGCGGGCCTAGTTTCTCTGGAATCTATGGAACTGATAAAAACGGCGTCCTCCTAGAGGGCATCCAACGAGGCTCCGATGGTTACCTTCACTACTTCCAACCAAAGGTGGAAAGTATTAACAAGCCTACGTGGAAAGAAATCGATGGCAAGCGCTATCGTCTAACAAAATCATATCGAACAGAAAGATATGCTGGTATGTACACCACTATTATCCTTACTAACGACACTTTGAAAGTCGATGATAAGACCTACACAATTGATAATGAGGGAGTAGTGACTGAATTTACGGCTAAAAACCAATTTGTTCGCGATGATTTCTGGAACTGGTACTACTACGACAAAGAGGGCAAACTCCTAACAGGCCGTCAAACCATTGATGGTGTTCAACTCTACTTTGATAAAAATGGTAAGCAAGTCAAAGGTAGCCTAGTAGACATTGATGGTGATACTTACTACTTTGACAAGGATAGTGGGGTTATGTGGACCAATAGTAGTCTAACTCTCAATGGAATGACCTACGAAATTGATGACCAAGGACGTGTGACATCGTCACTTCGAAATACCTTTGTTCAAGATAAAGATGGTGACTGGACCTACCTCAAAGATAAAGGACAAGTAGCTACCGGATGGCAGACTATTGATGGTATTCAACTCTACTTTGATGGCACTGGGAAACAAATCAAAGGTGAGCGTATCCTTATAGATGGAAAATACTACTATTTCGATAAGAACAGTGGCGAACTCCTTCGTAATGCATTCCATTCCTTTAGTTCATATATTCACTACTTTGGCAATGATGGAGCACAAGTTTTCGGCTGGTACACAATAAACGGTCACCGTGTTTACTTTAAAGAAGACGGTCTACAAGCTAAAGATAATGTCCTTTTAATTGACGGAAATTATTATTATTTCAATCAAGATGGCCAACTTCTTGTTAATGGTTCCGCTAAATCATATAATAGTTTATATCTTGCAGATTCAGAAGGAAAATTATTATCCGGGTGGAGAGAAATTGACGGTAAGACCTATTACCTAGATCCAAGCGAAAAGCACTACTACTATAATAGAACAGCATCTATAGACGGTAAGACCTATCTTTTCGGTTCTTACGCGGAATTATTGCGTAATGACACTAATTACGCATATGCTTCAGACGAAAATGGAATCGTTCGAACAGGATTCTACCGCACTGATAAAGGCTACCTATGCTATCTTGAGCCAAGAGTAATTTCTGACTACCAACCAACTTGGAAGGAAATTGACGGTAAGCTCTATCACTTCGAAAAATCAACTTCATTAGGGAAACATCTTTACGGTTCTCCAATCACAACCAATGCAACCCTTGAAAAAGATGGCAAAACCTATGTCATTGATGAAAATGGTGTGGCAACTGAGAAAGTGAATTAATGGGGAAAGAAAAAAATTTCTTCCACTTTAAGAAAACTTTAGGAATCGCTTTGTATACTACAACCATCCTAAAACTTTTCTTTTTCATAATCTCCTAAATCCAGGGCTCAGGTCCTGGATTTTTTTGTGCAAACATCTACTTCTCTCAAACGTCTCTATTGCACTATTAATTTAAACTATGAGTATGTATGAGTTTTCTATTGAAGTTATTAGAAAATAGGATTAAAATATAATTGTAAATTAATTTTTGGTGTTCATGTTGTTTTAAATGTCACAGCATGAATTTACCAAGTCACCATACAAGGGGGAAAATTATGGAAAACAAAGTTCGTTTCAAACTTCATAAAGTTAAGAAACATTGGATCACAATCGCTGCCTCAAGTTTGGCTATTGGGGCTTCACTAATTGGACTAGGACAGGTCGGAGCTGATGAAGTCAAGCCTGAAACAACTGCCGTTAACAGTCCTGAAAATGTCGTCTCTGACAGCAATCTTGAGACAAGTGCTAGCCTCATTACAAGAACCGAAGTAGCTCCAACGAGTACTGTTGTCGGGAATACTTCTAGTGAAGCAGTCTCTACTGACACTACATCTACTAATGTGGCTAGTCAGCCTGCAGAAGCAACTGCTACACAGCCTGCTAACGAGACTGATAAAAAGGTTGAAACCGCTCAATCTAGTGAAACAACTATTGCTGATAGGAGCGCGGAACCTGTCACCGACAAGCAAAATACAAATGAAAATAAATCAGAGATTACTGAGGTCAGTGAGCATCCATTATCAGGACAAGAAATCTCTATCACTCAAGGAAAATTCACATCCGACGCTCAAGGCAATTGGTACTACACCAAGGACGGAAAAAATCTCACTGGATGGAATAATGTAGAAGATCGCGAATACTATTTCCAAGAAGATGGAAAACAGGTCAAAGGCCAATTTGTTGAGGTAAATGGAAAGAACTATTATTTAGATGACCATACTGGTATGCTCTTAGTCAATTGCTACCTCGATAAAGATGGAAAACATTATCAAATAGATGAGAATGGGGTTGTGACAGAGAGAACTAAACTGCCTACAAACATTACTGGTGGACATTTTGAAGCCAATGATAAGGGGGAATGGTCTTATATCACTTCACAAGGTGAAAAATTGACTGGTTTCCAATATGTGGACGGTGTTGAACTCTATTTTGACAAAGATGGGAAACAACTCAAAGGTCAAGAAATCACAGTTGATGGAAAAACATATTACTTAGATCAAAACACCGGTGCCCTTCTCAAAAATTCTTACCGTAATTGGTCTGAAAAACAGATTATCCCACGGTATAAAACAAACTACATTTACCATACTAGTTACTTCAACCGAGATGGCATACGTGCCACAGGTCTCGTTAAAACAGCATCTGGTTTCATTCACTATTTTGATGAAAATGGCGAACTGCTTAAGAATGTAGCGGTTAATGTAGGAGGCACAACCTATGTCTTTGGTGAGAGAGGACGGCTAGCTCGAAACTCCTTTATTTGGGATAAGGTAGATTTCACCTTCCCTGAAAATGTTAATTTTTATTATGGTGATGACAAGGGCCACGCTGTTAAGGGACTTCAAACCATTGATGGTTACCAACTTTACTTCGATAAAGACGGTCGTCAAGCAAAAGATAAAATTGTTCAGATTGATGGTAAAACCTATTACTTTGATAAAAACAATGGACGTATGGTTAAAAATCAATGGGCCTCAGTCAATGTTGGTGGAATTAGTCCTGCATCAAAGGACTACCGTTCATACTATCTCGGAAATGATGGCGCTGCTGTGACTGGTTG
>OGDF01005351.1_pt1 | contig 13685 bp, 8 predicted proteins | sample 1570141 | NCBI WGS metagenome assembly OGDF01 (sample SAMEA4370581, study PRJEB24528) | human gut metagenome | reverse complement strand
GGTTATAAACTAAGTCCGAGTTAACACATTTCTACCCCTCGTATTTAATAAATCAATCTTTGTTGTTGCATAATTCTATTCGTCTGACAACTGTCAGACGAATAAAGTTATGTATAGCGAATGCTAATTCATAGTAGCTCCAAAGTTACTTGAATGACAAATTATCCCTAAAAAAGAGAGCGTATCAAAAACTAATGTCTTGATACGCTCTCTTTTTTATTATCAGTAATGTCCGGAGTCTTACTTATCTCCGTACATCTTCGCTCTCAATTCTTTAATGTGGTCTGACGTGATATATTCGTCGTATTCCATCATCTTGTCAATGATACCGTTCGGCGTCAGTTCGATGATACGGTTGGCAACGGTCTGAATAAATTCGTGGTCATGAGACGAAAACAGGATGTTTCCTCTATACGTTTTCAGGTTGTTGTTGAATGCCTGGATAGATTCCAAATCCAAGTGGTTGGTAGGAGTATCCAGAATGAGGCAGTTTGCCCCCCTGAGCTGCATACGGGCAATCATACAACGCATTTTTTCACCTCCGGAAAGTACGCTCACTTTCTTCAGTACTTCCTCACCGGAGAACAGCATACGCCCGAGAAAACTCTTCATATACACTTCGTTTCCTTCGCCAAACTGGCTCAACCAGTCCACCAAGTTCAGGTCCGTATTGAAGAAGTCGGTATTGTCCAAAGGCAAGTAAGCGGTGGTGATAGTCACCCCCCAGTTGAAGGTTCCCGAATCCGGTTTTATATTTCCGTTGATGATTTCAAAAAGTGCAGTCATGGCACGCGGGTTACGTGACAGGAATACAATTTTGTCTCCCTTTTCTACATTGAAGTTGACATCGTTGAAAAGCACTACGCCTTCTTCCGTCTTCTTGCTCAATCCGGCAACTTCGAGAATCTGATTGCCCGGCTCGCGTTCGGGAGTGAAGATAATACCCGGATACTTGCGTGAAGAAGGTTTAATTTCTTCTACATTCAGTTTTTCCAGCATTTTCTTGCGGCTGGTGGTCTGCTTACTCTTCGCTACGTTGGCACTAAAACGGCGGATAAATTCTTCGAGCTCTTTCTTCTTCTCTTCAGCCTTCGCCTTCTGGTTCTGCTGCTGACGGAGGGCCAACTGGCTGGATTCGTACCAGAAACTGTAGTTACCGGCAAACATATTGATCTTTCCATAGTCAATATCGACTGTATGCGTACAGACGGAGTCGAGGAAGTGACGGTCATGGCTCACAACAAGCACCGTATGTTCGAAGTTGGAAAGATATTCTTCCAGCCATGTCACTGTCTCCATATCCAAATCATTGGTAGGTTCGTCGAGAAGGAGGTTATCAGGATTTCCGTACAATGCCTGCGCTAGCATGACACGTACTTTCTCTTTACCACTCAATTCGCCCATCAGTGTGTAGTGCTTATCTTCTTTGATTCCCAAACCGCTCAACAACATGGCTGCGTCACTCTCGGCATTCCAGCCGTCCAGTTCAGCGAACCGTTCTTCCAGTTCGGACACTTTCAGTCCATCTTCGTCTGTAAAGTCTTCTTTAGCATAGAGTTCTTCGCGCTGTTTCATGATATCCCACAACACGGTATGCCCCATCATTACGGTATCCATAACGGTAAAAGCATCCCATTTGAAGTGGTCTTGACTCAACACGGAGAGGCGCTCGCCCGGTCCCAGAGCAATCGAACCGGTAGTCGGATCCAAATCTCCGTAAATCGTACGGAGGAATGTAGATTTTCCCGCACCGTTTGCGCCGATAATACCATAGCAGTTACCACTCGTAAATTTCAGGTTTACGTCATTAAACAACACTCTTTTACCAAACTGTACCGAAACGTTTGAAACTGTAATCATCTTACCTATTTACTATTTAACTATTTACACTTTTCAATTTGAGTGTGCAAAGGTAGACATTTAAAATGAATAATGAACTATCCCGTATGTGCCAATCTGACATAAAAGTATTACCTTTGCAGAGTTTTTTGGCAAAAACACCAACTTGGCAAAGTTTTTGCATGTGATTTTGATATTATGAATAAAAAACAGAAATAGATATGGACCCTAAAGAAAAAAAAGTGAAGGAAGAAGAACTCAACGTTGAGGAAACTCTGAATAACGCGGAAGAACAACCGCAGGACGAACAAGCGGAAAATGCCGTCCCGATGACTCACGAGGAGGAATTGGAAAAGGAACTGGAGACGGCTCAGGAGACCATTGAGGAGCAGAAGGATAAATATTTGCGTCTCTCCGCCGAGTTCGACAATTACCGGAAACGCACTATGAAGGAGAAAGCGGAACTGATCCTGAACGGTGGCGAAAAGAGCCTTAGCAGTATTCTTCCGGTGGTGGATGATTTCGAACGTGCCATCAAAACGATGGAAACGGCTACGGATGTCCAAGCTGTGAAAGAAGGTGTCGAACTGATTTATAATAAATTCATGGCTACCCTGGCACAAAACGGTGTGAAGGTGATCGAAACGAAAGACCAACCGCTGAATACTGATTACCACGAGGCTATCGCCGTAATTCCCGCACCGTCGGAAGCACAGAAAGGTAAAATTCTGGATTGCGTACAGACGGGATATACATTGAACGATAAAGTACTCCGTCACGCCAAAGTGGTAGTTGGAGAATAAGAAGAACTTGAATCAATAAAAGCATGGCAGAGAAAAGAGACTATTATGAAGTACTGGAGGTAACAAAGACAGCCACAGTAGAAGAAATTAAAAAAGCCTACCGCAAGAAAGCGATTCAATATCACCCCGACAAGAATCCGGGTGACAAGGAGGCAGAAGAAAAGTTCAAGGAAGCGGCCGAGGCGTATGATGTATTAAGTAACCCGGATAAGCGCTCGCGTTACGACCAATTCGGCCACGCAGGAGTGAGCGGTGCGGCAGGTAACGGTGGTCCGTTCGGCGGTTTCGGTGGCGAAGGTATGTCTATGGATGATATTTTCTCCATGTTCGGTGACATCTTCGGAGGTCGCGGAGGAGGATTCGGTGGTTTCAGCGGATTCGGCGGCGGCGGAGGTTCGCAGCAGCGACGGTATCGCGGAAGTGACCTGCGCGTGAAGGTGAAACTGACGTTGAAAGAAATCTCTACCGGAGTGGAGAAAAAGTTCAAGCTCAAGAAATATGTGCCGTGTGACCAGTGCCACGGTAGTGGTGCCGAAGGGGACGGCGGTTCGGAAACGTGTCCAACTTGTAAAGGTAGTGGTACGGTGATCCGTAACCAGCAGACTATTTTAGGGACGATGCAAACGCGTGCCACCTGCTCTACTTGTAACGGTGAGGGTAAAATCATCAAGAACAAGTGTAAGAAGTGTAGTGGCGATGGAATCGTTTACGGTGAGGAAGTAGTGACAGTGCAGATACCTGCCGGAGTGGCAGAAGGCATGCAACTTTCTATGAGTGGCAAAGGAAATGCCGGCAAGCATAACGGCGTGCCGGGAGATTTACTGATTCTCGTAGAAGAAGAACCGCATCCAGACTTGATTCGTGACGAGAATGATCTGATTTATAACTTGTTGTTGAGTTTTCCCACTGCCGCTTTGGGCGGGGCTGTGGAGATCCCGACCATCGACGGAAAGGTGAAGGTAAAGATTGACTCAGGTACTCAACCGGGAAAGGTACTTCGTCTACGCGGTAAAGGATTGCCGAACGTGAATGGATACGGAACAGGGGATTTGCTCGTGAATGTCAGTATCTATGTGCCGGAAGCTCTCAACAAGGAGGAAAAGAGTGCGCTTGAAAAAATGGAAGATTCGGATAATTTCAAGCCGAGTACGTCAGTGAAGGAAAAGATCTTCAAGAAGTTCAAAAGTTTCTTCGATTAAGACTTACATAAAAATTTCTTCCTATTAATAATTAAACGCTCCATGAATGCCTGGTGACACATGGAGCGTTTGTTATTTAAAACCCACTCAATACCCCGGATTCTGTACTAGCTTTGTATTCATCACCCGTATTTTCTCGGGAATAGGGAATACGGTAGTATAACCGGTTTCCTCGTTTGGTAATTGAGGACGGCTGTTGTATGCACGAGTAAACATTCCGAAGCGGATAAGGTCCTGACGCCTCCAACCCTCCCAAGCCAATTCAAGCTGGCGTTCGGAAAGTATATTCTCCAAAGTAGCGGGACGGCGAGCGGCCTTTACCCGGCTCCGGACTTGATTTAGCTCGACGTCTCCGTTTTCACCGTTGCGTACTTTAGCTTCGCTCTTCATCAGTAAAGCGTCCGCGTAGCGGAACAGGACAATGTCATTCTCCATTAATTTTCCGTCTTTTGTGGCGGTGGGGTCTACTTCATACTTTTTCATACGGGCACCTGCCGTTTGCTCATACGGGGTGTCGGTGATATCCAATGCTACTTCCCAAGGGAAATATACCAAGACAGTACCGTCGTCCAGCTTGATAATGTCTCCTTTCAAGTCATACATTTCTCCTGCAAAATAACAGATGTCGAAGCGAGGATCTTGGGCAGCTGTCCCATAACCGAAAGTTTCGAGTGCTTCAATCGTTGCACTGGGACCATTCTCACCGCTTAGCCCGTAAGCTTTGGCATGGTTGTAATGACGGGAACGAAAAAGGTATTGCATCTGATTGGTATACAATGTTTTATTCATCGGGATCGTGAATATATTCTCTACGGACGGTTCATTGAAGATAGAGAAGTTAGTCTCGTATTCCGGTTCCAGTTTATAATTCATAACTTTCAGTTGGTCGCAGTAGTATATGACCGTCTCCCAGGCATTGAGTTCATTACCGTCTACCATGAACTTGATATTTTTTCCGTCGGGACGTTCGTTGTCCGTCCAGTCGTTATCGGTATAAACTTCGGCATTCAGTGCCAGTTTTGCCAACAAGAAAGTAACCACCGGACGAGTGATACGCCCATAATAAGGCCCGGACTGATTGCTGTGTACCTCCGAAAGTAATGGAGCCACTTCCTGTAATTCCTTGAATATAAATTCGAATACTGTCTTCCGCTCGCTTTGAACGACGTCTTTCATCGCAGGAGAAGAAGACTGCACCAAAGGCACACGGCCAAACAAATCCAGCAGATAATAGTAGTACATCGCACGCATAGCACGCACTTCCGCTCGATAAGCCGGGAGTTCCGCATCAGAATGGGTTTCTGCGAATTTGTCGATTCGTTCGAGCGACTTATTACTAAGCATTACGACTTTATAAAGATACTCCCATGTAGCTTGAATGGCATCATTCTCAATACCCCAATCATGGAGAAATAATCCCTGCCAAAAGCCACCGTCGTACCAGTCGCCACCGCGCGTAGGGATAATAGCTTCATCAGTAGTGAAAGTATTGAGGTCATAGACACCTCTGCCCGTTCCCTGCAATCCCTGGCTATCGCTGTAACCGCCCACATAAGTATAGAGCGAAGCAACAGCATTGAGATAGACTTCCGAAATGGAATTATACACATCATCTTCGGGCAACTTATCTTTCGGATTTTCTTCCAGAAATTTATCGCAGGAAAACAAGAACGTACACGTAGCAAGCACCAAACTAATCTTTTTCAAATATTCTTTCATCTTCTCATCCTCCGTTAAAAGTTAATACTCAATCCCAATGTATAGATACGTGCCAACGGGTAGTTACGTTTATCATCCACCCCCAAAGTAGAGTTTACCGTAGAACTGTTAATCATCGGTGATAGCCCTGAATAGCCGGAAATCGTCGCCAGGTTGTTGACCGTGAAGGCAAGACGCAAAGAACGGACGTACTTCTTGAGTTTCTGCACCTTCTCGATTGGTACATTCCAACCAAACGTCACGTAGTCAAAGTTTACGTAATTGCCTTTTTCCAGCCAATAGTCAGTGGCAGTCTGGTCCTTAATGTTCTGCTTCGGCGCGGATTTCATCACATTGTAGTCAGGGAAGATATTCATGTTCATATACGTCAGTGATGTTCCGTTATAGATTTTATGGCCGAAAGCTCCGTTGATCTGCACCGAAAGATCGAAGTGTTTGTAACGGAAGCTGATGTTCGAACCCAGAATTGTTTTGGGCACGGCTTGCCCTGCCACATAGCGGTCTTCGCCGTCTTCAAGATTGACACCACCACCGTTCAAGTCCGCAATACCATAGGTGTATCCACCGTTCCCGTCGGACACCAGTCCGGTGCTATGAGGCAAATAAAAAACACCTAACGGTTGACCGACCATTTGATAGACGATGTGGTTGTAGCCACCGTGGAAGCCGGCTCCGTCGAGACTGGCAAGGCTCTTGTATTCAGGCGCGGAAATCATTTCGCCGTTGTACATTCCGCTTAATGAGAGAAGTTTGTTACGTTGGAAGGTGACATTGGCATTAATGTTCAATTCCATATCTTTTGTTTTCAGAGGAGTGATACCAATAGCTATTTCCGTACCCCAGTTACGCATGGAGCCGATATTAGCCAGTAAAGTGTTGTAAGTGAAAGGCGGTACACTCACATTATACAGATAAAGCATATCCGTTGTTCGGGAATTGTAGTAGTTAGCGGAAAGTAACAGACGGTTACCAAACAAAGTTACGTCAAAACCTGTATTGAAAGTGTGTTTCACTTCCCACTTCAAGTCGGGGTTCGTATTCCTCAAATCACCCAATGAGACAACGGCAGAGTTGCCTACCGGAACAACTCCGTTCGGCTTTACCAGATTCAGTGTAGTATACGAGTCAATTCCACTCTGGTTACCCGCCAGACCGTAACCGATACGAAATTTCAAATTATCAACCACTGGCAAACGTTTCATAAACTTTTCCTCACTGACTACCCATGCGGCAGATATGGAGGGAAAGAAGCCCCACTTATGATTTGCTCCAAACTTGGAGGAAGCGTCCGTACGGGCATTCAGCGTCAGGACATAACGATCGGCATACGTATAGTTGAAACGTCCCATAAAAGATGCGAGACGGGGTTGTTCGTAGTACGAATTTGTCCCCTCCCACAGACGGACTGCACCGGCTTGCAAATTGTTGTAGCCGAACTTATCCGTGCTGAAATTGCTGACTGTGGTATAATATCCCATGTACGTCTCTTTCTGGAGTTCGGCTAATGCCAGGACGTCGAAGAAGTGCTTTTTCCAGCCTTTTTTATAAGTCAGCATCATATTTCCGAGGAGGGACTCCATTTTCTTTGTTCCTTTATAAGCCTGCCCGTTCGCCCAAACAGAGGTGGGGAGATATTGCGAATTTTCAACTATATTATAGGTATAGGCACCGAACAGTACCAATTTCAATTCTTTCATCAAATTGAAGGTGAAACGGGCGTGTGTACTGATATGCGAAGTAGCGTCGTCATCGTCCACCTGCATCCATGCCAACGGGTTTGTTATCTGACTGGCGGTAGTGATGCCGTCCCACGAGTTAGTAACGGGATCTTTATGGTTAGGATACGTCGGGTTAAAGGTTGCCGCCGAATAGAAGGTTTTCTGATAGTCAACCAGATTATGATTTTTCAGGATAGAACCGAACATCCCCAGTTCGCAGTCGAAGAAGCCATCGAACATCTTTTGGTTCATGTTCATATTGGAAGTGAAATTCTTCATATCTTCATTCAAAATCACCCCCTGACGATCCATAAAACCAAGTGATACACGGTAGCTCGACGTGCTGGAGCCTCCATAGAAAGCGACGTGATGATTCTGTTGCAGACCTGTCTGTTGTATTTCTTTCTGGAAGTTAGTATTATTACCTTTATCTAAAATAGAGATACCGCGTTCGGAAGCTACGCTACGGAACTCGTCTCCCGACAACATTTTAAGATTCTTGTAGACAGTAGAAATGCCGAAACTACCGTTGTAGGCTACCTGCGTCCTACCCTGCATTCCTTTTTTAGTGGTGACTTCAATCACACCGGAAGCACCACGTGAACCGTATTGTGCCGTTTCGGAAGCATCTTTCAGAATCGTGAAACTTTCGATATCTGTGGGATAAATGGAGGTCAGCATACTAAGGTCGCCAAACACTCCATCGACAATAATCAGAGGATCGTTACCACTAGTCAGTGAAGTGGTTCCACGCAGGCGCACTGCATCCAGAGCTGCGAGGCCATTCGTACCCCGTTGAATAGTCAAACCCGGTACCCTACCCCGAATCGCTTCCAAAGGATTGGTTACCTGGTCTTTGTTCATTTGTTTCTCCGTAATTTTCTCCACAGAACCGGAGAGGGTTTTCAGACTTCCGGTAGCATAGCCTACCGTTATCAAGGAATCCAAGTCCAGAGGAATGACAGGAATCTTCTGTGCAAATGTATTTCCGCACAAAACTACCAGAAGAAAGCTAAGAAAAGTTAGTTTACCGTGTTGTCGTATCATAACTATCAGTTTTTAAGGTAATAATACAAATATAACAAAAAAAGAAGGAATCTGGTTGAGTAGATTCCTTCTTTTATTGATATTAATAGCCGCAATATGACTCTTTTTTCGAGTTTTACCGAGGGATTTGCTTACTTCACTATGATTTCATCAGTAAATATCCAGCCACCCAGTTCTTTGCCGGCACGCGCCTGATAACGTACATAGCGTCCCTTGACGGTTCCTTCCCACGAAACATCGGAAAACTTGATTGCTTCTTCCTTGTTAACAACAAAGTCCTGATGCTTCAGTTCCGTAAAATTGACTCCGTCATCGGAAACTGAAATAACCACAGACGCAGGCAAGAATACTTCAGCTCCCACTACCTGCATGAAAGCTGCTGTGACTGAATGAATAGTGGTCTCGTTTTCCATATCAACGGTTACATCGAGGCGGTTCTTCGAGATAAATCCCTGCCATGCACCGTCACCGTAAGTCCAGTCGCCACGGATACCGTCGGTCAAAGTCACATCACCTTGTGCTGCATAAGAGGAGTTGTAAGGAGCGTTATAAATCACTTTCTTTCCCAATGCCAGATGCGTAAGGGGTTGTAAAGATTCCGGCCGACTTCCGATCTCACTCTTCAAATCGAAAGTGTGATAGCCTTTCGCCTGCAAATCCGTTACCGCTTTCAGGGCACGTGCATAGAAGTCCGGCCATGACTTACGTTCCGGAGCCGACCAGGCAACTTCCGCCAATGCCAGCGTACGTGGATATAGCATATATTCCACGTGTTCGGGAGTCGGGACATATTCAGTAAAGAGATTAACTTGCGCACCATACACAAGTTTCGCTTGTTCCGCTGACAATGAAGTAGAAACCGGATTGTAAGAATAGACTTTTTTCAATGGCAAGTATCCACCAATCGCTTCCGGCTGAGAGTACGGAGCGTCCTGATAACTATCCAGATAACAGTAGCCACCCGGCGTCATGATAGCCCGGTGTCCGGAAGTTACAGCTGTAATACCGCCTTCTTCTCCCCGCCATGACATTACAGTCGCGTTAGGAGCCAGTCCTCCTTTCAATATCTCGTCCCAGCCGAGCAGACGTCGACCATGATCGTTCAGGAACTTCTCAATACGATGAATCAGATAACTTTGCAGTTCGTCCACGTGAGAGAGATGTTCGTCTTTCATTCTCTTTTGGCATTTCGGGCAAGTTTTCCACGCTGCCATACCGGCTTCGTCACCTCCTATGTGAATGTATTCGGAAGGGAAAAGCGCCATGACCTCGGTCAGCACATTTTCCAAAAAGGTGAACGTTTCTTCGTTTCCGATACAGAAGTCCGCGTTCTTGTAAGGCTCACCCGCGCAAGAGAGTTGCGGATAAGCTGCCAGCACTTCTTCCGAGTGGGCAGGCATTTCAATCTCCGGAATAATCGTGATGAAATGCTGACGAGCATATTCTACGATTTCGCGAATATCATCCTGTGTATAGTAACCTCCGGAAGCTCCAGGCTCGTCGAAACGGAGGTACTTACGTCCGCCGTTCCACCACGTCTTCCAATTGGCGTCAGTACGCCAGGCTGCAAATTCTGTAAGCAAAGGATATTTCTTGATTTCAATTCGCCAGCCTGCCGCATCTGTAAGGTGCAGATGCAGGCGGTTGATCTTATAGAATGCCAATGCGTCTATCTGTTTCTTCACAAATTCTTTAGAAAAGAAATGACGGGATACATCCAGCATTAAGCCGCGATAAGCGAAACGAGGACTATCCTGCACTTCAACAGAAGCAATGGAATAGCCTGTTCCCGAAGGCTGAGATAATTGCAACAGTGTCTGGATTCCGTAGAACAATCCCGCTCCCGATGTTGCACGGATAAGGATTCGTTCCGGAGTGACGGACAGGGTATAACTTTCGGGAGAAGGCAACTGTTCGCTCTTTTCGGTTATCAACAGAGAAAGTACGTTCTGCGTATCTTTTTTCTTTCCTTTCTTTAGATGAACCGGTAATGCTTGCAGATAGCTTTCCAGAAGTCGAGCTTCTCCACCTTGAATGTTTGTATAAAGTTTTGTTTTCTCTGAGAGTAAAAAAGAGCCCGTACCCTGCTCTATTTTCAGAGGGACAGGGATTACGGACTGTGCATGAAGAGGATGTGCCGCAAAGCACATCCCCAATACCCATAAGAAAAGACAAACTTTAGTGCATCTATTTCTTATATTCATTAATCTACTGTGATTTCATCTACAAACAAGAAAGCAGGATTTCCTTTGCCTCCATGCCATTCCGGTATTTTACTTTCAGACAAGGCAACCACCTTTACATACTGAGTTTTCACCGGAGTGAATGACAATTTATGTTCGTAGATACCATTCTTATCACTTTGTTCCATAGCAGGGTATTCTTCGGAAGCTACTTTGGTAAAGTTCTTACCGTCGTCTGATACTTCTACGGAAAATCCTCTTGCATCAAACACCCAGTCTCCCTTCTCTACGCAAGTAGAAATAGCAACGCTCGAAATCTCGGTAGGTTGCTGAAGGTCGATAGTCATATCCATATCGTTTTTATAGAATGCAATCCAACGACCGGTCTTATAGTTGCCATTTCCTTTCAGTCCGTCTACTAGTGTAGATTCACCTTTAAACATATATTGTTTGTTGACCGGTTGATTAGCTACAATCGGCTTCATGCTGGACTTACTGAAATTGATCTTCTCTGAAATCACACGACTGTTTCCGGTAGGACGAACAGCGATAGCGGAGAAGTCTGCATTTTCCTTGATTTTCAGGACACCTTCATAAAGCGGAGAAGCGGCAGTAGGTTCCGTACCGTCCAATGTATAGTGAATAGGGGCATTGTCAATGGTAGACAACGTGATGTCCAGTGTACCGTCTGCCGGGTTCGGCGTATATTCGGCTGTTACGTTAAACACATGTTTTGCATAATTGTATCCTTCTGCATCATACCACTTAATCAGTTGCGGCAAACGAGACAGGAAGTCTTCATAGTTCTTCTTGTCGGGAGTAGACCACTGGATTTCACACAATGCAGCCCAACGAGGCAATACCATATATTGCGCATGAGAGAAAGTAGGAATATATTCAGTCCAGAGATTAGCTTGCACACCCTTAATATATTTTTGTTCTTCCGGAGTAAGGGAAGTCGGCATAGGTTCGTAGCTATATACTCTTTCAAGCGGCAGATAACCACCAATTCCGAGAGGTTCGTTTTCCGTATCTTTCGTCTGATAATAGTCGAAATACAAATAGGTATTCGGTGTCATAATCACATCGTGTTTCTGTTTGGCAGCTTCGATACCACCTCTTTCTCCACGCCATGACATTACAGTCGCGTTAGGAGCCAGTCCGCCTTCGAGAATTTCATCCCAACCAATAATCTGACGTCCGTGGTCGTTCAGGAATTTCTCAATGTGATTGATTACGAAACTCTGCAAACGTTCTTCCTTACTATGTTTATCATCCGATTTTAACCCCAATGCCTTGATACGTGCCTGACATTTCGGGCATTTCTCCCAGCGTACTTTCGGGCATTCGTCACCACCCACATGGATATATTCTGACGGGAAGATCTCAATCAATTCAGCATATACGTCTTCGAGGAATTTCAATACCTGATCGTTTCCGGCACAAAGCACATCTTCAGATACACCCCATTGTCTCCAAACTTCATACGGACCGCCAGTACAACCTAATTCGGGATAAGCGGCAAGAGCAGCCTGCATATGTCCCGGAAGGTCAATCTCGGGGATAACCGTGATATAACGTTCGGCAGCATACGCTACTATTTCCTTAGCCTCTTCCTGCGTATAGAAACCACCATAAGGTTTGCCGTCATATTCACCGGAGTTACGTCCGATGACTGTTTCTGTCCTCTTGGAACCGATTTCTGTCAGCTTCGGATATTTCTTGATTTCCAGACGCCAGCCCTGGTCTTCGGTAATATGCCAGTGAAAACGGTTCATATTGTGCAAAGCCATCATATCGATATATGTCTTCACTTCATCTACGGTAAAGAAATGACGGCTGGTATCGAAGTGTGCACCACGATAGCCAAAGCGGGGAGCGTCATTGATTTCTACGGCGGGCATGGAAATGTCTGCACCGACAGCCACAGGCAATGATTTGCGCAGGGACTGGATGCCATAGAATACGCCGGCCTCGGTAGGACCAGTAATCGTGATTCCGTCACCGGCAACTTTCAACTGATAGGATTCCGGATTTTCGTTTGCCGTGCCCAATGTCAGTACGATTGCATTCTTACCTTCCGTTCCGGCTTCGATAGCGAAATCTTTTCCGGTAGCGGTTTTCAGATAGTCGGCCAGGAATTGTGCGTTGCGTTGCATCTTCTCGTTTCCTTCCGGATAGAGGATTTTCACACCGCTCTTCAGAATGAAGGGATTTCCTTGAGCTGTTACAATTTCTTGTGGCATGGGGATGATCTGGTAGTTGGCTTCCTGTTGCGCCGATTGGCAAGAGGCAAAAAGTCCTGCTAGTGCCAGACATCCGGTTAACTTTAAGAGTTGTTTCATAAACTAAAAAATTAAGTGTTAAGTTATTAATAAATTAATTATAGGTTTCACGAATATGATTGATTGTCAAAGGCAACTCCTCTCCTTTCTTTATTTGGGGAGAAGTGATGACGACCGTTTTACGTTCTCCGGGAAGAAGGTCGAAAAAGTTGTCGCTGAAACGGGCTCCCTGCAAAGGAATTTCAATAAAGACATCTTTTGCAAGAGCGGGAGAAAACAATGTCAGTTCACACATGCCGTCTTTCTGTTTCATCTTGCAGGAAACGGTTGTCTTGGGCAGAAGCAGGTCTTTCGTCTTTCTAAAGAAGTAGACTGTTTCGGCTACCGTATGCCCGGACTTGTCTTTCAAGGTCAGTTGCATGAAGTGGTGCTGTTGTTCTTTGGATGACAGCCAGGATTCTATTTTCATGCGGTAAACGCATTGGGAGGAGTTAGCCGGGATTGCCAATGGTTTGAGTTGTATCGGTTTACCTTGTTTCTTTCCGTCAAAGTCTGTGACTCTCATTTCCAACGTCATGTGGTCTTTGGTGTCCGGACAGTCGGATATCAGGTAGATATTGAGACTGTCGTTCTGCTGGATAGGGTTGATGAGGATGGGAGCAAAAGCTCGTTTGGCCTGATAATGTAGGGCTTTCCAGTTGCCATAATAGTCGATGCTCGACCACGAAACAACAGGCCAGCTGTCGTTCAGCTGCCAATAGAGAGTACCCATGCAGTAGGGGCGGTTTCTGCGTTGTGCTTCTATGCAATGCCGGATACCGCGTCCTTGAAGCACCAGTCCTACATATACAAAATCCTCAAATTTCTCCGGCACGATGTAATCTCTCTCCAT
>OGDF01005342.1_pt1 | contig 13701 bp, 13 predicted proteins | sample 1570141 | NCBI WGS metagenome assembly OGDF01 (sample SAMEA4370581, study PRJEB24528) | human gut metagenome | reverse complement strand
TCCCGATGGCCATCTTCAATCACGTTGTGAGGTTCCCCGCCTCCGCTCAGGTTATACTAAAATAAAAACACTCGGAAATGAGAAACTGATTCCCAAATCCGAGCGCAAAGATAAGATAAAATTATATAAGTGCCTGAAAAACAAAAAGGTCATTTCCGGACGACCGGAAATGACCGAAAATAAATCTCCTTCAGAAAACATTTTCTCTGTTTATACAATATGTCTGAAAGTATTAACCATATCCCAGAAAGCAGCATCATCATAAGGTTTCAGAACCGGATTCGTATAACTTTCGAAACTGGTTTTCGAGATATCAGCTAATACTGCAACCGCCTCATATTCTACGAAAGAAGGTCTTCTTATCACACCTGCATCCATTGCCGCCCTCACTGGCATAGCCAAATCCTTTGGTTTCTTCTTACCCTTCTGGAATTCCTGAATCTTTGAAATAATACTGCTGGCATTTTTCTCTTCAATAACAAAAGAACCAGCTGAAAGCGGCATGACCTTGCAGCCTACTCCCAGTTTCCGTTTCAACAGAATCACCTCCTTATCGAATTTTCCAGAATACTGCTCGTTCAAATCGCGTAATGGATTGAGCACCTTTTCGATTGTATCATCAGAATACTCGCATACCTGCTGCAGAAATGGATGGAGAAAATCACTAGCCTCAGCTTCAGTAGTGCCGTCAGTCTTCATACTCTCCAGTTCACAAGTCAGCAAGTTGGTCTTCTTCCCTTTCAACCATTTCTCCTGTTCCTTTTTAGCACAGATATCGAGCATCGGAAGAAAGAGTGGATGGTCAACCCAGCGGTCATAAATAATCCTGATGACAGCATCAGCATCAACCCCCTTGTACTTCTTGCCTACAGCACAAAACACCCCGGTAGCCACCATCATGATGAGCATTGCCTCATCCTTATTATCAGCCTCATCCATGATATCATCCATCTCGTCAGCAATACCCTCTATGATATCCGGCAACTGCAAAACGTCTCCCACAAAGTATTTTGCCGAAAGATACAGTTCTGCCGGGGCGAGCGTCGTATACCCCTCCTGATGATACTGCCTGAGCGCATCTACGAAAATAATATACACATCATCTCTGAGCAAGTCTCTTCTGGCCTGCTTGAGTTGTTCTTTTTCCAAATGAATAATCATAATCTCATTGTTACTCTATTTTGCCTTCACATGCATCAACAGAGGTGTTTTTCATAGCGTTCAGCATCTCTACGATTTCAGTTTCAGCCTTTAATATATCATTATGTTCTGCCTTCTCACCATCCTTTTTCTTGCCCGTAAAAAGCATTTCCAAAAGTTTTTCATCCAATTGCTTATGAACGATTTTGTCCGTATTCTCCTCGTCTGATTCTACAAAACAACGGTAAGTAGTCCCATCCTTGGTAATCAGTTCTACGGGCGTATTCGTGGCTTGCGAAAGTGTAAGCATATTCTTCATGTATACGCTGCTTTTGTCAAGATAAATAGCAGTATGTCTATCCTTGTTATTAACTTTGAACAACTGATTATATTTGCCCTCTTTGGCTGCCAGCGCCAGAGATAGTAATGAGGGCATGAGCGAATCATCAAAATAATCTCTCCCCTGTTTTTTTAAAATCTGCTACACGCTTAAGCATTTCCTCCCTACTCATATCGGGCACATTGAAGAGCATGTCTCTTGTTACATTCTGCAGTTTCCCCCATGCCTGAAACAAATCTTCCGGATAATATTTGGGTAGAATCTCCAAGCTGTAGCAGTAGTCACCATAGAGCACTCTATTCAACTTTTCTGTCAATATTTCTGCCACTCTTTTCGGTGCAGGAAAAGCCTTACGGCGATTCTGTATAGCCACTGTGCGCAGCCCCTCGCGGTTATCAATGATGACAAAACAGGATGGTTCATTCTTAGTAAGGGCGTTCTCGTAATGAATTTCTACAGAGATATCGAAGGAATTGGCAAGCTGCATCAGGATGATATTGGGGTTAATCTCCAGATGATAAACGCGATGGTTAAATACTTTGGCATAGGGGATGCCTTCCTGCTGCTGTTCCTCAGAAGGATCACCTTCGCCGAAAACGATGGTGGAATCCTCTGCGAAAAGAGCTGCCAGATGGCTCTGCCTATTTTCCCATTCATAGGGGGCAAAGTCATACTTGTATCTGATATAATAGTCAGCAAACTGGGCCATATTGAAAGATTTTAAGTTTCTAAAATTGTTTTAAGGGTACTTAGTCATATAAGATGCCCTATTGTTACGCAAAGGTACAAATAAAAAAATGAAAAAAACACATTATCACGTTATTTAACGTAAAAAAATAAGAATGGAAAATTTTCTCTTTCCGGTCATTAAGGTCAAGGTCATTAAGGTCATTAAGGGTTTCGGGGGGAACGGAATATATATATATAATATAATATTAAAATTATTTAATATTATATTATAAGAAAAGAGAGCGAGCGAAAAGTGCTTAATGACCTTAATGACCTTGACCTTAATGACCGCTTTTCACGTTTCTTCGGCTACCTTCAATGCGTATTTTCCTGTTTTGCAATGTTTCTGCAATAAAGTTCTGATAGAAAACGATAGAAAGTATTATCTATCAGCTACTTACGCAATTTTCAGCATAGAAAGTTAGGGTGAAAGCTTGCATTCTGCCCGAAAATGTTGTATCTTTGCACCGGCAATCGAAAGAACAGCCTTTTGTGCCTTGCTCGGGTCTTCTATTAAGACCAACACGGGTCATAAATGATGGCAGGCGCCGGTCATCAATGAAGACCCCGAAAACGGCAGGAACGGGGCGTTCTGGGGAGTTGCAAAACAAAGGACTCTAAACATACTACAAACGACTATGATTAATTACAGCATCGTAATGCGTAGCGTGAACGCAAATCTTCTGGAAATCAACCAGGCGAAGTCACGCATCAACCAGGCGAAGAAGGAGGGTAAGACCCCTGACCCAAAGGACCTGGAACTCGTGAAGACTGAGAAGCAGAACGCTTTCGCTATCTCGCAGTACACCGATATCATGACCATCGAGAAGTTTGCCAAGCACATCACTTCACATGGCAGTGTTTATTCGAGAGCTGACATCAGCGCCATCCTCTACATCGCCGTAGACTGCATGCGTGAGATGTTGCTTGAGGGCAAGAAAATCCGTTTGGGCGATCTCGGTGATTTCTCTCTCCTTCTCACTTCGAAGGGTGCCGAGGATGCTGACAAGTTCACCGCTCAGAACATCACCGGCGTAAGGGTTCAGTGGGAGCCTGGTCAGGAGTTCAAGAACCTTCGCGATGACGCCGAGTTCAACCTCGTAGCCAGCCGCAGCGCTCAGGCAGCCGTTATCAAGGCGATTAAGGAGGGTAAGACCAACGTTGACCTCAACGCCCCAACCACTCCGGATAATACGCCAGGCGGTTCTACCCCAGGTGGTTCAAACACCGGTCAGACCGGCAGCGATGGCCAAGGCTCTGAATCAAGCGGCGGCACTACTGGCAAGGACGATACTGGCGACGGCCTTGAATAGCCCAAGGAATCCGGTCATTAAGGTCATGGTCATTAAGGTCATTAAGGATTTCCAAAGAAAGTTAAAAGGGAAATGAGTAAAAAATCATCAGATTTTTGCTCGTTTCCCTTTTTTTTATTACCTTTGCCATAAAAATAATATATAATAATATGATAACAGGAGAAATCAAAAACAAGATAGACCAGATATGGGACACATTCTTTGTGGCTGGCATTACAAACCCTATCACCGTGTTGGAACAGATGACCTACATCTTCTTTATGAAAATGCTCGATGACAAGCAGCTACAGGAAGAAGAAAACGCCCGCGACTGGGATAGCGTAGTTCAGAACCCTACCTTCCCGGAAGGAAAGATATGGGTGAATCCTGATGCCGTAGGCGATGAGGAGAAGGCAGGCATTCCTTACGAGAGCCTGCGCTGGCACGTGTTCAAGAACCTGGATGCCGATGAAATGTTCAGGGTGGTGCGCCAGTATGTGTTCGAATTCATCAAGCACATCGGCACGGGCGAAGAAAGCGCCTACAGCCGCTACATGAAATCGGCTATTTTCCTGATTCCCAACGCCCGAACCCTAGCCAGGGTGATAGATGACGTTAATGATCTTGATATGAATAATCGTGACGCCATGGGCGATGTGTATGAATACATACTCGGCAAGATGGCGGCAAGCGGCACCAACGGCCAGTTTCGCACCCCTCGCCACATCATCCGCATGATTGTGGAGATGATGCAGCCTACTCCGAAAGATTACATCTGCGACCCGGCAATGGGTTCTGCCGGCTTCCTCGTTGAGGCGGTGAAATATATCAAGGAGAACCATGAGATGGCTGCCTATGTAAAAGAAGAAGTTCACCACATGAAGACTTCGATGATTAATGGCTACGATACCGACCAGACCATGCTGCGCATCGGAGCCATGAACCTGCTGCTTCATGACGTAACTGCTCCTCAACTGGCTTGGCGCGATTCGCTCTCGGCTCAGAACGAAGACCAGAGCTGCTATTCGCTCATCATGGCGAACCCACCCTTTGCGGGCAGTCTCGACAAGGATAATGTGAACAAGAATATTCTTGCCTACGCCAACACCACCAAGACTGAGCTGCTGTTCCTGGCTCAGTTTGTCCGCTCGCTGGAGTTGGGCGGCCGCTGCGCCAGCATCGTTCCCGATGGAGTACTTTTCGGAACTTCCAGGGCGCACGTGGCTATCCGCAAGGAGATAGTTGACAACCAGCAGTTGTGCGCCGTCATTTCCATGCCGAGCGGCGTGTTCAAGCCATACGCCGGTGTTTCTACCGCCGTTCTCATATTCCGCAAGACCAACTGTGGCGGAACGGATAAGGTATGGTTTTATGATATGAAGGCAGATGGTTTCTCGCTGGATGACAAGCGTGCACCGATAGCCGACAATGATATTCCGGATGTGGTTAACCGCTATCTGCATCCTGAAGCTGAGGCTTCCCGCACCCGCAAAGACCAGAGCTTCTTCGTACCCGTAGAGGAAATCCGCCAGAACGATTACGACCTCTCTATTAATAAGTATAAGGAGATAGAGCGTGAGAAGGTGGAATACGAGTCTGTAAAGGATATTCTAGTAAGACTGGAAGAGAATGAAGGCAAGTTTCTGAAGGGTTACAGAGATTTGTGCAAGATGCTGGAAGAAGATGAAAAGAAGGAGGAAATGGTATGAGAAAGGGATGGGAATATAAAAGATGGAAAGAAGTACTGACTATTATAAATGGAAAGAACCAGTCTGCTGTAGTAGATGAAAATGGAGAATATCCGATTTATGGTAGCGGTGGAATTATGGGCTATGCAAACAATTGGTTATGTCCAGAAAATTGCGTAATAATAGGAAGAAAGGGAAACATTAATAAACCAATTTTTGTTGAAACAAAATTCTGGAATGTAGATACTGCATTTGGTCTCAATGCCAATAAAGAGTACCTCTTGCCCAAATTCTTGTACTATTTCTGCCTTGACTATAATTTTGAGCGTCATAATAAAGCTGTGACGATTCCCAGTTTAACAAAAGCAGATTTATTGAAAATAGACATTCCTCTCCCACCCCTATCCACTCAGCTTGCGATAGTTTCCGAACTTGACAAGATAAACGAGTTGATTCGTTTGAAGAAGGAGCAGCTTAAAGATTTCGACAATCTCGCTCAAAGCCTCTTCTTTGAGATGTTTGGAGACCCAGTGGAGAATGAAAAGGGATGGGAAGTGAAGAAGCTAGATGATGTTTGTATTATTACATCAAGCAAAAGAATTTTTGCGGACGAGTATACAGAAACCGGAATTCCCTTTTACAGGAGTAAAGAAGTTATAGAACGTAGCAAGGGGCTTCCTATTTCCGTTGAACTTTTCATCTCAGAAGAAAGATATAACGAAATTAAAGAAAAATTTGGAGTCCCGAAGATAGGAGATATTCTGATTACAGCAGTTGGTACTATCGGAAAGATTTGGGCTATAGACACAGACAATAAATTTTATTTTAAAGATGGAAATCTTGTTTGGTTAAAAGATATAGATAATCAACTAGCCAATTCATGTTTCTTTCGAAGATTGCTTGAATATCTTATTGAAGAATACAAAAAGACGAATGCAAATGGTGCTGCATATAATGCTTTAACTATAGCAAAACTAAAATTGATGTCGTGTCCTCTCCCACCCCTCTCCCTCCAGCAACTCTTTGCCCAGCGCATAGAGCAAATCGAGCGAGAGAAATCGGAGGTTCAGAAGTCCATCCAGGATCTCGAAACCCTGCTGGCTTCCCGCATGCAATACTGGTTCGAATAGGGGCTGCAGGTCGCCCTGCGCCCTGAAAGGGCAAAAGCTTTAAAATATCGCCCACAAAAAATATAACAATAACAATTTAATAAAACGACAATGAAGAATTTTGACTTTATCAAAGAGCTGGCAGAGGTGATTCCTGCCTTCCACCAGCTCCACGCATACTGCGATAAGGCAGAAATCTTTCAGAAGGCATTCCCCGAAGAGAGTGCCGCCAATGCCCGCAAGGCACTGGAATGGCTCGTCAAGAACCATCTGGCTATGGCGAAGGTGACGCTGGAACCCCACGAAACCCTCAGCCAGATGCTTAAACGCCCGGAAATAGATGCGTTCGTCAACGAAGACTGGGAACTGATACAGGATATGCGCACGGTAAAGAAAATAGGCAACTATGCCGCTCATACCGGAATACAGAAGATAAGAAAGAACGATGCTTTCATCTGCCTGCGTGCCCTCTATCATGTAGCCTGCGGTTTCCTCTACCGCTGGCGAGCCATCGACAAAATAGCAGCCTTCGATGCTACGCTCATTCCGCAAGACTTCACCCAGGTTCATGCGGCTGACAATTCAGAACCAGCAGTTTCGCCTGATCTGAAGCACCATGTTCCTCACGAAGCCATCGAGCACCCTAAGTCACCAACCCTGCAGCCAGCAGAATCGCTTGAAAGCGAAGTCATTACCCGCCAATGCCTCATCGACTATATGCTGAACGAAGCCGGCTGGGAAATCCTCCACGCAAAGGGCGACATACAGGGCGGCAAGGCCGGCATTGAAATCAAGCTAGAAGGGATGGACAGGAAATTCCACTCTTCAGGCATCGGCTACGCCGACTATGTGCTCTTTAGCAAGGACAGCAAACCGCTGGCGGTGATAGAAGCCAAAAGCACCATCCACAGCCCAGAAGCGGGACGCAAACAGGCCATCGAGTATGCAGATTGCTTGGAAAAGAAGTATGGTGTGCGCCCGGTAATTTATTACACCAACGGATACACTACCAAGGTGATAGACGGACTCGACTATCCGCCTAGAAACGTCATCTCCTTCCACAGTTACAACGACCTGGAATATCTGATTCAGAAACGGAGTCGCTCCCCTATTACCAACCTGGCGATAGACGATGAAATCACCAACCGACCCTATCAGAAAACCGCCATCAAGAGTCTGGTGGAATGGCTCAACAGGAAGCATCGCCGTGGTCTGCTCGTGCTGGCCACCGGAACGGGCAAGACGCGCGTAAGCATCTCGCTCTGCAAGCTGCTCTACAACAACAGCAAATGGCTCAAGAATGTTCTGTTTCTTGCCGACCGCAAGGAACTGGTGAAGCAGGCGCACGAAAAATTCGAAGAGTTCCTGCCTAGCCAGCCGATGTCCTGCCTCTCGGAAGATGATAAGCCAGACACGAACGCCCGCCTCGTGTTCTCAACCTATCAGACGATGATCAACTATATCAACACCGAACCCCTGGAATTCTCCATCGGCCATTTCGACCTCATCATCATCGACGAGGCCCACCGCAGCGTGTTCGGCAAATACGGCGCCATCTTCCAGTATTTCGATTCGCTGCTCATCGGTCTCACCGCCACCCCAAGAGCCGAGATAGACAAGAACACCTTCCAGCTGCTGGAACTGGAGAACGAGCCTAACTTTGAATACACCTATGAGGAGGCTATACGTGATGAATATCTGCGCCCCTACCGCCTGAAGAAATGCAACTCGAAGATGATCAACCGGGGCATAAAATACGACGATTTGAGTGCGGAGCAGCGTGAGCAGCTGGAAAAGGTATGGGAGTATGAGAAGGCTATGAAGGGCATTCCGAAGGAAAAGGAATATCATAGAGACATACAGGGCAACGAGATTTTCAACTATCTGATTAACGATGATACCATCGATAATGTATTGTCAGAATTAATGACAAACGGACTGAAGGTACATAGTGGTGAGGACGTGGGCAAGACCATCATCTTTGCCTACAACCACAAGCATGCCGAGCGCATCGTGGAGCGCTTTAACCAGCTCTATCCCGAGCGTGGTGCTGACTACTGCCAGCTGATAGACAACCAGGTGAAGAACCATTCTGCCATCATCGCCGACTTCAAGATGGAAGCCAAGATGCCGCAGATAGCTGTATCGGTGGACATGCTCGACACAGGTATCGATGTGCCTGAGATTCTGAACCTTGTATTCTTCAAGATTATCAAGTCGAAGATTAAGTTTGAGCAGATGATAGGCAGAGGAACCCGTCTCTGCAAGGACCTTTTCGGTCCGGGCGAAGACAAGCAGGAATTCTACATCTTCGACTGGTGCGGCAATTTCGATTTCTTCTCGAAGCAGGGCGACGACATTCATCCATCCGACAGCAAATCGCTCACCGACCGGCTCTTCTGCCTGCGCCTGGATATTGCCAAGGAGCTGCAGAGCGCCGAGCATCAGGAGAAGGAATTTGACAAGCAGCTGCATGATGAGCTGAAGACCCTGCTCCATCAGCAGGTGGCAGCCATCGGCAAGGAGCGCAAGGAGGCTCGCCCATGGCTGAACATCATAGAGCCTTACAGGAATCAGGAGATATGGACCTGCCTGTCGGAATTGGATGTATCGCGGCTTAAGAAGATTGGACATCTTATCAAAGTGGATAAGGACGACGAGGAAGCCAAGCGTTTCGACATCGTGATGCTGCACATCATGCTTTCGCTCATCGACACAACCAGGCGTGTGGGTCAATTCCGCAAGGTGGTGGTAAACATCGCCGCCATCCTGGAGAAGAAGGCCTCCATCCCGGCTGTGATGGAGCGCATCGACATCATCCGCAAGGTTCAGAAGCCTGTGTTCTGGGAAAATGAATCGCTGGATGCGCTGGAGTATGTGCGCAGGAAACTGAGAGGACTGGTTCATCTGCTGAAGGAGCAGCGTGGCGGCAAGAAGTTTATCATCGACATAGAAGACACCTACACCAAAGTGGAAGGTGGCGAGGATGAGGTGATCAAGACCAGCTACAAGCAGCGTGTAATCGACTATCTGGCAGAGAACAGCAACAACGATACACTGCGCAAGATTCAGCATTTCGAGCAGCTGACCTCTGCCGACATAGAGGAGTTGGAGCGCATCTTCTTTGAGGAGCTGGGCACCAAGGATGAGTATAACGAGCTTACCGAGGGTCATCCGTACAAGAACAATGTGGCTGCGTTTATCCGTGTAATCAACGGCATAGACCGCAAGAAGGCGCTTCAGATCTATCAGCAGTTTATAGAGGGTTACAACCTCACCTCAGAGCAGGAGCTTTATCTGAAGAACATCCTGGATTACATCAGCATGAACGGCGACATAGAAACCCGCAACTTCCTGGAGTATCCGCTGAAAGATCTGAAATGGCGCGAAACTTTCGGCGACACGTTTGTTAATCTCAAGGATTTCATCAAGCAGATGCACCGGGTGATTATTGCGTAAGGGGCAGAAATTGTCTATGGTAAAAGAAAGCGACCGCTCACCTCATGATTTCTGAGGAGAGCGGTCGTTTCCGGTCATGAAGGTCAAGGTCATTAAGGTCATTAAGGATTTCGGTTTTTCAAATTATCCCCCAATATCCCTCTATCTTATAAAATAAGGTTAAATCAAGTTCGCCCTGCAAACAAAATCCATCCATAAAATCACTTTTCTGAATATTTTTTGTATTTTTGCAGATATATTGCGCTAATATGGGAATTGAGCATGGCTTATCCTCCTAGATTACAGGCGCATAATGAATAATCAAAAATTAAGTAAATATGGACATGGCAAAATATATAGGTGAGACTACTGAATACGATAAGAAGCAGGAAGTGGAACGCCGTAAAGTGAAAAGTTGGCTGAAGAGCGTCAGCGCCTTTGCCAATGGCAGTGGCGGTTGCCTATTGTTTGGTATTGCCGATGACGATACTATCATAGGGTTGACCGATGCCAAGACTGATGCCGAATTTATCAGTCAGAAAATAAAGGAGCGCATTGATCCTATGCCGCAAATCGACTTGAAGATAGAGCGTGTAGAAGACAAGGAATTGCTCATTCTTCATGTGCATGGAGGCGAAGATACACCCTATTATTATATAGGCGACAGCGTTCTTGAAACCTTTGTGCGCATTGGCAACGAATCGGTTGTGGCTGATAGTACCGAACATAAGCGTCTTGTATTAAGAGGTCGCAACTCTTCATTCGACGCCCGCCCAAGCGATGAAATGTTTGAAGATTATGCATTTTCTAAGCTTCGCAGCCGCTACTATGCCTGGAATGGTCTGAGCTTCGATAAAAAACTTTACCGCTCGTTTGGCTTGGTTGACAATAAGGGAATACTTACCTATGCAGGTCTGTTGATGGCAGACGAATGTCCACTGCGCCAAAGCCGTGTATTCTGCACAAGATGGAACGGCAAGACAAAAGCTGGAGGAAGCATTGATGCACTCGACAGCGCAGAGATTACAGGCGGACTTGTAACTCTTCTCGAAGACACCATGTCCTTCATTCGTCGCAACAATCGTACACTTTGGTATAAAGAACCGATGCAGCGCATCGAGATTCCTCAATATATGGAACGTTGCGTGATGGAAGTTGTAGTGAATGCCCTGGCTCATCGCGACTATCTGATTCAAGGTAGCGAGGTGCATGTGGATATGTACGATGACCGTATGGTGATTTACTCTCCAGGCTCCATGCCGGAAGGAAGACTTATCCAGACGATGAACTTAGAAGATATTCCTTCTGTCAGACGCAATCCGGTTATCGCAGATATCTTTGCTCAGTTGGGTTATATGGAGCGTAAAGGTTCGGGCATGGGCAAAATCATCAATCCAATCAAAGCACTTCCCTACTTTGAGGAAAGGATGCTTCCAAGCTTCTTCTCCGACCGTGCCCAGTTTACTGTCACATTTCCCAATATGATTTTAGCATGGCAGGAATCTCATCCAAATATTGAGGTAAACTTTGTGGAAAATGAAGGTGATACTCAAGGTGATACTCAAGGTGATACTCAAGATGATACTCAAGATGTCCCTCAAGGTGGCACTCAAGGAAAAGACTTAGATAAATGGATAGAATATCAAGTAGCTGTTTATCCTAAAATAACAACAGGTGAACTGGCTCAACTATCAGGGAAAAGCATTATAACCATCAAGCGTCGTATTGCAAAAATGCCTCATATTGTGTATGTTGGCAGTGGCTATAGTGGTCATTGGGAAGTAAGGAAAAAGGAATGAAACAAGAGTTTAAGCCAGCATCCATCCAATTTACTACATAAAGATACAGACAATACAATATAAGCATGAAGAAGATATTATTCCTACACGGATTCTTCGCCACGGGCAGCTGTCCGATGGCGAGAGCCTTGAAAGAGGCGTTTGAGGGGACGGCGGTAGTGCTGACTCCCGACCTCCCTTTGCACCCCAAGGAGGCATTGAAGGAGATTCGCTCCATCATCGACCGGGAGCAGCCCGACTTGCTTCTGGGCAACAGCTGCGGCTCTTTCCTCGCCCAGATGCTGGCTCCGGTGGTGGGCATTCCTGCCCTGCTCGGCAATCCGTATTTCATGATGACGGATTTTCTGAAGGAGCGAATCGGCGAGCATGAATACAAGGCTCCGAGAAGGGACGGAAATCAGCGGCTGGTGATTGACGAGGCGCTGATAGAGGAGTTTGCGGAACTGGAAGCCGTGCAGTTTGACCATTGCAACCCCTATTATAAGAATCGTGTGTGGGGACTTTTTGGTGAACAGGACACCCTGGCTCACTTCTCCCCTCTCTTCCTGGAGCACTACAACCAAGCCTTCCATTTCCCAGGCGGCCATACGCCTACAGAGCAGGAGGTGAAGACCTGGTACGCTCCCCTTGCCCAGAAAATGCTGATGGAGTTTTCAGCAAAGGAAGAAAGATATTTCCAGCACTTTAAGGGCGGCAAATACAAGTTCATCCATTCTGCCTTCGACTCCGAGACTCAGGAGCGCATGGTGGTTTATCAGGCTCTCTATGGAGACCAAGCCTATTGGGTAAGACCGGAAGATATGTTCTTCGGGAAAGTTACGAGGGACGGCAAAACTTTTAATCGTTTCACGGAAATAGATAAATAATTATGGAAACATTCAATAATGTAATAAACAGTGGCCAGCTTGTTCTGGTCGATTTCTTTGCTACCTGGTGCCAACCTTGCAAGGCGATGCACCCCATTCTGGAACAGGTGAAGAGTGTGTTGGGCGACCGTATCCGAATCATCAAGGTGGATGTGGACAAGTACGGCGTAACAGCAAGCCAATACCGCATCCAATCCGTGCCTACGCTGATGCTCTTCCGAAACGGAGAAGTATTGTGGCGCACAAGCGGTGTGGTAGATAAAGCCGAACTTCTGGCTACGCTTGATCCTTTCTTGACATAAAAGAATAAAGGAGTAACAATAGGAAAATGAGTATGAACACTTTACATAGTTATCTCGCCTACTATCTCCTTGCTATCAATGCAGTTACATTCATCGTGTACGGCATTGACAAATACAAGGCGAAGAAAGCCAAGTGGCGCATTTCCGAAGCCACGCTTTTGTTGCTGGCTGTTCTTGGAGGAAGCATCGGGGCATGGATTGGAATGAAAGTCTGGCACCATAAGACGATGCACAAGAAATTCAAATACGGCATTCCTGCCATTCTGCTGATACAGATTGCGCTGATGGCGTATTTACACATGAATTAAAAAACAAAATAAATAACGAAGTATATGAAAAGTTTTGCACCAAAGCCGTGGGTAGTACCACAGCCTGTGCTGATTATCGGCACATATAATAAGGAAGGAGTTGCCAACGCAATGAATGCAGCCTGGGCAGGACAGTGGGACATGAAGGAGATTATGATCTCAATGGGAAATCACGTCACCACAGACAACCTGAAGCTTGGCGGCGAGTTTACCGTTGCCTTCGCTACCAAGAAAACCATGGTGGCTTCTGATTTCGTGGGCATTGTTTCTGCCAAGAACGACCCGAAGAAGATGGAGAAGACTGGATGGAGCATCGAGAAGGCGACTATGGTCAACGCTCCTGTGTTCACCGATTTCCCGATGACCCTGGAGTGCCGCATCAAGGAGAAGTATGACGAAAGCGAAACCGGCTATTATCTCGTTGCCGAAATCGTCAATATTCTTGTGGATGAAAAGTATCTGGCAGAAGACGGAAATCCAGACATGGAGAAGATGGAACTGATTGTCTACAATCCTATTCATCATAGCTATATCCAGCTGGGCGAGAAAGTCGGTAACGCTTTCTCAGACGGCAAGGCTTTGAAATAATCAACGTAATTTTCGACTCACAAACAATGAATCCAATAGCAATACGTCTGCTTTCGCAGCAGCTCATCTGCCCTCAATTTGATACTCCCCAAAAGGTGGTGT
>OGDF01005339.1_pt1 | contig 13706 bp, 16 predicted proteins | sample 1570141 | NCBI WGS metagenome assembly OGDF01 (sample SAMEA4370581, study PRJEB24528) | human gut metagenome | reverse complement strand
CCGTTGTGGTGCTAATGTTTGATTATTTTTGAGACATTATCAATTTCGGTTGACATCTTAGACTTCATCTTCCTGCCTGATTTCATCTAAATAAATCCTGTCATCTTCTACTATAAAGCGCCAGTATTCAATAAAGATTTCTTTATTATCCTGAGTGACTTCATTGCCTTTGATCATTCTATCTCTCATCTTACCTTCTATATAAGACCAGAAGTAATCATCACCTACTTCTACAACCATTGTTTTAAGAAGTCTTATATCAGAAAGTTCATTACGTATACCTTCATACTCCCACCAGTTGAGTTTTGTTTGCCATTGGTCATATAAAGTCGGAGAAAGGCATTGTTTAAGAGTATCCATATCTCTATCATTCCATGCATTCTGAATAGTGTAATAGTAATCAGCGACTACTTTGTTCATCTTCTTTTCATCAAAGAAAGAATTATTGTTTTCTTCTAATTCTTTTTTCATATCCTTATGCATGGAGATAGCTTTATATCTACGACGATATTTTTTCATATATGAAAAACCATATGATATAAAAGAAAAAGTTATTAAACTAACAACACGATCTTGAGGAGAAGTTGTACGTCTTACAGGAGGAGATCCATGACTTGAAGAACCGCTACTTCCTCCTCCACCACCTCCACTTGATCCTCCTCCACCTGCTCTTGCGTAAACAGGGGAAATAGAAAAACATAATATACATACAATAAATAAACATCTCATTAATTTCTTCATAACTTCCTCCTAAGAGATTAGAAATATTACTAATATCATGAATACCATGATACATACCAAAAAGCCAAAGATACATAGAAATAAGCCTAGCCACCAAATAAGTGTTCTTGTTTTTCTAGTGATAATAGAAAAAATAAGTCCTACAAAAGAAAATAAGGGGCCAAGCAGAATGATATCTGTATAAGAATAAGGAGCATGGTTGGCACTATAGAAATAGATTAAAAAATGCTGAGATGGACAATAAACCACAAATAAGTGGTATAGAGTTCATTTTTTTCATGGATAAAGTATATCATAAAAAAAGAATGATAAGAAATATATCTTATCACTCTTTAATAAGTCTTATTCGTACTTAGCGACGATCTTATCGTATTCACCGTTCTTCTTTAGGTTAGCTAAACCTTTGTTGAACTTCTTTAATAATTCTTTGTTTTCACCTTTTAATACTGCGAAGCCATAATATGCTGGACTTTCTTTACCACAAGGAATATCGAAGTTCAACTGACCTGTTTTAACCATATATTTTAATACTGGATAGTCTTCAAAACATGCAGCTGCTTCACCAGATTTTACTTTTTCAAACATGAATGTTGATTCTTCTACAACTTCTAGTTTGAATCCATATTTATCTTTAATAGACTGAGCATATTTTAATCCTGCAGTAGATGTTTTAGCAACTACAGTTTTACCTTTTAAATCAGCGTAACCTTTAATACCTGAATTTTTTGCAACACCCATTGAAACACCTGTTTCATAATACTGGTCTGAGAAATCATATTTTTGTTTTCTTTCATCATTGATTGACATACCTGCAATAACACCATCAGCTTCACCTGATTCTAGTGCTGTACATGCAGCATCAAAACCTAATGAGTTAATCTTAATCTTGAATTTCTGATCCTTGGCAATAGCTCTGATTAAGTCCATATCGACACCAACTAATTTACCAGAATCATCTTCCATTTCGAATGGAGGATATGTTTTATCAGTCGCAATAATATAAGTCTTTTCTTCGTTCTTGCTACTAGAATTTCCTCCACAACCTACTAATGAAACTGCCATTAAACCTGCTAATACAATAGCACCGAACTTCTTCATTTTCATAATCGTTCCCTCCCTTATATATCTACACTTATGTGTTGATACCTTATAATACTTTGTTTAAGAAATCTATTGTTCTTTGCTGCTGTGGATGATTGATGACATCATATGGATTACCCTGTTCTACAATATATCCACCATCCATGAATATAACTTTAGTTCCTACCTCTCTCGCAAAGCCCATTTCATGAGTAACAACAACCATTGTCATACCTTGACTTGCAAGATCTTTCATAACAGCTAATACTTCTCCAACCATTTCTGGATCGAGAGCACTTGTTGGTTCATCAAAAAGCATAATATCAGGCTTCATTGCGAGGGCTCTCGCAATGGCAACTCTTTGTTTCTGTCCACCAGATAACTGAGCTGGATAACTGTCTGCCTTATCTTTTAGACCAACTCTATCTAATAGCTGATAAGCTGTTGTTTCTGCTTCTTCTTTTGTCATCTTCTTGAGTTCTACAGGTGCAAGCATAATATTTTCTTTGACTGTCATATGTGGGAAAAGATTGAAATGTTGGAATACCATTCCGATGTTTTCTCTTTTCTTATTGATATCAAGTTTAGGATCTGTGATATCTTCACCATCAATAATAACACTGCCACTTGTAATATCTTCTAAACGGTTTAAACATCTTAAAAATGTTGATTTACCTGATCCTGAAGGACCAATCAAGCAGATAACTTCACCTTCATTAATCTCTAAAGAAATATCTTTTAAAACCTCTAAAGAACCAAAGTTCTTCTTTAGATTTTTGACAGAGACTTTTTTATTTGCCATAAGATAACCTCTTTTCTACAACTTTTGATACCTGTGCAAGTACTGTACAGATAAATAAATAATAACAAGCCATAAAACAATAAATGACCATCATATGAGCTGACTGCGTTGCGGCAATTGTTTTACCAACGTTAGTCAATTCTGCTAGACCAATAACAGATAATAATGAAGTATCCTTAATAGAAATAATGAACTGGTTGATGATTGAAGGTAACATCGTTCTTAAAGCCTGTGGTAAGACAATCTTTTTCATTGTTTTACCATAAGTCAAACCTAGTGATCTAGCTGCTTCAATCTGTCCTTTATCTACTGCTTCAATACCACCTCTGACGATTTCTGCCATATAAGCACCGGCATTAAGTGATAGGGCAACAGTACCAGCAGTAAAAGTACCACCGATATTTAACCAGCTAAATCCTGTTGGTCTTAACATCTGTCCCAAGCCAAAATATATAATCAATATTTGTACAAGCATTGGTGTACCACGAATGATATAAATATAAAGGTTGGCGATTGCCTTTAATATCTTCATGATCACTGACTTACTTTTTGAAGTATTGACTAATCCAACAATGATTCCAATAATAGTCGCAGCCACTAATGATATAATCGATAATTCAGCTGTAATCACTATAGCTTGATTGAATCGACTGGCAAAAAAACCTAAATTTTCAAAAAATCCTTTCACATGAATCCCCCTTTTCTTTTAGTTTATAAATTACACCAATTCTGAATATATGTCAAAGAAATTTTATCACTATGAAAATATATTATTAAAATTGTATTAAAAAAGAAACAAAGTTGGACTTTGTTTCCTAGTTAGGCATCAAAATGATGCTTTTTGAAATGTTTATAGTAAATAATAAAGAGTAGTGAGGTCGTAAACCAAGTGACTGGATAAGAGACAACAACACCTTTAATAGTTGGATAGTGTGGTGAAATGAATGTGAGCCAGGCAATACGTAGTACACATATACCTAGGCATACTAATATCATTGGTTTAATTGATTCTCCACATCCTCTCATTGTCCCTGAGAATATTTCAACACAGCAATATAAGAAATAGAATGGCATTAAGAACAGCATCAAGCTATAACATTCTTCAATAATATGGGGATCTGACGAGAACAGTCTAGTGATATAACTGCCTGTTAAGCAGAGTATTGTACTGATTGAAATAGTCATAACAAAAGCCATAGCAAGGGCTGTTCTTGTCCCCTTTTTAATACGGTCATGAAGATGGGCTCCATAGTTTTGGCCTGCGAATGTGGTGATAGCTGCACCAATGGCCGCAATCATCATCCAGAACAATGCATCTATTTTTACATAAACTGACCATGAAGCGATTGTTTGTGTACCAAAAGCATTGATATGACTCTGTAAGACAATGTTTGAGATACTATACATTGTAGATTGGATTCCAGCAGGAGCACCAATCATAATAATCTTCTTTAGGACAGGTAAATGAAATTTCATCTTTGATAATGTAAGCTTGTAGACTTCATTTGTACGCATTAATTGAATAGTGACAAGTATAGCACAGACAGATTGTGCAATAACTGTCGCAATGGCTGCACCAGCGATTCCTTGATGGAAGATGACTACAAAGATAAAGTCGAATACAACATTCACAATACTACATACAATTAAGTAATAGAGTGGTCTTTTACTGTCACCTACTGCTCTCAAGATTCCTGCACCGATGTTGTAGATTGCACCTGGAATCATACATAAGAAGTAAAGCTGCATATAGAGAGTGGCATCATTCAATATATCATGTGGTGTACCAATAGCATCTAGACATTGATATGAGAAAAATAAGCCAAAAAGCATCATAAGTATGCCACTGACAATTGCAAGGATATAAGAAGTATGCACTGCCTGATGGATTTTCTTATTATTTTGTGCACCATAGTATTGGGCGATGACTACGGAAGCACCTGTAGATAAGCCTACATAGAAATTAACAATTAAATTCGTTAAGTTTCCTGTTGAACCGACTGCAGCAAGTGCGCTTGTGCCTACTGCTTGTCCAACAATGATTGTATCAACAGTGTTATATAACTGTTGGAAGAAACTTCCTATAAGAATAGGAAAAAAGAAAAAAAGCAACTGTTTCCAGATGACTCCCTTAGTGAAATCTTGTGTCTGATTCATGTTATTCCCTCCAAAAAGATTAATACATGATATCATAGAAAGAGAATAAAAGATATCTTGTTGTTTACTCTTTTAATCAAAGAAAATTCACTTAAAATAGAAAGAGAGGTGAAGCCCATGATACTAGATATATCACAGGAAAATAAATATACAGAGACTGAAAAAGAAGTGATTGATTATTTAATGAATCACTTGGATTTATTAGAAGAGTTATCTATTAATGATTTAGCGAAAAAGACTTATACTTCTAATGCGACTATTATTAGATTATGCCGTAAGACAGGATATAGTGGATATAAAGCTTTAAAAGTAGATTTAATTAAAGAAAGAGAAGCGAATAAGTATATTGTAGAGAGTGTGGATTATACGACACCTTTTCAGTTTAATGAAACGACAGAAGAGATTATGAAGAATATGTTTTCTTTGTATCAGGAGAGTATTAAGCAGGTGTATTCAAGTCTAGATATAGATGTACTCAAGTCTATGGCACATGAGATTATCCATAAGAAACGTATCTTTTTGTTTAGTTATGGGGATACACAGACGACAGTGATTAATTTTACGAATAAGCTTGTAAAGGTGAATATATTCCCTACTCTTGCGACACAATTCGGAGAAGAGAGACATATTTCTAAACGTATGAACAAGGATGATTATGCACTTATTATCAGTTATAGAGGACAAGAAAGACTCCTAGAGTGTGTTCAGACATTGAGCAGGAATCATGTGAGAATTGGGCTTATTACTGCGAATAAGAAGAATTCATTAATGGCTTATTGTGATGATTTAATTATGATTCCTGATTGTGAGAAAGAGAATAGAATTAGTACATTCTATTCACAATTAGCTTTTCAGTATGTGTTAAGTAATCTTTATGCGATTATTTATCATCAGGTGAATGATTGAACTTTTAGTCCAATCAATTCTATCAATAAACAAGAATAAGAGAACATTTGTTTCTATACATATAAAAACTGTTTCATTGTAAGATGATTTGTGATAGAAATGAATCAGGTGATGAATATGAATAAAGAAGATGTATTAAAGTTAGAGGAAGAACTAAGTTTTGATCATTTTGATGCAGAAGATGCGTATTGTATTGGGAATGAAATAGTAAAGAAAACAAGTAAACCAGTACGTATTAGAATTGTATTAGATGGAGATATTGTGTTCCAGTATTTGATGCCTGGCAAAAAGGGCGTAGAATGGTTAGATAGAAAGCAGAATACAGTGGAACGATATCAACATAGCACTTATTATGTATTTCTAGATCAAGAAGAAAGACATGTATATGATGAGAATGATTCTACTATTGCGATATGTGGTGGAGGTTTTCCACTTATTATAAAGGGTGAGTTACGTGGGTGTGTGATCGTATCAGGACTTGCCCATGATGAGGATCATCAATTGATTATCAATACATTGGGAGAGTATAAAAAATGATAGCTTTTGCAAGTGATTTAGATGGAACTTTAGTATTTGATAAAAAAGTTAAAGATATGGATAAGGAAGCCATTCGTATGTTTCAAAAGAAGAATATGTTTGGTGTATGTACAGGAAGACCTATATGTAGTTTATTTGATGTAGAGGATATTCCTTTTGATTTCTATATTGTTTCTTCTGGTGCTTTATTATTAGATAGAAATAAGGAAATGATAGAAGAACATATTATAGATAAGAATCTAGCCAAAGATATATTCAACTATTATATGAATAAAGCAACTATCATTGTACAGACAAATGATTTGCATCATTTCTATGCAACTGGTTATTATAATAATCCTTTATTAACTCTTATTAATAGTTTTGAAGATATTGGAGACTTAAAGGTTTATAGTATTTCTTTAGTCTTTGATACAAATAAGGAAGCAGCTTCTTATGTATCAGATGTTAACGAGAGATATCCTCTATTATCTGGATATCAGAATAATAATTCTATTGATATTGTAGTAAAAGGTGTTTCTAAAGGAACAGGTGTAAAGGCAATGAAAAAATATCTCAATGCGAATGAGATGCTTGGTATTGGAGATTCTTATAATGATTTACCTTTGTTTAAAGCAAGTGATTATAGTTTTACTTTCCATAGTTCTCCTGATAGTTTAAAGGAAGAAGTCAATGATGTGGTAAGTAGTGTGAGTGAAGCAATTAATAAAGTATTGCAGGCAGAGAGTTGATCTTTGTCTTTTTTTTGTGCACAAAGTAAGATAGTTAATATGTGATACATAGTCATTACGCAAAAAAATATTTGAACACCTATAAATGTACTTTATGAGAGTCTTGCTCAATACATGATTTGAGTAAAAGTTGTATGATATAGTAAAGGAGGATAGAAAGATGTCTACTACAACAAACTACTTAATCAATCTTTATAGAAGTTTAATCATTAAGCGTGATGAACTGAAGAAACAAGTTGAAGAGAATCAAATAGATAATTATCAAATGTATGCTGATTCATATAAAGAATATTATAGTTTGATGGTTGAGTGTATCTTCCTTAAGAAAAGAATTGCCTATTGTCAGCGATGTAAGAATCATCATATCAAGATATATAAGGAAGAGTTAGAAGGCTATATGGATGCTGTGAAAGAAGATTATATGCATGAGTTAGAGAAACTAAGAACTCATAAGAAAATAGTGAAACAGCATCTAAGTGATGAAGACATGAAGCAGGCAAAGAAGGTATTCAAAAGAATCATTAAAAGAATTGATCAAGACCATCCTTTATGGGAACGTGCTCTTGAATCCTATCGATATAATAACTTGAATGATTTAATAGATATAGAAATGTTGGTGGATTATGAAAAACAATCCATTAGAAAAAAATTAGATATGACCTATCTCACAACACAAATAGAAAGAATCAAAAAAGAAATAGAGTCTATTGAAAATAGAAATCCTAAAATAACAAAAGAGTATCTAGAAAAGAAAATCATGATATACAGATTGTATAAATATAACTTAGATAAACAATATTCCTGTTATGAAAAAGTTATGCATGCATGTTAGGAGGAAGCATTTATGGATAATATGAAAGATGTGATTTTAGAAGCAGTAGAAATGAATGGGATAGAGAATGTGGTTATGCCTTTAATGAATGAAATCTTTTTGTCTTTTACTGATATTGCAGGAACACGTTATGTAGATAACCAGGATGTATTTAAGAAACTAGAGAAGAATGACCCTCTTCTATTAGAAAGAGAAGCAGATAATAAATATGATAGTAATGCGATTAAAGTGCTTACAATAGATGGTGAAAAGCTTGGGTATATTCCTAAGAGGGATAATAGTATTTTTACTCGACTAATGGATGCAGGTAAGATACTTCACGCAAAAGTATACTCATGTTATGAGGCTGATTATTGTCATTGGCATGTTTCTATTAAAATCTGTATGATGGATTTCTAGTTATTCACAGAATAAAGAATATAATAAGTGATACATAGTCATTACATGATAATATCATGAATATAGTGATCGATTCCTTCTCTATGAGAAAAGTCATATTGTCTATCTAATGTATGGAAATAGTTTCTTATATTTTCCTCTATAATAGGTTCATGAGAAGGAACAGTTCCTTTATAGCCTTTTCTAGCTGATATCCAAGGATCCTGTGTATGAGTGATTGTTTCTAATACTTTAGTGCTATAGAGACCATATGTATGAATAACTAAATCAATCACATGACATTCTTCTTCACTTAATGTATTCTCTAATTCTTCAAAGAGTACAAATCGATCATCATCAATAGGATTAAAACTGAACTGCTTGAATAAATGATAAACATCAGGATAGACAGGGCCATGAACCCATGCCTGTGAATGTTCTATAAACATAGGATGATCATATAAGGCATAAGAGGTTCCCTGAATTAAATAAAGAAGTTTTTGCAGCATCAATGGTGTAACTTCATTTAATCCTTTAAATAAATATGCGATAACCTGTCTCATCTTATCTGATAATACAAATAATTCTTGTAGATTACTCACTGCTTCTTGTGATTTCTTATAAGAAGCTGGAGTAATCTTATTTTTATTTTCCTGTAATTTCTTATCAAAATAATGATGATACTGGAGAATACCATTTCAGTGGAAAGAGAATACATCGTGGACAGTATAGAACAGCGAGTGGACAAGTTCTGAATGCAGATGTGAATGGTGCATTAAATATCATGCGTAAAAGTAGCGTTGTGGATGTAAATATCCTATACAGTAGAGGCGAAGTGGACACGCAATAAGAATAAGGATTGCCTAGCAATAGGTGGAGACTTAAATATCAATCTTCTTAAACGGATGCGTAAGCATCCTAGAAGCCTTGACTTCAAATACGGAGTATTAAGTCGAGGCAGTTCACTCACTTATATATACTGCAATGCACGTGCCAAGTTTGAGGTATAAAAAAAACTCACAGTTTATGTACTGTGAGATGAAATAAAATAAAAAAAGTGACTCAACGCAGGCGCTGCATCACATAAAACAAGATGTTTTTGTTCCTGTATGTATTATAGGCTATTTTCAAATAAATAGTCAACTATATTTTTGAGAAATCCATAAATAGATGTAAATACATAATCATTACTGAAATAATCTTTATTCTTAATCAATCTTCCCTCTATAAAATCTTTAAGTTCTGTAAATATCTTCTTCTTGAATACTTGACTTGTACATATTTCATCAAACAAAAATAAACTTGCCACAAAATCATGAATAACAGGATTAGACATCTTTTTTTTCTATTCTTTTTTGTAATAGATGGAACCGATGATAATAATGAAATAAGACTTTTATTAACTATAATTGCCTTTTTCTTTTTATCATATAAATGTGTATATGCATAAGGTTTTCTTAAAGTATTCAACAAACAGTTATTATGCGCCGAGGCATTCCTAATAAATTTCAGAGACCATATAAGATCACTGACAATCTCATTATCCTGTTCCGGATATAATAAGTAATAAAATTCATACAACCTAATAAAATCACCAAATGATATAACTTCAATTAAATTCCAAGCAGCCCAATTATTCTCATATTTATGAATCAAATCTGCACATGCTGAATTATATTTCTTTTGATTGATATGGTCTACCATAAAAGGATATTTAGAAAACAGTTCTCTTACAACATGATAACCATCTTCTTTTTCATTCTTTGTAAGATCATCAATTAATTTGACTTTCAAAAAATGTTCTGTATGCAATGATATTCTGATAATTAGTTCTCTTAAATACATATCCAGTTTAGCTAGTTCTACCAGATATGCAAATTCAAGATTAATATATTGATTCTTTGACACGTTGTATTCAAATGATTTCTCATAAGATTTCAACTTAACATAGTACGTATTATTTTGTAGATACTCTCGTGCTTCTTCTTTACTCATAATATTGAATTGAACATTCTTGTCTTCGAGATTTTTCAATTGTTCATCTACAGAGTATTTAGATTTCAATACTATTAACCTCCTCACATTTTTCAATCAGTTATTCATATATACTCTCCTTCAACTTCATATAAGTTTCATAAGATGGTGTAGTTCCTTGAAAATATCCACTCTCATAAGCTTCACTCTTCTTAATATCATTTCTTTTCAAAATAGTACAAAGATTTTCTACAGTAATACCATTACTATTTCTTGTAATAAATATACTATCGTTACGGTCACATTCATCCATAAGTTCTGGATAATGAGTAGAAAAGAATAAAACTCCACCTTTCTTATTTAACTAACTATCCTTAAAGAAACGTATAAGAGTACTTACTATTTCCTTATTAAAATGGTTCTCTATTTCATCAACCAACAAATAACCTCCTTCTCTCAATATTTCTCTTGCCATTGTGAAAGTAACTATTCCTTTAATTGTTCCCGAAGACAAATAATGTTCTATCTCTACTATATTATTCAAAAGAATTTCTTGTTTTTCTCTAAATTTTAAGTGAATAATTGATTTTTCACTTATTTTCCGATTTAAAAAAGGAGGATCACTCCTCCTTACAACACTTCCCCATTACTACTTATTACATTCTTATACCATTCAAATGACTTCTTCTTAATTCTTTTCATATCCTTTAAGTCATCATTATCTCTATTCACATAAACAAAACCATATCTCTTCTTCATCTGTGCACGACTGCTTAATATATCAATAGGACCCCAAGATAAGTATCCTCTACAATCTACACCTTCTTCTACAGCTTTCTTCATCTCTTCAATATGTTTTCTCATATAATCAATACGATAATCGTCATTAATAACACCATCTACTAATTGATCATCATAGCCATAACCATTTTCTACAATATAGATAGGCATTTCATATCTATCATAGAGTTGTCTTAGAGTGATACGTAATCCAATAGGATCTATTGTCCAGCCAAATTCAGACATTTCTAAGTAAGGGTTCTTCTTAATGACTACATCTTCCACATTAGTCAAACTATCTTCACCATAATGACTAATAGTAGACATATAATAACTTATTGCAAGAGCATCTGTTTTACCCTTTTCAAGTATTTCAAAGTCCCCTTCTTCTATAACTGGCATAGTCCCTTCTTTTTTCATATTTGCTAGAAAGTAACTGTTATAATGTCCTCTCGCAAAGACATCTAGGAATACAAATGCTTCGCTCTGGGCTTTCATAGATTCTAATGTATCTAATGGATGACATGTTTCAGGATAGCTTTGTACAATAGTCGCCATACCTAAAACATAGCCTCCTTTTTGATGAATGTATTCGTTAATCAAACTATGCGCGATTAATGTATTATGCATAATTTGATGATCTAGAGTAATAGGGTTTTCTCCTTCAGGACATACAGCACCAAAGAACATCTTTGGTCCTTTCTGTAGTATTCCATTCTGTTCATTAAAGATAATCCAATATTTTACTTTATGACAATAACGATCTACGATTTTCTTGCATAATTCTACAAATAGATCAACAACCTTTCTACTTTCAAAACCATTGTATTTCTCATATAAGAACACAGGCATTTCAAAGTGATAAAGCGTAGGAATAGGTTCTATATCTCTCCTTAGTAATTCATCTATGAATTCATCATAGAAGGCAAATCCTTCTTCATTATAAGTATTCTCATCACTCATAAGTCTAGACCAGTCTAAAGAGAAACGGTATGCGTTAAAGCCTAACTCTTTATATAAGTCAAAGTCTTCCTTGTATCTATGATATGCATCAATACCATTCTTAAAGTCTGAGAACTTACCTGTGACTGTTAAGTCACATACTGCAGGAACTTTTCCTCCTTCAGTATATCCACCTTCACTTTGATGAGCAGTCACTGCACCACCCCATAAGAAATCTTTTCTTAGCATCTTTATTAGCTCCTTTATGTATATTCTTATTTCATTCTATTAAGGATATACTTGAATTTCAAGGAACTAACGCTTGAAAAGAAAAACTATGGAAATGGTATACCTTCATCTTCATCATCAGGACATTCATACTGTGAACTTTCTCTTTTAATTCTATGGTATTCTTTAATGACTAAATCAATAGATTCATATCTACTTACCTCTCTTATTTTCCCTTTATATGTACTATAATATTAACAGGGGGGTGCCGTATATGTATCCAATACTACTAAGAAATGATGGTCCTATAGAAAATGATATCAAGCCTTATTGTTTAGATGGTAAAGATATAAAGACGGCTTTGGAAGATATCAAGAATAGTCTTCTTTTTTTATCTGACAAAATCGAAGGTGAAGAGGAAGTAAAAGTGATAGAATTACTCACCAATCTTATTTATTTAAGAAATAACATATCACCAAATTTTGTGAAATGTACTAAATCAGAGTTAGACAAGTTATATAAGAATTATAAAGTAGAAGTAATCTCTGAAGATTGTTTTTCTAAAGTGAATTCTAATAGAGATTTTTTAAAAGAAATAAATGATCGTACTGATTATATTTTCTTCAATAAGAAACGTAAACTTACTACTCGTATAAAAGTTTTTGATGAAGAGAAGTCTATTGAAAGACAACGTGACTACGAAAAGGAAGTAGATGTAATATTAGATCCAGATAAGGTCTATTCTCCTATTGATATGAATAATCGAGTCAATGAACTCAGTTATCAAGAGTTCTTAAGAAAAAATATTATCTATAAATTAAATAGAGTGCCTCTTGATCGTATGTTAAGTTTGAAAAAAGATAATGATATGTTTGCTGATTGTCCTTACTTTTATGATATTGATGTATCCAATATGTTCTGTAGAAAGTACAAAACAGCAGAATATTATAGTGTATTCAATGAATATCATAATAGAATCAATAATATGTTAGATCAGCAGAAAGATGACAAGTATATCCTTGATCAAGACTCTTTATTACGTAAGAAACAATATAATGGTTATGTTGTATTTAAAAGTGATGATAAGATGACTGCTAAGGATAAGGCTTCTTTATTCTATGATATCTGTTCTGAAATCGATCATATCTTAAAGGGTGTACTGTATACTTATAAGTTAAGTGAAAGGTTACTTTATAATAATGATATAGTTGTGGATGAAGAAAATATTTCTGTTGAGTTCTTTAAGAAGTTCAACTATTTTACTACTATGTATGATTGGGAAGAATTCAAGGATATTGAGAATAAGCCTAAGAAGGTGGATATTTTGAATGCATTTCTTTATTCTTATATGCTTGCATGTAAAATAAATAAAAAAAATCAAGAAGAGAATAAAGCAATGAAACAAAAACATAGTAAAGAACCTTCTAATATCAAATTTCCTGAGTTAAAGAGATTAGATCCTGGTTCTAAGATGTATGATAAGTATAATTGTGAGTTTATCCGTGAACTTGCAGGAGTTTTTGAAAAGGTCTTAGGATTAAATAGAGCTGAATTAATTATAAAATTTTTTGAATACCCACAAACCACAGGTTAGTAAAAATTAAATTTCATAAGCACC
>OGDF01005326.1_pt1 | contig 13737 bp, 15 predicted proteins | sample 1570141 | NCBI WGS metagenome assembly OGDF01 (sample SAMEA4370581, study PRJEB24528) | human gut metagenome | reverse complement strand
GGATTCGAGAAAGTCGTAGATGCAATGACAGCTCAGGGTATTGTTTAATCCTTAAGAAGAAAGAAGAATGTTCCCGTGGGACGGAATGTTCAACTAAAATAATGTCATGTGTATGTAGAAAGCGGAGATCCTTTTATGGATTCTCCGCTTTTTGGGTTTTATTTATTTGCTTTTAATTTCGGTGTTCTTATGATCTGTACGATCAATGGAATAACCATGATAAACCATACGATCGGTTCTGCTACGATAACACCTGCATATCCCATCAAAGGAACTAATGTAAATGCGATCACCACTTTTCCGACCATTTCTAATCCACTGGATACTAATGGTGTGATCTGATCCCCGATTCCTTGCATAACATTTCTTACTATGCTGATGACCGCTGGCACATAATAAAAGATCGTATTAAACTTCAGGTAATTTGTTGCATTTACAATGACTACATCTTTGTGACTTCCTGTAACCATATGGACTAACTGCGGTCCGATCGTATAACTTGCGATCATCGCAAAAGTTGACCAGACACATGTATAAATAATCGCTAGTTTCATACCTTCCTTAATTCTGTCAACTTTCCCAGCTCCCATATTCTGACCACAGAATGTTGCCATCGTCTGGCCAAAGACACTGAACATGATCATATATATTTCTGTGATCTTTCTTGCCGCTGTATGGGCTACGATAATTTCTTGCCCAAGTTTATTGATCGCTGTCTGCAAGGTAAGTGATCCGATATTCACAAGAGAACTCATAAATCCCATGGACATTCCTGTCGCCAGCATTTCTTTGATCATTTTAGATTCCACATCTTTAAAATCATTTTTATTCAGACGTAATAATTCATACTTATGAATCATATAAAAACAACAAATGACCAATGCGATAAACTGTGCCAACACAGTTGCTGCTGCCGCACCCCATGTTCCCGTTTTCCATACGGCAACAAATAAAAGATCCAGTACGATATTTAATCCTACAGAAATCGCAAGGATCAATAATGGTGTTAACGTATCTCCGATCGCACGCATCACTGCCATTAAGATGTCATAAAACATCGTGACCCATAAACCAATGATAATGATCAGTATATATTGTTTCGCTTCGATAAATAATTTACCTGGAACATTCAAAAATCCTAAAATCGGATTGATAAATACCGTTCCGATCAAGATTAAAATAGCAGAAACGATCACTCCTAACACAAGTGCGATCGCAAATGATCTTCGAACTCTCTTTTTATCACCTGCTCCAAATTTCTGCGCTGTAATGATCGCAAATCCATTGGCCAGACCTAATAAGAAACCAACGATCAAATTACTGATCGTTGTCGTTGCACCAACTGCAGCAAGTGATCGCTCTCCAAGAAAACTTCCGACAATTCTTGTATCAGCAAGACTGTATGTAAGCTGTAATAAGTTTCCTAAAAATACTGGAATCGCAAATCCTAAGATCAATGTTGAAATCTTTCCTTTTGTCAGATCTTTCATGATCGATCCTCCACTTTCTGTAATCTTCCATCTCCATCGATCACAACTTTCATTCCTTCATTGATATCTCTTTCGTATAGTAATTTATCTTCCATGAAGATTATTGTTTCTTCCTTCGTTATTTCTTCTTTTAAATATACTTTATCTTTGATTTCCTGTCCTTCTGGGAGGCCTTCACAACCAAAGTCTGGTTCTTCGATTCTTGTGACATAGTATGTACTCATATATTGATTTTCCTTCTTTCTTTGTTTGTTATGTTTGAAAATTTTGTAAAATAAAAATCATCTATTATATAATTATCACGTCATCACCATTCACATAATTTTGATCACCTAACACGGTTACTTCCCCATATTCATGCAGTTTATAAATCCGAATATTATCGGTTACTCTTGTCATCTCTTTTAATTTTGAAAGTAATTTTTCAAAATGTTTCTTAGTCAGCCACGCTTCAAATGCAGATTTTTGTATTCTTGTTCCATAGCCTTCCAAAAGCTTTGATATTTCCAGGCGATGTTTATTATCAGATATATCATATATGATCAATATCAGATATTTGTCATTTCCTTCATCTTCTACTAGTGTTTCAAATTCAAAATAATCCATAATCATCGTATCCTTATTGGCATATAATCATCAAAATTCCCATTGTCAATGCATTTTACTATTTTAGATACCTGCCACCAGATTGCTCTACGAAAGCTTACTGGGTGTTCTAGATATTCTAAGTAATTCATATTACTTTGCAATTTTTTCTCTAGTTTTTTATAAATAGATTGACACCATTTTTACTAATAATTACAGCACCTGTTTCTTCATCTTTTGAAAATTCATTGATACTGATCTCATTTCCCTGAATCATACTCATGACTGTTGCATCTACAATCACCGCTCTCCATTCTTCCAAAAGATCACTGGCAAGTGTTGGATGTCTTTCAATATCTTTATGCATAAATCCTATATATGGCGTTATTCCTCGATTTTCTATTTCACCCATAATCTCATACATCAAGATTGTATATCCTAAACTGATCATCGAATTAAATGCATCTCGTGGTGGACGTTTATTTCGCCCAGAAAATTTAAAATCTTCTTTTATCATTTTGGATAATGCTGCAAAATATTGTCTGGCAGCATTTCCTTCATAGCCCATAATCTGTTCAATATTTGTACAATGTGAGATTTTATTTTCATGTATTTTTATCGCTTGAATATTTTCTTGAATATTCTTCCCCGTACTGCGCTGATATCTTGTCAAAAGAACTCTTTGATTATGTATCTTATTTAAAATAATCTTTTTTGAAAACTGCACTCGCATTTCCTCTTGATCACTTAAATATACTTGCTGTTTCAATCTCTTTGCATTCACATGATTTGTTGATTCAATCCGCCCAAAATATTTTCCTTTTGTTGAAAACATGGATACTGCTATTCCTCGCTCCAGACATTCCTTAATACATGGTACTGTCAAATAAACATTTCCAAATATCACAATTGATTCAAGCGTTTCTTTCGGAACAAGGCGTTCTGATCCGTCTTGACATTCTACATTAAAATGCCCACCTTTTACAGCGACTTTAGACCCATTTTCAGTAATATATAAACATGACATAGGCACTCCTTTCCTAGAATAAGTTATATTCTTCTGTCCCCTGTCGGGGTGTTTTATCTTCAAGATTTTTCTACACTATAATAAATTTGTTCTTTTTTCGTCCCTTATCAGAGTGTCTATAAGTTATTTTAACATCTTTTTTAATAATGAACGATTATTTCTCTACTAATCATGAAAATTTTTAGAGTTCTTTTGAGTGAATTACAATAAAAAGTAGGTAAGTATATAATATATGATTTTTAGTTTCTGTCCCCTATCGGGGCTTTTATTTTCTTAATAGTGAACAAGAAGCAGTGATCACAATTTGTAAGTTTATGTTTTCGTCCCCTATCGGGGCTTTTATTTTCTTAATTAGAGATGTGTACGAGCAACTAGACTTTCTAACTCCGTTTTCGTCCCCTATCGGGGCTTTTATTTTCTTAATAATCGTTAGGTATCGACATACGCAAAAACTCTACTTTGGTTTTCGTCCCCTATCGGGGCTTTTATTTTCTTAATCAAAGTGAGATTACAATTAGAAAACAGATGGCAAAAGTTTTCGTCCCCTATCGGGGCTTTTATTTTCTTAATGGAATGGTATGAAAACACAAATGTATTTAGGTTGTTTGTTTTCGTCCCCTATCGGGGCTTTTATTTTCTTAATGGAAAGATACATAGGTTATGACTCTATAGGAAGCGCATTTTCGTCCCCTATCGGGGCTTTTATTTTCTTAATGTTACATCATCCAGCAACAAACATTCAAGAATTAAAAATTTTCGTCCCCTATCGGGGCTTTTATTTTCTTAATCGAAACAATTTTGACATTGGAAAAATCAGAGTCGCAGATTTTCGTCCCCTATCGGGGCTTTTATTTTCTTAATCCTGGCCTTGCAATCCTTGTATTTATGCGGGTTAAAAAGATGTTTTGCGGTGTAAACTTATTTTGAGATAAATTTTTATCTTTTTCTTATTCAAAATAAGGCTCTACACCGCATAAACAGGTCATCGGGGCAAAATCATATTTCTTCTATATAAACTTTGCACTTACCGAATTCATATTCACGTCCTGCATACTCGGTGCACTTTTTAATATGAGGTGAAACACCTAGACGAATATCATTTATATGTTGCGGTTTTTCGTTCTTTTTCCTAGAAATAGTTTTATCAAATATTTTACTAATCACACGAACAGCATCTTTCTTTGAGAAAATTCCATAAAGAATTGTTTTCGTTGCAAAACCGGTTCCTCCGCCTAAATACAGAATATCCTGTTCTTCATTAACAGGTCCAAATCCATTCAGGAAATGATAATAACTTTCTAAAAAATGATTGATTGCATCCAGAATAGTTTCATCATAATACGTATTGATACTCTCGTCAACTGTTAACTCAAATTCAATCTTCGTTCCCGGTTTTATACATTCTCTTAACATTTGTATTCTTGTTCTTTTGCCGCTTGTATCAACATCTATTTTCTGACATAATGTTAAATCTGATATTTTCAACGGCTTGCTATCGCTTATGATCATTCCTTTCATAACATCTTGTACAGCATTCATTTTTGATATATCTTTTATATTTAAAGTGTGGAATACATCTACTTCTATTTGCTTTATTTCTCTTTGAAGATATTTTTTCCCTCCTCCCGGCTTCCTCAAACCACTTTCAATCATGCCTTGTACTTGTGAAAGTTTTTTCTTATCATGTACTAATTCGTCTACGCATAAAATAGTTCTTAGTGCACCTTTTAAACTACTTCCAGGAACAAATGGTTTCCCATATACATCTTTCACAAAAAGAGAAATTTCTTTCGTGTTCCTATCCAATACTGCATCTGAACAATCAAAAGAATATTCTGCCCATTTTTTACTTTCAGCGTATGTAATTCCTTTATTCACTAACCACATATACAGATCTTTTTCTTTTGGATTTAATAAAAATTTTTCGTATTCTCCTGTAAGATTTTTTTTCTTTAACTGCTGATACATTTTTATCAGATTGGGAACAACAATTTCTTTTTTTTGTCTGTTATGAATATATTCCTTCTTACCTAATTGTTTCCCTGAACCAATATACAGCGGACCTTTTGTCTCTAATGTTACTTTGTATGTACTCATGTATTGCTGCATTAGATCACCCCCATAAATATTGGTATTGCATATCTGTATACTGGATGTTTCCCATAAATAGATACATCATAAATATCTCCCTGATATGGTATTTTAAAGCAAGACCCTGCCACAAAACCATAAAAGTCTTTCTTCTTCCGAAAAGTATCTGCATATGTCATAGAATTTACAAATCCACTTCTTTTAATCAACTGAAACTGAACTTCTGTACAAACTTTTTCTATTTCATCATCTTTTGGAAGAGAAATCGATAACGACATCATCTTTTGATATTTATTCACATTTAATCGTTGTTTTAATTGTGGATCCATATTTTTATATTTTGCTTGAAATTTTCCATATCCTGAAGTTCTTTTTCCACCGATTCCTGAATATGATAATCCTTCAATCAACGATGATATAAACTGAAATGCTTCTGTATCTTCATATCCGATTATAACATACAATCCTGCATTCTTACTAAAATGGTAGGATCCTATATAGTATGGCAAGGCATCTAGTCCTTCTTCATATGAAATAGATGCTTTCTGTGTCATTTCATATTTACCAAGTCTGCTTAACTTTTCTTTTTCTTTTTGTGCATCCAGATTTCCTTTCATATATTCTTCTATTTTATTAATGGGAATATATTTTAATTTCTTAAATGCTTTTTTTACTTTTGAGTTCCCTTCTTCTTTTGTTTCAACAGTCGTCATCGGTTTTGGAACATACAAGGTATCATCAATATATGGCAATCCATCACTTAATTTTAGCTTTCCACTCTTACAATAATGAACTAATTTTTCAATTCCTTCTGAAATTCCAAGAGCTTCATGACATAATGCAGAAAAGAATGTGTCCGCCATAAAAATAGGCTCCCCATCTGTTAACATCCCTTTTCCAATATGCAAACCTGTCGAAAACTGCAATTTACATATTTTATATTCCATTATTTTTCCTCACTTAATATCTCATTACATAATTGCATCACTTCATCGCTAAGATTTCCAATTACATTTTCAGCTTGTAGATCTTCAAATTTGACTTTTCCATATCCACGGCTTCCACTTCCTCCGAGATAATCATATTCTAATAGTGTCAGCCCATATCTGATTGCTTCAAAATCTTCCTGAATCTGAGTTTCATCTTCTACATTATAAATCAGTTCCAACTCAAATTCTGAACCTCTGATCACTCGTTCAATCTGTCTTGGATTTGCAACTGCGGTTAATCGGTTGATTGAATTTTCAAATTTAACTTCTGTCGCAGAATGAATATCTAACTGTTTTAACTCATCCATGTTGGATAAGATCATATCAGAAAAAATCAATCTGCTATTTCTATGTTCTTGTACAGTTTTCTTCGCATTTCCAAATAATCGGAGTACAATTTCTGGGTCATCATCATGTTTCCCGATCATTGCACTGGCACTATCAGAAAACCCTTTTGCCATTAAAGTTCTTAACTTCCCTTTTAAGGTAGTTCCCGGAATCATCGGAAGATCACTTTGTTTATCACGTATAACTGGTGAGTCTACTGCTCCGATTGCTGAAAATGCAGAAGATCCTCCTATATGCATACCTGTTACTACTTTTATTTTCCCTGAAATTTTTATCTTATTATACATATCTTCCCTCCCTATGTTTACTCATCTCTACCACTGAATTTTCTATATGCTACTAATGCTTCCATATATCTACAAAAAAGCAGGAACTGACTTTTGCTGTCCTTTACTTTTTTTAGTTCTTCTAATATTTTAGCTTTTTGAACAAAATCTTTCACGGATGTTTCTCTTCCTGATTCATACACAATCCGCAATCTCAAATATTGAATTCGTTCCTGACTCTCTGAGGATAAAACTTCTCCTGATTCATGGACTACTTCATTATAAATTTCTGAAACCATTGCTAAAATATTACGAATTTTGCTTGTTGTCAGCGTAATATTTCCTTTGCGGTCTGTCATCAGATTTTTGATCACTTGTTCTGCTTGATCAACATAATTTTCCTTATTAATTCCCATCTAATCATCCTTTCTATCTCTTGTCAAATAAGCATATAAATAAATTGCCATCTCTAGCTGTTTCGCTTCTTCTTTATTTTTTATCCACTGATACATAGATTTTGAAAATTCCTGATATATCTGTTTCACTTCTTCTGATGCATTCTTCTCTGGCTCTATTCTTGCCAACTGATATGCAAATCTTGCAATGTTTATCTTTCCATCCTCTTCCTGATTCCATGTAGCCCGAATCAAATCTAAAATTCGATATAAGAATGCTTTTCCTCGTTCTTTCTCACATGTCTCAAGATATTGTTTTAATATTCTAAATTTCTCTTCAATGATCGTTTCTATAAATTCTGTCCAGTGGAATGTATATTTCGGATCAAAAACAGCAACTGCATTTTTCCCTGTCATTTCTTTTGCTGCATCTTCTAATTCTCCTGTTTGCTTTGCCATAACAGATATTGGATATTTTGAAGGATATAAGCCAATTCCCCCTGAAATTTTTAACGTTCCCTGTGTATATTTCTTTAATGCATAATAAAGATCTACCGCAAATCCTATAATATCGTCCCAGCTTCCTACAATAAACAGATCATCTCCACCTGAATAAACAATCACAGCATTGCGCTTTTTATCCTCTTTTTCTTTCAAATAAAATTCGCCATTCTCTAATAAATGGTTGATATGATATTTAAAAAACATCGATAGCTTTCTGGAAAATGTTGCTGTTCTTGATAATGTTACATATCGATCTTGATTCTCTTCATTTTTAAATCCTGAAACAAATGCTTCTCCAAGATTATCAATATCAGCTCGTAAAACACCTAATCTTTCGATTCCCTGTGCTCCTTTCGCTAATTCTCCAAAATCGTTTCCATTTTTATAATCTCCTACCCAAAGTTTTGTCGCAATAGAATAACCTGAATAAAATTCATTTTTACTATAAGCTCTAATATAATTATCCTGTTCCATCCTCTGTCGTAATTTCTTTTCATTGCTTTCTGTTGTCAGATAACAATCTCCTGGCAATGGTAAGGAAGTCTCTTCATGTTCTTTACTGACCACAAAGAAATTATTGCTCATCATCTTAACAGCCATTTGTTCCAATCCCCAACAGATTTCACACTGATCATTTTCTTTTAGATGATCCGTCCTTCTGCAAATACTACATTCTCGTTCTTCCGATTCTTCCTGTCTATGATTTAGCCATACAATATCTTTCGCTGTATATCTCTTGATTTTTTTTGCTGAAATATTTTTTGATATTCCCCGAAAGATTTCTGTATAGCTTCCAGCTGGTTCATTTTCCAGATCTTTTGTACTACATACAGCATAACCCGCTCCAACATACAAATCTGTCTGAAAAACTTCCAAGAACCATTGATTAACCTGCTTTTCATATCTTTCTATGATCGACTTTGTCTTTTCGGTATTTGCCATTAAAATATACGCATGTCCACCACCTGAATAAATTAGATTTGCTCTTGATAATCCAACTTTTTCTAACAACTCATCTATCAGATGTTCCATCATGATCTCAAGATAAAAAGATCTGGCACGAAGACCTTTTAATGCACCTTTATTATTGATCGTATAGATAAAATCCTGAATTCCTGATATATCCATGCTATAAAGCAAAAATGTTTTCTTTTGATAGAATTCTTTTGCTTGTTTATAAAGTATTTTTTCATAATCTGTTTCGTTATTTTCTTTCATATATTCATAGATACAACTTCCGATCGCTGCTGTTATTTTTACATGATCATATAAAGAAATATCTATCATTTGTTTTTGTGATGTAGAAGATGGAACAAATGACAAGGTTGCTTCCAATATTTCTAACAATGAGTTAATGTATTTATCATCATATGAGAATTCCTTTAAACATTCTTGTATCTTCTGATAAATACTACGATAAAAAGATTCATCATATTGTATCTTATCTGTTGTTGGAAAGTTGATCTCTTTATCCTTTCCAAGCATTGCCGGTCTGTAATGTTCATTTCCTTTATTATGGTTTAATATATTAAAGATACTTTCTAACGCTATATCTCGAACAAAGCCACCTTCCCCATCTTCTTTATCTCTTCGATCTAATCCTGATGCTATATTATCAGCAATATACGTAATGTAAGCCAAAGAATCCTTATTCAGATCTGCCTGTTTGATATTTTGGCTGTGATGATATCTTATCTGATCTAAGATATCTTGATCTTTTATATCCACATCATTTTTCAAAAAATCATATCCACTCTGGCTATGATTTCTGCCATCGTCACTTCGATATAATACTTTGCCAATATCATGCAGTAAACCACCGATTATAACTTTTCGCTGATTATCATTCATCTTATCACACTCCTTCTATCTGTATCCTTCCCATACCCAATGCCGTTTTAATTCCTACCGCAGAATATTGTCCGAATACTGCCAACATCTTGATCAAATTCACCAGTTGTTGTGGACCTTTGACTCGCATTGTGATCGTCCCGACAAACGCTGGTATTCTTACTCCTTCTAACGAAAAATTCACGCTTCTTAAATGATATCTTGTGATCATCACGTACCGTTCAATATGTTCTAACGTTTCTTCACTTCCAACCATTGTTCCTGATGAAAAAGTATCATATTTATGTATCAAACTTTGAAATATCAGACGAACCGTAGGCATAAAAATATAATTTCCCTGACTCTTAAAGGCCGTTGGCGAACAAAATTTTATTGTAATATTCCTTGGCTGCTCTTCAAAATAATAGTTTTCTATCAATGTATCGTAGGAGATTTCTTTTAAATTTCTTTCGCATACCTTTAGACGCAATTCTCTATGTTTCATATAAAACTGATCCATTTTCATTAATGGCTCTATGATCTGTATCTTTGCTTCTTCTGTCATCGTACAGATTCTCCATATGAATTCATCTTCTTTTATATTACATACTTCCTGTACAAATGGTTTTAACCCGTCTTCATGCATTCGTTCCCCATATGCTCTGTCAATATGTCCCATCAAAATCCCATGCATAACCGATGATATATTGTAATTAAGTTTTTCTTCTGATTGATATTTTAATTTTATTTCCAGTTGTGTGATCATTGCCCTATCTTTCCTATGATTATCTCATTCATTGCATCATATGAATTCCAATCTTCTTTTTTTATGTTCCAACGCAATTTCTTTACATAATTCTTTAAAAATCCGTAAATTTCTTCTGGCGTGTATCCACTGTATTTTTTAACCCAGCTGGCTGTAATTGATACTAGATTGTGTGCTGAAATATTTCTTACATCTTTTTCAATCTCTCGTATCTGTGTTGTCATTGTTTCAATTTCAATATCTGTTGCTAACTCTTTTATAATATTTTGAAAATGATCTGATAATATGTCATTTGCTTTAAATTCACCTTTATAACTTTTGTTTAAAGCATCTTGCAATTCTTTATTCTCCTCTATTTTTTTAGAGTCCCATTTCCATTGTCTAGTCTTATTATTCTTCCAACAATATTTTTCCCAATCAATTCCTGTATATTCTTTTGTTGCTATCTTAAACAGTTCTACAACCGCTGGTGTAATAGCTCTTAAGAAGTCTCCATACTGTTCTTTTTTTATCTTTATTTCCAAGCTTAATAAATACTCAAATATTTTCTGTTGTTGTTCTATCCTAACTGGAATAATTGATATATTATATGGTTTCAGAAGGTTATCAATTTCTCCTATATTTAATTGCAAACGGCTATTCGCTGCCTTCAATAATGCCATGGTTTCATCATCAAATGGTTCTGTCATTTCCCCAGCTATCTGTAATGCAGCAACATAATCATATGCTTTGATATGTTTAATGATCGTTTCTTTTCGCACCTCATCTAAAAGATAAAAATGTTCAGATTCTTTGCATCGGTTCACAAATAATTCTTCATCATTATCTTCATTCAGTTCCCAATAACCTTCTACATCATAATCATCTCTATCTTCCTCATGTGGATTAATCTTTTTCTTCGGAGTACTTACCTGAATCGCCTGCATATGGATTTCCCCCATAGCCGCTAAAATCTGTAATGCACTCTTCATAGCCGGTGTTCCTGAAGATACATTAAGGATTATTTCACTTTCTGGATTCTTATCTCTAATATCATTTAAAATTTCTCGATATTCTTTCATAAATGTATCAAATACCTGAACCTCTTCCAATTCATTTTTTTGTATTTCAATAATTTCAAAATGCTTATCTAGCTTTTTCCCCAATTGTTCTAAACAATATCTATATCTGTCGTCTTTTTTCTGAAATTCACACATCTCTTTTGATAAATAAAGATAGACTATATCTGGCTTATATATTCTACAAATATGCAACATCGCTCCATCTCTAAAATTAGAGATGGGATCTGTTCCCCCTATTGGTGAAAATAAAATTTTCTTCATACTCTTTCCTTCCTTTTTTATTAATTTTGTATATTTTTTCTCCTTATTATACCATATTTAATGTATATTTTACACAATTTATAGTGTTTTTTACTTCTATCATAAATAACTTTAAAACTAAATCACAAAATATAATAAAACCCACAAACAGTAACATGTTTTCCGAAAGGCATAATTGTTCGTTAATTGAATATTCAATCCATTACTATCCGCTGCTTTTTTCTTTAGATATTCATCTCGTGCATAAAGTTTGTTGTTTGTCATAGGCATTACTCCTTTATATTCTTACATTTATTGTAAATTTTATTATACCCACGATTTTGAAATATATCAAGATATTATTGTAAATATTTCTATTATTTTACATTTTAATTCAAAATAAAAAGGCGACTTCATATCGCCCTTTATTTACAACTAATTATGCTATCTCAATCTGACACATCTTCATAGCTTCCAACGCATTCCTATGACTCTCAGGAGTCACTCCTGCACAGCATGAAGAATCAACACTTACCTTCACTTCCGGCAGTGCTGCTTTAATCAGCATTGCATTGGATATCACACAGATATCCGTACATAATCCGATCAGTTCGATTTCAACTTCCTGATCTTCATATGTTTCCTTCAATATCTGTGCCAGTTCCATAGAACCAAAAGTTCCTTTTCTACAGAAATTATGGACTTCTGCTTTCGTCTCTGCGATTGCCTGCATGATTTCGCTGTTTAATGCCCAGCCGTCTTCTCCACAGATACAATGTTTGACCGGAAGATTCTTTCCTTCCTGTGTGGAAAGATAATCTTCCTCATGTGTATCGAGCGTTCCATAGATATCACCCTCAAAATTACGAATCTTTCCCGCAACAGGTGTTACGATCTCCTGTGCTTCTTTGGTTCCAAGGCTTCCGTCGATGAAGTCATTCTGCATATCGACGACAATTAATATATTTCTCATGAAAGTTTAGCTCCTACCAGCTGGTTTACAAGTTTACCGTCAGCTTTTCCTTTAACTCTTGGCATCAGGTTCTTCATAACTTTTCCTTTATCTTTCATTGTCGGTGCATCAATTCCAATTTCTGCTAATACAGCATTGATCTCAGCTTCGATCTGTTCTTCACTCATCTGCTCTGGTGCGAACTCTTCTAAGACTGCTAATCTTGCTTTGCATTCATCAATGATATCTGTACGATCTGCAGGACAAGTATCCATTGTCTCTTTTGTCTGTTTGATCTCTTTTGCGATAATTGTATTTTCCTCTGCTTCTGTCAGATCTTCTCTTTTATCGATCTGTGCGTTTTTTAATGCACTTAATAACATAGACAGACTTTCTTTTCTCTCTTTGTCCTTATTCTTCATCGCTGTCATCATTTCTTTGCGGATTACATCAATCATACTCATAGTTTCTTATCCTCCTGTATAAATGTTCTCTTGACATCTATTGTAGCACAAAATACTATCTTCGTTTCACTAATTTTACAACATGACTCAATTATATTTCCCAAGAATTCCGGCTTCCTTCCAATTTTCTCTGATACGACAACACCAGATAATCTTCTTTATATTTTCTGATCTCCAGAATATCTGGCTTCGTGATTTCTGGAAAACCTGCTTCTGAAAATACATGAATATATCTCTTCTCACAAGGTTTGTCGTCTTCAATCACTTGTCCTGCATCGATATAGGCACTTTCGATATCCAGACGTTTCCCCTGTCTTGCAGTGATCTTTGTCTGTTCATATACTTCAACATCCTTCGTCATAAACAAAAACAACTTCACTGGATGGACCTGAATGCTTGTCTCTGAAATAATTTCAAGATCACATGGAATATGTTGTCTTATAATATAATTTTTCAAAATACAGAGCTCTTTAAATTCATTCATGTTCGTTGCTTTCAAAATCCCCATGCCACCAAGTTCTGGCATATCTCCAATACTTTTTTCTTCAATGATCATAACTGATCTTCCCATTTCTTTTTGAAAATTTGCCTCTATTGCATGTTTCAGGGTTGCACCTACGTATAAAATGTCTGTTTTTTTATCTCTTTTTAAAATCGGATAAACTGGAAATTCCATCTGTTCCTGCCAAATAGAATGCATATACTACTACCTCCTAAAAATTGCTCTCG
>OGDF01005325.1_pt1 | contig 13739 bp, 9 predicted proteins | sample 1570141 | NCBI WGS metagenome assembly OGDF01 (sample SAMEA4370581, study PRJEB24528) | human gut metagenome | reverse complement strand
ATATTTAGGAGGTACACTATGGCAAAAACAATTACCAAAGTAATACGTGTAGATAACGAAACAAAAAAACTAATGAATAATTTTTATGAACCAATGAAAAGAGAAAAAACACCACCATATGCCATCTTTCAAGCAGATACAGGAGATACAATAGTAACTTTATACGAATCAGGAAAAGCTATGTTCCAAGGTGTATCAGCAGATATAGAATCAAGTATGTGGGAAAACATAAAAAATAATAAAGAAGACATTGAATACTTTACTGATGACATACCAAAGAAAGAAATAAAAAAGGAAGAAATAAATTTACCTCTTGATATATCTTCAGTAGGATCTGACGAAGTAGGAACAGGAGATTACTATGGACCAATAGTAGTAACAGCATCCTTTGTAAGCAAAGATAACATACCATTCTTAACCGAACTAGGAGTAAAAGATTCCAAGAAACTATCGGATGAACAAATACTAAAAATAGTACCAAAGATAATAAAAAAAATACCATATAAAACAATAATGTTATCAAACAAAGAATATAACGAAAAATATGGCAAAGATATGAACATGAATAAAATAAAAGCCATTCTTCATAATAAAGCATTATCCGAAATGATAAAAGATAACAATTATGATTATATAGTAGTAGATCAGTTTGAACCAGAAAAAAGTTATTATAACCATCTAAGCGATATTCCTAACCCATTAAAAGGAATAACTTTTATAACCAAAGCCGAAGATAAATGTCTATCTGTTGCCGTATCCTCATTAATAAGCAGATATATCTTTATCAAAGAAATAGATAAATTAGGAGATAAATATGGAATATTTCTTCCTAAAGGAGCCAATTATTATGTTGAAGATGTTGGTATAAAACTAGTAGAAAAATATGGTAAAGATGTTCTAAAAAATATAGCCAAATTAAACTTTTCTAATACCGAAAGAATCTTAAAAGAAATAGAAAAAAAATAGCCACCGCTATTTTTTTTATTTACTAACTTTTTCAAATTGAGAATTATATAAATTAGCATAAAAACCATTCTTTTTCATTAAAATATTATGATTACCCTGTTCAATAATATTACCATCTTTCATAACAAGAATTAAATCAGCATTCTTAATTGTTGATAACCTATGAGCAATAATAAATGTTGTACGATTTTCCATAAGTTTATCCATTGCTTTCTGAACCAATTCTTCAGTTCTCGTATCTACGTTACTAGTAGCTTCATCAAGTATTAAGAATGGACTATCACTAATCATACCTCTAGCAATAGTAAGAAGCTGTCTTTGACCAGAAGATACCGAATCATTATCAGATATAACACTATCATAACCATCAGGTAAAGTCTTAATAAAATGATCAACGCCAACAATCTTACATACTTCCTCTACCTTTTTATCACTTACATGCTTCTGATTATAAATAATATTCTCTTTAACAGTACCATTAAACAACCAAGTATCTTGAAGAACCATAGTAAACAAATCATGAACATTACTTCTCTTTATATCACGAATAGAAGTACCATCAATAAGTATATCACCATCATTAATATCATAAAATTTCATAAGCAAATTAACCATTGTCGTTTTACCTGCTCCAGTAGGACCAACAATAGCAACCTTTTGACCAGCTTTAACCTTTGCTGTAAAATCATTTATAATAACCTTATCATCATCATAACCAAATTTAACATTTTTAAATTCAATATTACCCTTAACTTTATTTTTATCTAACTTCTTAGTAATATTATCTTCACTACTCATTTCTTCATCTTCAAGTAAACCAAATATTCTTTCACTAGCTGCAGCGGTAGTTTGAAGCGAAGTCATAGCTTGAGCTATTTGTGATAAAGGATTAGTAAACAATCTAACATACATAATAAATGCCACTATTGTACCAAAAGATATCATATCCTTACTTACAAGTAATGCCCCTACTACACATACAGCAACATAACTAAAGTTACCAATAAAGCTCATAATAGGTTGCATAAGTCCAGATAAAAATTGACTTTTCCTATTACAATCATATAATTTATCATTTAACTTATCAAACTCCAAAGTAGTTTCTTCCTTAGCATTACAAGTTTTAACAACATTAAGGCCACTATAAATTTCCTCTATATATCCATTCAAATTACCAAGCTCAGTTTGTCTTCTAGTAAAATATTTCTGAGATTTACCAAGTATAATAAACATAAGAACAAAACCAATTAAACTAGATACAATAGCCGTAATAGCCATAATATAATTAGTAACAAACATCATAATAATAGAACCAATAAACAAAGTACTAGCAGAAACCAAAGTAGATAAACTATTATTAAGTGACTGAGCAATAGTATCTACATCATTAGTAACCCTAGATAAAATATCTCCAGATAAATTATGATCAAAAAACTTAAGTGGTAATCTATTTATCTTTTCTGATATACTAGTTCTAAGTCTTTTAGCATAACCATTAGCCACTTTAATCATAGATAAACCTTCAATATAACTAAATATTGCACTAATAATATATAAACAAGCAAGTAAAATAGCAATATCTTTAATTTTATCCATATTCATCTTAGGACCAATAACCTTTTGAATACTACTAGGAACATTCTCCATAACCTTATACATCTCATTAACCGAAGATGTATCACTACCAGCCATTTTAACAATAAAATCTATCTTATCATCAGTACTAATTTCCACTCCATCTATATTAGTACTAGGAAACAAAGCCATCTTAATACTATCTGGTAATTTATTAATACCAGCATAATTCTTATTATTAACATCAATATCATGAAAAGCCAAAATAGCATTAATTTTATCATCTTTACTAATATAAATATCATTATAAGTACTATCAGAAACAATAATATCAAGTACACTACTAGGAAGCTTACTAAAATACATAATAGCATTATCCCTATCATCACTAATTTTCTTAATAGTATCATTAAATAAATACTTATCATCATTACTAATATTAGAAGTATTAACTCTATAAATAGTATTCTCATCTAAATTAATACCCAAAATACTACCAATTTCACTAACATTAGAAGTAAGATCATTTTCTAATTCTTTCATATTAGTAGTATTAATCGTAATACCACGAGATATCTCATCAGTCAAATCAGATAACTTATTAGGAGCCACTAAAGACAGTATAGAAGACAAAGCAGCAAGTATAATAGCTACAAATATAAGTATCTTAAAACTACTCAAACTCTTCATAAGTTTCTTTATAGAAAGAACAAAGTTTTCTGGTTTTTCATTTATTCTCATAGGGCCATGACCTCTAGAAGAATTATTTCTATTTTTATCATTACTAGACATTTTCTAATTCCTCCTTTGACACCTGTGATAAAGCAATTTCTTTATAAACTTTACATTTTTTCATAAGTTCATTATGTGTTCCAACACCAACACATTTACCATTATCAAGTACAACAATCTTATCAGCATTAAGTATTGTACCAATTCTTTGCGCCACTATCATAACCGTAGCATCTTTAGTATATTCTCTAAGTTCACGTCTTAAAGTACTATCTGTCTTATAGTCAAGAGCACTAAAAGAATCATCAAATATATATATTTCCGGATTCCTAGCAATAGTTCTTGCAATAGATAACCTTTGCTTTTGTCCACCACTAATATTAGTACCTCCTTGAGCTATATGCGATTTTTCCCCATCTTCTAATTTAGATACAAACTCACTAGCTTGTGATACTCTAAGTGCATCAGCAATTTTTTTATTGGAAGGTTTACCATCAATATTATTACCAAAAGAAACATTAGATAAAATATCTCCTGAAAACAAAGTAGCCTTCTGTGGTACATAACCAATAATATTATTCAAATATTCAAAACTATAATCACGTACATCAATACCATTAATAAGTATCTCCCCACTAGTAGCATCATAAAATCTAGGTATCAAATTAATAAGCGTACTCTTACCACTACCAGTAGAACCAATAAAGGCAATAGTCTCACCTTTATTAACCTTAAATGATATATCTAGAAGTACATATTCATCAGCATCAGGATACTTAAATGAAACATTCTTAAATTCAACACAGCCTTTAATATCACTATTATTCATAGTAACATTTCCCTCTTTAACACTAATAGGAGTATCAAGTACTTCATTAATCCTTTTAGCAGATACACTAGCTCTCGGCAACATCATAAAGATCATAGCAAGCATTAAGAATGACATAATAACTTGCATAGCATATGAAGAAAAGACAATCATATTACCAAACAAAACAATCTTATCTCCCATATTAGCTTCATTAATAAGCATAGCCCCTATAAAGTATATACCCAAAGTCAAAAAGTACATAACCAAATACATAACAGGACTCAAAAAGTTAAAAGCCTTTTGATTAAATACTTGCTGATTAGTAAGCGTATTGTTAACATTTTCAAACTTATCTTCTTGATATTTTTCAGCATTAAATGCTCTAACGACCCTAATACCAGATAAATTCTCTCTCATAACCATATTAATCTTATCCATAAGTTCCTGTACTATTTTAAACTTAGGCATAACAATCATCATAATAATTCCAATAGTAATAAGCAAAACCAAAACAGCAACACCAGTAAGTATACTCCACTCTATATTCTTATTAAGAATCTTAGTAACAGCCCAAACAGCAGTAATAGGAGCCTTAATCATTAAAGTAAGTCCCATTGCAATAAGAAACTCAATCTGTGTAATATCATTAGTAGTCCTAGTAATAAGACTACTAGGAGAAAACTTCTTAACCTCAAATGTACTAATATCTTCTACCTTTCTAAATAACTTACCTCTAGTACGATAAGAGAAAGAAGCCGCTATCGTAGAAGTAAAATACCCAACAATAAAAGCAGATACCAAACTACCAAAAGCACACAAAAGCATATAACTGCCTTCTCTTAATATATCATTAATTGAAGCACCACGAGTTTGTACAAGTTGTGTAATATTTGACATATAATCAGGCATTTTAAGTTCTAACCATACCTGAAAAACAATAAGTCCAGCAGATATAAATACATATATATAATCTCTTTTATTTAAATTCTTAAGTAATTTTAACATATAAACCTCCATCTATATACTATGATAAAAATATACAATCGTTAAAATTATAACATTCCCATATATCAATGTCAATTAAAAAACATAATTTCCCACAAAAGAAAAAGTAGTTAAACTACCCTTCCATATACATTAAGACCCTCTACTCTTTCAATCTTAACATTAACAATACTATTATTTTCTATATTATCATTATCATCTATAATAACCGGTATAAAATTAGAAGTATGAACCACTACTAAACCATTATTATGTCTTTCAACTACCCCATCATATACCTTACCAATTTTACTCTTATAATATTCATTTTCATATTCATTAGATAATTCAATAACCTCATGAACTCTTTTTTTCTTAATATCTCCTGAAATATGACCATCCATCTTATCCGCTACAGTACCACGCCTTCTAGAATAAGGAAAAGTATGAATCTTAGTAAAGTGAATCTTTTTCAAAGTATCCATAGTCTCTTCAAAATCATCATCTGTTTCATTAGGAAAACCAACAATCAAATCAGTAGTTAAAGAAATATCCTCTATTTCCCTAAGTTTATCAATCATCTTCATAAACTCTTCTTTATTATATCTTCTATTCATAAGTTTAAGTATCTTATTACTACCAGATTGAAGTGGTACATGTAAATGTCTAGCCATAATTTTATTATTCTTATAAAGGTCTATAATCTCTGGAGTAACCTCATTAATTTCAATAGAAGATAATCTAATACGATAAATATTAGGTATTTTAACAAGTTCACATAAAAGTTCATAGAGACTACTATTAATATCAATACCATATCTTCCAGTATGAATACCAGTAAGAACTATCTCTTTGTAGCCGTCTTTTACAAGTCTACTTACTTCCTCTATAACATCTTCTTTATTCTTACTTCTAACTCTACCCCTAGTATATGGAATAATACAATAAGAACAAAAAGCATTACAACCATCTTGTATTTTAACAAAAGCCCTAGTATGATTATCAAAATGACTAATTTCCATTTTCTCAAATTCTACACTACTTAAATCATATATAATCTTCTTACTTTCCCTATCTCTAATAAAATCATTCAAAATCTCCACTATCTTTGATTTATCCTTATTACCAAGAATAATATCAGCTTCTATATCATCACTGCTAACCTGACTATAACATCCCATAACAACAATAATAGCTTCACTATTATTCTTTTTAGCCCTATTAATCATCTTTCTTGACTTCTTATCACTCTCATTAGTAACAGAACAAGTATTAATAATATAAATATCCGCTTTATCTTCAAAAGGAACTATTTCATATCCACCCTTTTTAAGTAAATCAGTTACAACTTCAGATTCATAAATATTAACCTTACATCCCAAACTACATATTCCAACTTTCATCTCATTTCCTTCTTTCTCTAGTATTCTATCACAATATCCAAAATAAAGAAAGAATATTATTAAAATATTCCCTCTATTATTCCATCCTTAATATCAATTCTCTCAGAATTAGGATTCTTAGGAAGACCAGGCATAGTCATTATCTTACCAGTCAAAACCACTATAAACTCTGCTCCTGCTTTTAATATAACCTCTTTAACATGAATATCATATTCATTATCACCAGTCAAATTATTAGGATCATCTGATAAAGAATACTGTGTCTTAGCAATACATATAGGCAAATTACCATGACCATTATCTTCCAAATTCTTAATTTCTTCTAATGCTTTATTATCATAAATAACATCAGAAGCCCCATATATCTTATTAGCAACCTTAAATATCTTAGTTTTAATATCATCATTAATATCATAAGAATAACTAAAATTATTCTTCTTATTAGCTTCTGCCATAACCTTTTCAGCAAGAAGAAGAGAACCATCACTACCATCCCTAAATCCAGTAGTAAGAGCATAACTAACATTCTTCTCATCTAATTTCTTAGATAAATAACTAATTTCCTTATCCGTATCACTATCAAATCTATTAATAGCCACTACTACATTAAGTCCATAAACATTACGAAGATTATCTATATGTTTATATAAATTCTTCATACCAATATCCAAGTAATGAATATCTTCTTTAGTAATATCATTCTTATCCATACCACCATGATACTTTAAAGATCTAATAGTAGCAACAAGTACCACTGCATCAGGATTTAAATCATTCATTCTACACTTAATATCTAAGAACTTCTCTGCTCCTAAATCAGCACCAAATCCTGCCTCAGTAACAGTATAATCACCAAGTTTCATAGCCGTATTAGTAGCAATAACACTATTACATCCATGAGCAATATTAGCAAAAGGACCACCATGTATAATAGCAGGATTACCTTCAAGAGTTTGTACCAAATTAGGTAAAATAGCATCATGAAGAAGTACTGCCATAGCTCCTTCTGCTTTTAAATCTCTCGCCGTTACTTCCTTACCATCTTTATTATAACCAATAACAATATTACCAAGCCTTCTCTTCAAATCATCAATATTCCTGCTCAAACATAAAATAGCCATAATCTCACTAGCAGCAGTAATATCAAATCCATCAACCCTAGGAACAATCCTACTTTCACCAGATAAACCAGTATTAATAACCCTAAGTTGTCTATCATTCAAATCCAAACATCTCTTAAAAGTAACCTTATCAATACCAAGTTCATTACCAAAATAAATATGATTATCAATAAGAGAACATAATAAATTATTAGCACTAGTAATAGCATGAAAATCACCATTAAAATGAAGATTAATATCCTCCATAGGAATAACTTGAGCATACCCTCCTCCAGCAGCTCCCCCTTTAATACCAAATACCGGACCTAAAGAAGGTTCACGAAGAGCAAGAATGCTCTTTTTACCAAGTTTATTAAGAGCATCGGATAAAGATATTGATACCGTAGTTTTTCCTTCCCCCATTGGAGTAGGATTAATCGCAGTAACCAAAATAAGTTTACTCTTAATCTTCTTATCACAAATATCATCTATAGATATCTTAGCCTTATATTTACCATAAGGTATAATATAATCACAAATACCAATCTTTTTAGCAACATCCATAATGTTCATAGGATTAACACTTCTAGCTATCTCAATATCACTTTTCATATTATCTATCCTCCATAACCAAATGATTAACAATATTCTTAAGTTTCATACCATTAGAAGCCTTAAATAAGACAACATCTCCATCTCTTAACATATCATCAAAAAATTCATAACTCTCACTCTCATTATTAAAATGATATCTATTATCAAAACCTTTATTCTCTAAAAACTTATCCGTATACCTAGTATTATCTCCTATAGTAGCAATAATATCAAGATTACTTTTAAATAACTCTTCACCAATCTTAGTATGAATCTCCTCATTATAATCCCCAACTTCTAAAACATCACCAATAACCGCTATACGTCTCTTCGCTTCTTTATTTTTAAGAATCTCCAAAGAAGAACGAATAGAATCAAGAGAAGCATTATAAGTATCATCAATAAGTATAGCTCCGCATCTAGCCTTCTTAAATTCAAGCCTATTACCAGTAAGTTTAAAATTCTTAATACCATTCCTAATATTATCTACATCTATATCACATAAACTACCAACACTATAAGCCACTAAAGAATTATATATAAATGCAGTATTACCAATATCACATTCCATATCATTACCATTAATCTTAAATCTAGTTAAATCATCACTAATATCACTAGCTTTATAATCACTATCATTATCTATACCAATAGTAACAATATCATTAAGAGATTCAATATATTTAATATTATTACGTATAATATCATTATCATTATTAATAATAAGTGGTCCATTAAGTCCCTCTATTATCTCTAATTTAGCTTTCAATATATTTTCTCTCGAACCCAAAATACCAATATGAGCAGTACCAATATTAGTAATAACCCCAATAGTAGGACGAACAATATCAGTAAGATAAGAAATCTCACCAAAATGATTCATTCCCATTTCAATAACCATAACATCCTCATCTTTATATCTAAGTATTGTAAAAGGAAGACCAATATTATTATTATTATTACCCTCAGTTTTAAGAACCTTATATTTAGTACTAAGAACACTAGCCACCATATCCTTAGTAGAAGTTTTACCAACACTACCAGTAATAGCCACAACAGGAATATTAAGTAAACTTCTCTTATACTTAGCAAGCTTACCTATACATTCCAAAGTATTATCCACTAAAATAATAGTCTTATCACCATATCTATCAGTATCAACTAAAGTAGTATTATCAAGTATACAAGCCTTAGCCCCCTTATCAAAAGCATCAGCATAAAAATTATTACCATCAAAAGACTCACCTTTAATACCAACATAAATATCACCATTCTTAATAATTCTCGTATCCTTACAAAAATTATCAAGTATCATATTCTCATCTCCACAAAGAAGCTTACCATTAAAGCGAGAAATAATATCACTTACATATAACATATAAATACCTCCATTAAATTATATATAGTTTATATATATTTATAAATAAAAGGTTATAAAAGTATATAACCCTTTATTTAATATTATTATTTAGTATCATCTAGCACTTCATCAACACTAGATAACATATCATCAATTTCTTTTAAAGAAACATCTTTCTTTTCAAACTTAATATCTTCTTCTTGCTTTTCCATATCATCTTTACTAATCATATTACATACCTTATAAGAATCAATAATTCTATCTTTAATAACATAAGAACCATTACTATATCTATCCATTATAGGAATCTCAGTAAGTTTTAGAATCTTTGTATAATTATCAGATACAACACCAATCATATCTTTAGAATTAGTAATATAAGTCTTAATAATCTTACTAGGATTACTCTTAATAACTTTCATAAGAAGTATTCCCCTCTTAGCTCTAGAAGTTTTTTCAAATTCAAGAAGTTTAGTTCTCTTACCAGTACCCTTATCCGTAAGAATAGTAATAAACTCCTCTTTAGCATCAAATAAAGTACCAGAAACAACAAAATCATCTTTTAAATTAATAGCTTTAACACCTGCAGCCTTAACACCAAGAATAGGAATCTCACTAGTATCATACCATAATCCATATCCAAGTGAAGTAGATATAAATACATTAGATAAATCACTAATAGTTACATCAACAACCATATCATCATCTTTCAAATTAATAGCTTTAATAGGTTTATTATATCTAAGAACCTTATAATCAATAAGCTTAGTTCTCTTAACCATACCATTCTTAGTAAATGTAGTAATATACTTATCACTATCAAAATCATATACCCCTATAGCATTAATTATCTTCTAATATGTTTACCAAGATCCTTCCATTTACCATCAAAAATATCATATACAGGAACATATAAATAATTACCCATATTAGTAAATAAAAGTATTACATCAGTAGTAGTAATATTAAATAAATGTGTAACATAATCATTTTCTTTAAGACCAGTTTCCTCTCCATTAGCAGAACTATAACTACGCATAGAAACCCTCTTAATATATCCCTCATTAGATATAACAACAACAACATTCTCTTTAGGAATCATAACAGTAGTATCTATCTTAATATCAGCAGCCTCATCCCTAATCTCAGTTCTTCTAGGAATACCATATTCCTTCTTAATCTTTCTAAGATCATCTTTAATAACATTATTAAGTTTATCAGGATTAGATAAAATCTCTTCATACAATTTAATCATTTCAGCAAGTTTTTTCATCTCTTCCTCTAATAATACAACATCAGTATTAGTAAGTCTATATAACTGCAAATTAACAATAGCCTCTGCTTGAACCTGAGTAAAAGAATATTCATTTACTAAATTAACAATAGCATCAGCCTTATTCTTACTCTTCCTAATAGTAGCAATAACCTCATCCAATATTGAAAGTGCCTTAACAAGACCTTCCATAATATGATAACTATTTTTAGCAGCCTTCAAATCAAATTCAGTAGCTTTATAAACAATATCCCTTTGATGAGCAATATAAGCATCAAGAATACCCAAAAGACCAAGTTGCATAGGTCTGCGATTAACAATAACAACATTATTAAAATTATAAGATACCTGAAGATCAGTATTCTTATATAAATAATTAAGAATATTCTCCCCATTAACATCTTTCTTTAAATCAATAGCAATCTGAAGACCATCTTTATCAGATTCATCTCTAACTTCAACAATACCATCAATTTTCTTATCTAATCTAATCTCATCAATCTTTCTAACAAGAAGCTGCTTATTAACATCAAAAGGAATCTCATTAATAATAATTTTATTCTTTTCTATCCTAGCCTTAGCCCTAATAAATATCTTTCCCCTACCAGTTTCATAAGCTTCTCTAATACCATCAGTACCAAGTACAATACCACCAGTAGGAAAATCAGGTCCCTTAATATAATTCATAACAGTATCAAGTCTACTATTAGGATTATCAATTCTAAATATTGTAGCATCAATAACTTCACTTAAATTATGTGGAGGCATATTAGTAGCATATCCAGCACTAATACCAGTAGTACCATTAACAAGCAAATTAGGAAATCTACTAGGAAGAACAGTAGGCTCAAGTAACCTATCATCATAATTAGGAGCCATAGGAACAATACCAGTCTTATCAATATCACGAAGAAGTTCTCCAGCTATTTTAGATAATCTAGCCTCAGTATAACGACTAGCAGCAGCACTATCACCATCAATAGAACCATTATTACCTTGCATTTCAACTAAAGGAGCCTCATTCTTCCACCATTGACTCATTCTAACAATAGCTTCATATATCGAACTATCACCATGAGGATGATAATTAGCCATAACAAGACCAACCGCATTAGCACTCTTTTTAGTAGGTTTATCATAAGTATTCTTCTCTTTATACATAGAATACAATATTCTTCTTTGTACAGGTTTTAATCCATCTCTAACATCAGGAATAGCTCTATCTTGAATAATATACTTAGCATATCTACCAAAACTATCTCCCATTATATCTTCTAAAGAATAATCATATATATTCTTGATAACATCTTTCATATTAAACCACCATACTAATTATATAGTATTTTCCCTTATTTTTCAACAAATAGACATCTTGTTTACAAAAAAAATACCTTAGTATTCATAATACTAAGGTATTAAAAACATATAATTTAAATTATTCAACTTGTCTATAAGATTCTTTATCAATAATAAGATCATCAGCCCTAACAGCATAAATACCATCAGGAGATACTTCCCAATTGTCACCGTCTTTTATAGTATTATCTGATGAAATATATAATCCATAAGTATTCAAAGAACTATTATTTACAAAATCAGCCCATGTTGTATTGGAATAAACAGATTGTTGATTTATAGCAATGCCACTAGGTAAAGATAATGAAAAGTAAATATTACGAACAAAAGAAGTGGTAAAAGTTACATTATTTGGTCTGTTATAATAACTAGTAAATGCTTTATACGTAGCAGTTGATGTACCTGGTAAAGAAATTTTAATATTTTTAGTAGTACCTATAAAAGTATAATCATTAACATTAGATATATTTTCAGCTTTTATTTCAATAGTACCAGTAAGGTTAGTACAATCACTAAACATAGCAGAAACACTAGAAATATTATTAGGCAAAGAAGATATCGTAGTTAAATTAGTACATCCACTAAATAAATTATCAGCAGAATAATCAGTCGCAGTACCATAACAAAAATTAACTAATTTAACATTTTCATTAATAGATACACTAGTAATTGTTTTATTCTTAGTAAAAACTCCTACAGAAGCCTCATCCATATCAGCAGACAAAACAACCGTATTATATTTAGTTCCATTAACTGTATATGTAGCAGGTATAGTAACATCTGTAGAACTACCCTTGTAATTAATTAAATAAATATAACCATTTGGTATAGAATAACGCATATCACTTTCATTTTTATAAGTACCACCACCAAGAATATAATCAAAATCAGATAAAGGCGTATTTGGATCGTCAAGTTCACTCTGTGGTACCATCTTCATATCACTACTAAGAGTAACACTACCAGTACCAGAAGAAACACCAATTACTACAGTAACATCACTATTACTATTATTTCTAATACTAACTTCATATTGATGTTCTTCTCCTGCACCTATAGTAGTTTGATAAGTACCAGAATCAGTTCTCTTACTACCAAGTTCAATATCAAGACCTTCATCAATATACCACATAACATAATTTAAATTACTATTAGTACTATTAGTAACATGTAAATTAGTTGCTTTAGTTTCTCCTGCAGGTACAGTAACTTCAACAGTTTCTATAACATCACTTTCACCAAATATTCCAGCAGTAAAACTAATAGGATTATCAATTTTACTACTAGCGGTAAACATAGCAAATGTAGAACCAACACCCAAACCTACTAATCCAATAGAAATAACTAAAATCAAATAAATAGTTTTAACTGAAATTTTCTGCATAAAGATTCCTCCTTATTTTACTAAAAAATTAATAATACCATTAATATCTACTTTAGATATATGAATAAGTATAGCGGCCATTGCTAAAAAAGGCCCAAAAGGTATTAAATTATCTCTTCTACTAAAAAGAATATATATAGCTACCGGAAAAGCAATAAAAGTAGCTAAAAATATATCACATATAGCTAAAGGATATCCAAT
>OGDF01005319.1_pt1 | contig 13747 bp, 10 predicted proteins | sample 1570141 | NCBI WGS metagenome assembly OGDF01 (sample SAMEA4370581, study PRJEB24528) | human gut metagenome | reverse complement strand
CGAGGCCAATATGGCGGCCTGAACGTAAGGCGCTGTCCAGCGCCGGAAATAACGGATTCGCCAGCGCCTGCGCCAGCTTAACCGGCATCACTTGTTCAATATTTGTCGATGACATGCGCCTGTACCTTGGCTCCGTAATCATTAATCGGCTGCCATTTCGCTGGCAGTCCGGTGAAATCTGCTTGCGCTACGCCAAGACGTACCGCCTGATCAATAACAATGCGCGCAACGTCAAAGTGACGTGCACGCGGATACTGTGACAGATATTCGCGTACCACCAGACCAAGATCCAGCGGCACTTGTCTGGTTTTGTACACGGCAAGTTGTTCTTCGATGATCGCCGCCAGCTGTTCGCGGATCTCGTTAAACTCTTCGTATTCCAGATCCTCAGGAAGTTCCCCAGTCACTTCTTCATCGCGCAGTGCCATCTCTTCGTCACGCATATCCAGCAGACGATCGGCATTGGCATAAGTTAGCGCCCACGGCTCATCAAAATAGGTTTGTACCGACTGACGTAACCGCTGAGCAAAGACGCGGTTTTTATCCATATCGATCGCGGTACGAATAAATTTGTGTACGTGGCGGTCGTAGCCAATCCACAAGTCGATGGATTGCTGGCCCCAACTGATAATACGATCGAGTTTGCTCTGCAGATCGAACACCAGACGATCGACGAAATGCAGATCGTCATGGGTCATCGTCGCATCCTGAATGCGCAACAGATTAGCCTGCAATTTGTCGCCTGCCGCTTCCAGCGTATCCTGCAATTCACGCAGCGTTCCGGAAGTTTCCGAAAGCAACAATTCACAGCTGGAAATCGCCGCCCGCCAGTCTTTGTTCAGCAACTGGGCGATATCATCCTTCACCTGCTGCTGCTGTTCATCCATCAGACGTTGCGTCAGGTCGATACTGTCGAAAATTTCTGCTACCGAATATTTCAGTGGAGCATAAACATTACGGTGCCAGTGAAATTCCTCACCGCCCTCTGCGCCGGCATCTGCTGCGCGTTTGAGCTCACCCGCCACAATCGACAACTGCATAGAAAGGCGCAGCGTAGAAAACTCGCGCTGACGAATGTAATAGTCAGTGATGCCGATGCCGAGCGGCGTCAGACGGTAAATTGCGTTCCCTTCCGCCTGCTCGCTGGTAAAGCGGTTCAGCAGACGTTGACGCACCATGTCGTTGATCGCGTTGTTGGCGCGCACGCCGATGGTTTCGCTGGTTTGCTCAAACGCATCACTCACATGGCGGAATGCATCCACCAGCTCGCCTTCACTCATCTCACCATCCAGACGCTCGCCGTTCAGCGTGGCAACCGCCAGCAGAAAAGAGAGTCGGTCTACCGGCAGCGAGATGGAGAAGTCATTTTTTCTGGCCCAGGCAACCAGTTCGGGGACTGTCTGGGAAAATTCACTCATACTTTATCCTTGCTCTGCGGTTTGCGCGCGGTGACATGAATATAACGCCCCAGGGTAATATACGGTTCCTGACGGCAATAACGCGTTTCTAATTCAAGTAATGCTTCATAGCAGTCGCGCTGCTGGTGCTTCTCGCGCAGATAATCATGAAACACGCGAACGCCTGTCTTACCCATAATTTGCCAACCAGCTTCTTCCAGCCACAGATAAACCTGCGCCGGGTCGCGTGGATAATCTGGCGAAAGCGTCCGTTTTTTCTTTTTCGGCATTCCCGCCTGCACGTAATCAAAATTCCCGGCGACCATGTTATGCATCAACAAACCATGCGCATTGTAGAACATTAACGACAACACTCCGCCTGGACGCAACACTGACCACAGGGTCTGCAATACACTGCGGGGATCGGCCACCCACTCGAGCACCGCATGGAACAATATCAGATCAACGGGCGTTTCCAAATGCGAAGCAACATCCTGAGCGGCGCAATGTATAAATTGCATGTTGTCGCTCACACCTTTTGCTTCTGCCGCCTGTTTTGCGCGGTCGATCATCTGCGCAGAAAGATCGCATAAAATGACCTGATGCCCACGCTCGGCCATTTTGATTGCGGTCTGCCCTTCACCACCGCCAGCATCCAGCACACGCAGTTTTTGCGGGCCCATTTCCGCCAGCACGTGATCGAGATCCTGCCACAGAATAGCCTGTCGAAGCTGCCCTTTGGTGGTGCCGTAAATGTTACGGGAAAACTTTTCCGCAATATCATCAAAATTGCGATCCTGCATTGCTTTCTCCACCGGTTGGCTAAGACGTTTTCTGATAAAGACGCTATTTTGTCACAGCCACGGCGAGAATGAACCCGTCTGGTGTAATATCGCTGGCGATCCCTTGCTATATGGTTAAAAAAGGAACCAGAAAGGATGCTTTTTACACTGAAAAAAGTGATTGGCAATATGTTGCTGCCACTTCCGCTGATGTTGTTAATTATTGGCGCTGGCCTGGCGCTGCTGTGGTTTAGCCGTTTTCAAAAAACCGGGAAGATTTTTATTAGCATTGGGTGGCTGGCACTCTTGTTATTGAGTTTGCAACCGGTAGCCGACCGCCTGCTGCGTCCCATCGAAAGCACCTATCCGACATGGAATAATTCGCAAAAAGTGGACTATATCGTGGTGCTCGGAGGTGGTTATACCTGGAACCCACAGTGGGCACCGAGCTCTAATTTAATCAATAACAGTCTGCCACGCCTGAATGAAGGTATTCGCTTATGGCGCGAAAATCCGGGATCAAAACTGATCTTCACGGGAGGCGTAGCAAAAACCAATACGGTGAGTACAGCGGAAGTAGGTGCCAGAGTTGCGCAATCGCTGGGCGTGCCGCACGAGCAAATTATCACCCTGGATTTGCCAAAAGATACCGAAGAAGAAGCTGCGGCAGTGAAACAGGCGATTGGTGACGCCCCTTTCCTGCTGGTGACCTCCGCATCACATCTGCCGCGGGCGATGATCTTTTTTCAGCAGGAAGGGTTAAATCCGCTACCAGCCCCGGCGAATCAGTTGGCCATCGACTCGCCGCTTAACCCGTGGGAACGGGCAATCCCTTCTCCGGTCTGGTTGATGCATAGCGATCGTGTTGGCTATGAAACGCTTGGCCGTATCTGGCAGTGGCTAAAAGGTTCGTCAGGCGAGCCACGGCAAGAGTGATTTTGATGCCAGATCGAAGTTGCGCCGACTAAATCGTCCGGTATTAACCAGTTGCGCAACTTCATCCCATAACACATACAACCAACGCCGCCAGATGAACGACTCCGCCACTGGCGCGCGTTGCAGGTAACTCCAGAGCAAATCTTCCGCCAGAGAATTATCCATTAGTCGGAACAGTTCGTATTCTCGCGGTGCCCAAAGCATTAGTCCCGGCCCGACCATCGCCAGTAACTGATCGCTGCGCGAATCTTTCAACATGCTGCGTAAACAGAAGTTACCGTGAATCAGCACACAATTGTCGTTAAAGCCTTCAAATAATGCCGGGAGACATTCGCGAGTGCGAAACAGGATCCGCTTATCCTGCATCGTCAGACCGGTGTTATTGAACTGATTGAGCGTGGTCCATAGCACTTCAACATGTTGCCGGTACCATGAGGGCCAGAAATTTTCCTGAGTATTGTCGACCGCGCCGACGCAACCGCGACTGTCCTGACGGTGCCAGGCCAGTAAGGCTTCAACGATTTGGTCTTTGAGTTGTTCCCAGCGTTCTGGTGTTCGGGCTGGTGCCTCCACCGAAACACCACGCATCCGCTCCAGTAGCAGGACATCGGGGCCGGGGTGTTCTTCATGCGTCATCACACCATAAATAGTCGGCATACGGACAGTCCCACTTCTTGCCAGCATGGTGGTTTTCCATGCCAGTTGTCGGGCTTTTCCGGGCGTACTAAAGCTTCTTGCCATTAACGGCATTGGGTTTCCCTGGCTGTCATACAAAGCCCACAACGCCGTATCCGCTTTTTCATTGACGCACTCAATACGACTGAGTTTTTCGCCCAGTAAATGGCTTAATTCGGCACGCAGCTGTTCCATTCAGATTACCCTCATAAAAGCTACTGCTTTCATAATGAGCGCCAATATAAAAGATGTCACCTGAATGAGATCAATTGTTGAAAAGAAAAATTGAGGAAAATCGTAACGGTACGACACTCCTCCCAAAATTGGCTGAAGTGTCGTGAAGTGAAATTAGCGCATTTCAGCGCGAACGCGCTCAAGATCTTCAGGGGTATCCACACCTGTGCCAGGAACTTCCTGAGCAACAGCAACATGGATTTTTTCGCCGTACCACAGAACACGAAGCTGCTCTAACATTTCGATGTGTTCTAACGGACTTGGCTGCCAGTTGACGTAACGACGGATAAAGCCTGCACGGTAGCCATAAATACCAAGATGACGCAGGAAGTTATCGCCAACGGTTTCAAGGCCTTCTGCAAAACGATCACGATCCCAAGGAATGGTGGCGCGAGAGAAGTACAGTGCATACCCTTCAGCGTCGAGAACCACTTTCACCGCATTCGGGTTAAACGCTTCTTCCGCATTGTGGATTGGCACCGCCAGAGTCGCCATACCCACCTGACGCTGAGCGAGGTTATCAGCAACCTGACGAATGATTGTCGCAGGGATCATCGGTTCATCACCCTGCACATTAACGATCACCGTGTCGTCGCTGAATGCGCATTTTTCGACAACTTCCGCCAGGCGTTCTGTCCCTGACTGGTGATCGGCGCGCGTCATACATACTTCACCGCCAGCGGCTTCAACGGCGCGGGCGACATCCTCATGATCGGTTGCCACGATGATGCGATCGGCACCTGATTCGCGAGCACGTTCAAGAACATGAACAATCATGGGTTTGCCATTAATATCAACCAATGGTTTACCGGGCAGACGCGTTGACGCGTAGCGCGCGGGAATAATGACCACAAAACTCATGATTTACTCTCATCAGCAGTCAGCACGCGGGCTTCCGTTTCCAGCAACACTGGAATGCCATCACGCAGCGGGAAAGCCAGGTTGTCCAGTTTGCAAATAAGTTCTTGTTTTTCTTGGTTATACCAAAGTTTTCCGTTGCAAACCGGGCAGGCAATGATTTCAAGCAGACGATGATCCATAGTTCCTCCACATGGATCGGGTTATGAATGCATAAATCTTATCATAATCATTTATGCGACGGGGTCTATTTCCCAGCCAGTGCGGCAATCAGTAAAGAGACCTTGCGGGCAGCGTCCTAATGTCACCCGCGTTGCCTGCTGCCAGCTCGCGAAATCAGTAATCGCCTGACGTAACCCTTTTTGCAGCATTGTCGTTGGTTTAATGCCTTCCTGTAACCACAGAGAGATAACTTCAAGGATGCCTGTCTGGCGATGCATTTTGGCATCCATTCGCCCAACTAATTGCCCACGATGTAATAATGGCAGAACAAAATAGCCATACTGGCGTTTCGGCGCTGGGGTATAGCACTCCAGCCGGTAGCTAAAATCAAAAAGCTGCTCTGCGCGTTTGCGATCCCAGACAACAGGATCAAAAGGCGAAAGTACCGCGCTGTGCGTTGCAGTGAGCTTTCCGGCCAGCGCACGCTCGAGTAGCGGCAGCAAATCAGCATGCAGCCAAAGATTGCCCAATTTTTCAACATGCACAGCAATGATTTGCTGCTGTTCAGCCCTCGCTTCGCGCCACGCCGCCAGTGCCGGACGTTTCAGCCGATAGTAATCTGCCAGCCACTGTTCGCGGAATATTCCCAGGCTACGCGCACTGTTATCCAGCATGATGATTTCTGCTTCTGTTTGCGAAACGAGATCGCGCTCATCATCCCAGTCAGGCATGACACGGTGGGTTAAATCATAAACGCGCTGGAAGTTGCGCCGTTCAATCACCATCACCTTTCCGGCAGTAAATAAACCTTCCAGATGCCGTTTATGCGGCTTCCATTCCCACCAGCCGCTTGCACCTTTACGAGGATGCTCAAAATCGGCTGAACGTACCGGCCCCTTATCATGAATATGCTGAATTAACTGTGCAATTTCCGCCTCATGTTCCTGCATCCAGGCGTCTTTGTATTTCCAGCCCATTTTTTCAGGTGCCAGCATGCGGTGGCGAATAAGACGAAAGTCGCTACGCGGCATAAAGCAGGCTTCATGCGCCCAGTATTCCATTAATTCGCCACGCGCCAGAGACTCATCCAGCCACTGGGCAGGATAATTTCCCAGACGACTGAAAAGCACCAGATATGGACTACGGGCAACAATATTGATGGTATCGATTTGCAGCAAGGACATGCGGGGGATCGTTGCCGGAATATCCTCCAACGACGCTTGACGGCGGGGTTTGTTTAACAGGCCTTGTGCGGCAAGGTGAAGATTACGCGCATCAGCAAGGGAGAGGTGCGGCAGCGACATTCATGACTCCATCAATCGAACGCTGCCGCGGCGTAACTAGTTGCCAGAAGCCAGCGAGGTTAGTTGCGTAAGCAGTTTCGCTGGTTCATCACCTGAAAGCTGTGCGTCTACAGGCAAATACCACCAATTTTCTTCTGCAAAGGCCCGGCATTTCACCGCATCTTTTTCAGTCATTACCAGCGTTTGCCCGGCGCTTACCAACGCACTGACATCCGCATGGTTCAAAGACTGATGATCGGCCAGCGGTACACATTTTTCCGGTTGTACGCCACACATCTTCAGCGTGGCAAAAAAGCGCGGCGGATGCCCAATCCCCGCCATCGCCACTACATGTTCAAGCTGAGCAACGTCACAACGCGTACCGGTACGTAAATTCACCGCCTGACCCGGCAGCAGATGCATGGGGATTTCACCGCTGCGAGGGACACCGCCGTTGACGATTACCGCATCAACCGACTTTAAGCGCCCCGCTCGCTCACGCATTGGCCCCGCCGGCAACCACCAGCCATTGCCAAAGCGACGCACACCATCAATAACGACAATTTCCACATCACGCGCCAGACGGTAATGCTGTAAACCGTCGTCGGTTACGATGATCTGCACATCAGGGTGTTGCGCCAGAATGGCTTTTACCGCATCAGAACGAACGGGAGAAACCGCAACAGGCGCATCAGTGCGTTGATAAATCAACACAGGTTCATCACCCGCCTGTGCTGTTGTGGTATCTGCCGACAATAACAGCGGATAAGATTCAGCCTTACCACCATATCCCCGCGATACGACCCCCACGCGAATACCGCGCTGTTGCAACTGTTCCACCAGCCAGACAACGACCGGGGTTTTTCCGTTGCCGCCTGCGGTGAGATTACCAACCACGACAACCGGTACGGGGGCACGCCAGGCGCGCTTCAGTTTTAGTTTATAGCAAAGACGGATCGCGCCACTTACCAGGCCATACAACCAGGAGAGTGGCAGCAATAGCCGCCACAAAGGGGATTCACCAGACCAGATTTTTTCGATCATTGGCCAAACTGCATTTTGTGAAGTTGCGCGTAAACGCCGCGGTGCTCAAGCAAATCGTTATGCGTACCGCGTTCCACAATGACACCATCCTCGACGACCACGATTTCGTCTGCCTTTTCAATGGTAGACAAGCGGTGGGCAATCACCAGAGAGGTACGGTTTTTCTGCAACTCATCCAGTGCCGCCTGAATCGCACGTTCGGATTCGGTATCCAGAGCCGAGGTAGCTTCATCCAGAATCAGAATCGGGCTATCACGCAGCAAGGCTCGAGCGATAGCAATACGCTGACGCTGACCGCCAGAGAGCAGCACGCCGTTTTCACCAATCACTGTATCGAGACCGTTATCCATCTTATTGATGAAGTCCATGGCGTAGGCCATACGCGCCGCTTCTTCAATTTGCTCACGGCTGTACTGTTCAGTCCGTGCGTAAGCAATGTTGTTAGCAACCGTATCGTTAAACAGATGGACATTCTGCGACACCAGAGCAACCTGGTTACGTAACGACGCCAGGGTATACTCGCGCAGATCGTGACCATCCATCAGGATTTCGCCTTCATCAATATCGTAAAAACGAGTGATCAGGCTGGCGATGGTTGATTTACCTGAACCAGAGCGTCCAACCAGAGCAACCGTCTTCCCTGCCGGAATTTTCAGGTTGATGTTACGCAATGCAGGTACGTCACGTCCCGGATAAGTAAAGGTGACATTGCGGAATTCCACGTCGCCAGTCGCACGCTCGATCACGCGCTTACCTTCGTCTTTCTCCTGCTCACTGTCCAGAATGGTAAACAGCGTCTGACAAGCCGCCATACCGCGCTGGAACTGGGCGTTAACGTTGGTCAGTGATTTCAGCGGACGCATCAGTGCAATCATTGAAGAGAAAACAACGGTAATCGTACCGGCAGTCAGGCTATCCATGACACTTGGGAAGCTCGCCGCATACAGAACAAACGCCAGCGCCAAAGAGGCGATCAGCTGAATGATCGGATCAGAGATGGAAGAGGCTGAAACCATTTTCATCCCCTGAAGACGCATTCGGTTGCTGACTTTATCAAAGCGTTTCGTTTCCACTTCCTGACCACCGAAAATCAATACTTCTTTGTGGCCCTTCAGCATTTGTTCGGCGCTGGTGGTCACCTGCCCCATGGTGTTCTGCATGTTTTTACTGATGTTGCGAAAACGCTTCGATACTACGCGAATCGCAATCGAAACAATCGGTGCCAGCACAATCAAAATGATCGACAGTTGCCAACTGTAATAGAACATCATGATGAACAGGCCGATGATTGACGCACCTTCACGCACAACCGTTATCAGTGCGCCGGAAGAAGAAGAAGCAACCTGTTCGGAATCGTAGGTGATACGTGACAACAGCGTCCCCGTTGACTGTTTGTCAAAAAATGAAACCGGCATTCCCATCATGTGACCAAACAGGCGGCGACGCATGGTCATTACCACCTTTCCTGATACCCAGGAGATACAGTAGCTGGAGACATAGCTGGTGATACCACGTAAAATCATCAGCCCGATCACCACCAGCGGCATCCACACCAGCACGGAGCGATCTGTTTTACCAAAGCCATCATCAAGAAGTGGCTTAAGGAGCGATAACATGAAGGTATCGCTGGCTGCGTTGAGGATTAACGCTACGCCCGCCACGATCAGACCCGCTTTAAAAGGCGCAATGGTTGGCCACAGTCGGCGGAACGTCTGCCACGTAGAGAGATCTTTGTCGTTATGCATTCAAAAAACCAGCATTTGTTGAAATAGCCGCATATTCTACCCGTTATCCACTGGCACGCCAAACCACTGATGATACCAACGAGGTAAAATTTGCTCTCTGAGGCTGCTAATCCGCCAGCCTTGCGCTGAAAAATTGACCGTCACTTGACCCTGATGTGGAGTATCAAGCCATTGATATCCTTGCTGTTGATAGCGATGCTTAACTTTATTAGAGGGCAATCGCCATGCGTTATAGCGCGATGCCGATGCGAGTGCCACTTTTCCATTCACTCGCTGAATTAATGGCAACGATGATGAGGTATTACTGCCATGGTGAGGTACCTGAAGCAATGTTGTCTGCACTTGCTGCCAGTAACGGCTTAGCATCTTTTGTTCAGCGGGGACTTCAATATCACCGGTTAGAAGAATGCTATTCGTCCCGTCATCAACCTTAACCACACAGGAATGGTTATTTCCTTTATCGTTGCTAGCTTGTAAAGGCCAGTGCACGCTGAAACGCAATCCTTGCCATTGCCACGCTTCGCCACGCACACAGGGCTGATGATGTTCCCAGTTTAACGGACTTCTGATCCATAACATCGGCCATGTGTGCAATATTGAGTCCAGCCCTCCCCGGTGATCCAGATGTTCATGACTCAGAATAACGCCTTCCGGTTCAAGATTATGCCAGTGGAGCCAGGGGATAATCAGTTGTTGCCCACTATCCCCTTCGGGCCAGGCCAGTCCTGTGTCATAGAGAATCGCTTTGCCGTTTCTGGCTATCACCATTGCCAGCCCTTGCCCGACATCAAGCATGTACACCTGCCACTCGTCAGGTCGAGGTTTTTGCCATAGCGGCCAGCACATCAGCAAGCCTACAGCCACACACATTGCTGGCAACGTTCGCCAGGCGTTTAATCGCCATACCACCAGTAAGAACCATGGGGAAAATGATAGCCATTGCCAACGTTCAGCAATGTTGATCCACCCTTCTGGCAAACTCTTTAACCCCCAGAAAAGTAAAGCCAAAGACCGGTCGGCAAGAAACCATAACCCTTGCTCCAGGATTAACGGCCCGCTTAAATGCACAACCATCGCGGCGAGGATCAACGGAACCGTGATAAATGTCACCAAGGGAATTGCTAATAGATTTGCAATAAACGAGGTCAGACTAATGCCATGAAATATGACGATTTGCACGGGCATAAGCAGAAGTGTGATACCCAGTTGCAGATGGATGAGGGAAACAACTGCACGCAATACCGGCGGCAGTTGCCACTCAGGACAGGGAAACCACTGATACCAAAAAATCAGTGCCGCGACCGCAGCGGCAGAGAGCCATAAACTTTGCGAGAGAATGGCAACAGGATCCATCAGCAAAATTGCCGCCAGACAACATATCCATACATCCCAGCCACTCCACTGTCGCCCACTTAACTTAAGCATTCCCCACGTAGCAAGCGCCACCACGGTACGCAATGCAGGAGGTTGCATTCCCGTCAACCAGGCATAAAAAGCAGCACAGCAGATCCCACCAATTAATGGTATTTGCCAGTGGATCCAGCGCCCAGGCAGAAAAATTTGTCCACTGCGAATGAGTCCGGCAGCCAGCAACGCCGCAAAAGCGATGTGCAATCCCGATATCGCCATTAAATGCGCCGTTCCAGTATCGCGCATGATATTTTTGATTTCTTTGGGGACGGATAACCGTTCCCCCATACCTAAACCAAGAATAACCGCATTCCACGGATAGGGTTGCAGCGTTGTTTGTAGTGACGCCAGATACTGTGCACGCAGGCTACAATTCGGTTCAATAACACTTGCCTGCAGAAAGCGGCCGGTGAGCGGTTGATGCTGGGCAATGGCATAACGCTGGCTATCAAAGCCGCCATCATTAAGTTGGCCATGAACCGCACGAACTTTGAGTTTCATTGACCATTGTTGTCCAGCACAAACCGCTTGCGGAAGATATTCGCCATACAGCACAAGGCCTGGCGCAGGGAATATACGTCGACCTTGTAGATGAGTAATTTGACCGTAATGAGTGGTCATACCGTCAGTTGCAGTGATCTCAACAATTGCATCCTGCGTCGCGCCAGTTAAGGTTTCTCCTGCCCACAAAATTTGCTTTGCTGATAATATGCCCCAAACGAAAAACAGCAACGTCAGCGCGATATAACGGACGGTTTTAACAGGGATAAATGCCAGTACGCAGGCGAAGAGAGTCAGAAACGCAAGGGTTAATGTCCCAGGCAATTGGGGCAAAATCAGCAACGGAAAAATTCCGCAAATTATGCATACGCCGACTGTCGTTATTTTCATGCACCCCTCCCTGTTTATGGAAAGTGTGCAACTTTGTTGAGCGGTTGTCTGGTGGGAATTTTGCGTTCCCCGAGGCACATTCAGAAGAATTTAACGAAAGGGTGAAAACTGCTCAAAACTCTGCGAGGCAGCTTCCAGTTCCTGATTAGAGAAATGAAAAAAGCACCCGACAGGTGCTTTTCTCGCGTTCAAGTTTGAGTAAAAACTTAACCGTAAATATTGGCGCGATCGCGCAGTTCTTTACCAGGTTTAAAGTGAGGAACGTATTTTCCTTCCAGTTCTACTTTATCGCCAGTCTTCGGATTACGTCCGGTACGTGGTGCGCGGTAGTGCAAAGAGAAACTGCCGAAACCGCGGATTTCAATACGCTCGCCCTGCGCAAGAGTCGAGGCCATATGCTCCAGCATCTCTTTTACTGCATCTTCAACCGTCTTGGCGGGAATGTGCGATTGCTGGGTGGCAAGTCTTTCTATCAATTCTGACTTGGTCATGATTCCTCCGGTTCCTTAAAGGCAAATTAAGCGGCTGCTGTTGCTGCATTGATTAAGGGCGGCCGTAGCCGCCCTTAGTGCTTGATTACAGGACGAAACCTGCAATCTGTCAAGTAAACTCAACAAACTTCGGAATAAAAATCCCGAAGAGTCAGAGAATTACTCGCCTTTAGCTGCTTTGAAAGCTTCAGCCATTGCGTTGTTGGAGAAGTTTGCATCTTCCTGTTTGTTAACAGTTGCGATTGCATCTTTCTCGTCAGCTTCGTCTTTCGCACGAACAGACAGGCTGATTGCGCGGTTTTTACGATCAACGCCGGTGAATTTAGCTTCAACTTCGTCGCCAACGCTCAGAACCAGGGTAGCGTCTTCAACGCGGTCACGGGATGCTTCAGAAGCACGCAGGTAACCTTCAACGCCGTCAGCCAGTTCTACGGTTGCGCCTTTAGCGTCAACTGCAGTTACTTTACCGGTTACGATAGCGCCTTTCTTGTTCAGAGCAACCCAGTTGTTGAACGGATCTTCTGCGAGCTGTTTAACGCCCAGGGAGATACGTTCACGTTCTGCGTCAACCTGCAGAACAACTGCAGCGATTTCGTCGCCTTTTTTGTATTCACGAACTGCTTCTTCGCCTGCAACGTTCCAGGAGATGTCAGACAGGTGAACCAGGCCGTCGATGCCGCCGTCCAGGCCGATGAAGATACCGAAGTCAGTGATAGACTTGATTTTACCTTCAACACGGTCGCCCTTGTTGTGGGTTTCCGCGAACTGCTGCCACGGGTTAGCTTTGCACTGTTTCAGACCCAGGGAGATACGACGACGTTCTTCGTCGATATCCAGAACCATAACTTCCACTACATCGCCAACGTTAACAACTTTGGACGGGTGGATGTTTTTGTTGGTCCAATCCATTTCGGAAACGTGTACCAGGCCTTCAACGCCTTCTTCGATTTCAACGAAGCAGCCGTAGTCGGTCAGGTTGGTCACGCGACCAGTCAGTTTGGTACCTTCCGGATAACGCTTAGCGATAGCTACCCACGGATCTTCGCCCAGCTGTTTCAGGCCCAGAGATACACGGGTACGTTCGCGGTCGAACTTCAGCACTTTAACAGTGATTTCGTCGCCCACGTTGACGATTTCGCTCGGATGCTTAACGCGTTTCCAGGCCATGTCAGTGATGTGCAGCAGGCCGTCAACGCCGCCCAGATCAACGAATGCACCGTAGTCAGTGAGGTTCTTAACGATACCTTTAACTTCCATGCCTTCCTGCAGGTTTTCCAGCAGCTGATCGCGCTCTGCGCTGTTTTCGGATTCGATAACGGCACGACGAGAAACAACAACGTTGTTGCGCTTCTGATCCAGCTTGATTACTTTGAATTCAAGCTCTTTGCCTTCCAGGTGCAGAGTGTCACGCACCGGACGAACGTCTACCAGAGAACCTGGCAGGAACGCACGAATACCGTTCAGCTCAACAGTGAAGCCGCCCTTAACTTTGCCGTTGATAACACCGGTAACAGTTTCAGCATCTTCGTAAGCTTTTTCCAGCGTGATCCAGGCTTCGTGACGTTTAGCTTTCTCACGGGACAGCAGAGTTTCACCGAAGCCGTCTTCTACTGCGTCCAGAGCAACGTCAACTTCGTCACCTACCTGGATTTCCAGCTCGCCCTGGGCGTTTTTGAACTGCTCAGCCGGGATGGCGGACTCAGATTTCAGACCAGCGTCAACCAGTACTACGTCTTTGTCGATAGCAACAACAACGCCACGAACGATAGAACCCGGGCGGGTTTCGATTTCTTTTAAGGACTCTTCAAAGAGTTGAGCAAAAGATTCAGTCATGTTTAA
>OGDF01005316.1_pt1 | contig 13752 bp, 12 predicted proteins | sample 1570141 | NCBI WGS metagenome assembly OGDF01 (sample SAMEA4370581, study PRJEB24528) | human gut metagenome | reverse complement strand
ACTTGTTATTACTCACCACTTGCAGAAGTGGGAGTCTTCTCGACTGAGATAAATACCAGTGAACTGAACAGCAGCAGAATCGGGTAAAATAACTTCGGCATGATCTGAAATGCCGACAGATCGTATCCCAGTTCATGCGCTGCCGAAATCGCTACCAACATCTGTGCACCATATGGGATAATTCCCTGGGAAACTGCGGAAAACGTATCCAGGATCGACGCTGTCTTTCGCGGTGTAATCCCATACTCTTCCGCCATCTCTTTTGCAATCGGATTTGCCATAACGATGGCCACGGTATTATTTGCGGTCGCCACATCCATGGCTCCAACCAGCAGTCCCATTCCAAGCTGACCGCCTTTTTTTCCCTTAAATACTTTATGGATGCCCGCCAGTAATGCATCAAATCCGCCATATTCCCGGATCAATGCACAAAGTGCTGCCACAAGGATCGCCACCATACTGGTCTCGAACATCCCGGAAGCACCGTTTCCGACATTTGCCAACAGGTCTGCCGGACTGATATGGCCCGCCGCCAGCATAATGATCGCACCGGACACAATTCCGATCAGTAACACGACAAACACATTGACACCGATGATTCCACCCACCAGTACCAGAATATACGGCACGATCTGAAGCAGATGATAACTCTCTGTCACGGCTCCGGAAATGTCCGTCCGGAAAGACAGAATTAAAATCAGAAGTAATGTCGCAACTGCTGCCGGAAGTGCAATCCAGAAATTTTCCCGGAACTTGTCCTTCATCGCACATCCCTGGCCGTTACAGGCTGCAATCGTCGTATCCGAAATAAAAGACAGATTATCACCAAACATGGATCCGCCAATGACCGACGCCACACAAAGCGGAAGACCAAAGCCGGAAGCAGCTGATACCGCTACCGCAATTGGTGTCAGCAAGGTGATCGTTCCTACTGATGTTCCCATGGCAAGTGAAACAAAACATGCCACACCAAATAAAACGGCCACAGAAAACCTCGTCGGAATGATCGACAACATAAAATATGCGACACTTTCCGCGCTACTGCGACCAACCACGCCGACAAACACGCCTGCAGTCAGAAAGATCAGCAGCATCGTAATAATATTTTTGTCTGCCAGTCCCTGCGCCATAATGCCAAGCTTTTCCTCAAAACTGACTTTTTGATTTTGCAGACATGCCACCAGAATTGCCACTAAAAAAGCAAACACAATCGGTACATTGTAAAATCCCATTGGGATCTTCATAATATATTCAAATAAAATACCCAGTCCCAAATACAGAACTAAAAACACTGCAATTGGCAACAACGCAATTGCTCTCCCTTTTTTCACTTATATATTCCCTTCCTCTCTTTATTTTTCATGGAAAAACTCAATTTCTTCGCCAACTGGTCCGCGACAGAACGCAATACGTGCCGGGAACGGAATCTCAGATGCAATTTCGATATCCTTCGGCTCCACAAACACCTCATATCCGGCAGCACGAACCGCTTCCACACAGGCATCCGTATCTTCCACTGCAAATGCAAAATGCCGGATCGTTCCTGTCTCCAGCGGAGTCTCCTTCGTATCAAAAATCTCCATCAGACCAGCTCCGGTGTCGTACATGATGCCGCCCTTCCAGCTTCTTGCCACCGGAAGTCCAAGTACCTCGCCGTAAAACTGTTTTGTTTTTTCAAATTCCTCTTTGCCGCAGCATTTCAATGCCACATGGTGAATTCCTTTTATCAGACTCATATCACTTTATCCTTTCCACACTTCGTTTATTTCATAAATGCTATATTAACATAAATCTTCAATTTGTTCTATGCTTTCTACTGCCCACCTTCTTGTTAAATAAATTGGCCAAATTTATTATATAAGGCAAAATCAGAGAATCCTTCTGCAACCGCTAGTCGTTCGCTACCCTCGTTTTGCTTCGGTTTTATCGCGCTCACTTCCAACTCCGATAAAAGCTGGTCGTTTCCCGTTCGCGCAAAACTCGCAAAACTCAGTCGCTTACTAAATCGCTTGTTACAGAAGGATTCTCTGATTTTGCCATTTCAGTAGTTATACATTAAGTCTCACCCTTGATCAATTAAAAAAGAACTGATCTAAGCCAAAGTCTGTACATGTAACATAAAAGTTATTATGTCATTATTTTATATGCATGATACACAGTGTAACAGTATAAATAGAAGAAGCTGGAAATCAAGTCGAACGCACGTGAGACTTGATGCGTGATTCTGGTCAGCGTAAGCTGACATATTCTTCTCAGAATCACTGCACTCTACACTTCGTTTCGGTCGGCGCAAAACCATTGTCTCCAAGGCAAGGCGATAGAATGATTTTCGTCATCAAAGCGGTCGGAGATATGCGGCGCAGCGCAGATAGAAAATCATTCGTGCCTGCATTGGAGTTTTTTTCGCTTCGTCTAAAATACCCTACACGTAGCCCCAAAATTAAATATTTAACAGATCACTGTACACTTTCAGTGCTCCGTCAGTCTCATGTGCAAGTACACGTTTTGCAAGTACTTTACCAAGCTGTACACCTTCCTGATCAAAACTGTTTACATTCCATACAAATCCCTGGAACATTACTTTGTTCTCGAAGTGCGCCAGTAATGCACCCAGTGTCTTCGGTGTCAGCTGCTCACCGATGATGATGCTGGAAGGACGTCCGCCCTCGAAGTTTTTATTGCGATTTTCATCTTCTTTACCGCAGGCAAATGCAACGATCTGAGCAGCTACATTTGCACACAGTTTCTGCTGGCTTGTGCTGTCCTGAATTACGACATCTGTACCGATCTGGTTGTTTTTGAATCCGATAAACTGAAGCGGTACGATGTCTGTTCCCTGATGCAGTAACTGATAGAAGGAATGCTGTCCGTTTGTACCAGGCTCACCAAAGATGACCGGTCCGGTTACATAATCAACCGGCTCACCGAAACGGTTGACAGATTTTCCGTTGGACTCCATATCAAGCTGCTGTAAATGTGCCGGGAAACGGCTCAGTGCCTGAGAATACGGAAGAACTGCTGTGGACGGATAACCAAGTACGTTACGCTCGTATACACCGATCAGTGCATCCAGCATTTCCGGATTCTTTAATAAATCTTTGTTTGTAGCTGCTTTATCTACTTCTGCTGCACCGGCAAGGAACTCTGCAAATACATCCGGTCCGAATGCCAGAGATAATACAGCGCCGCCGACTGCGGAAGAAGAAGAATAACGTCCGCCGATGTAATCATCCATAAAGAATGCTGCCAGATAATCATCGCTCTTAGCCAGCGGAGATGTCTCACTTGTTACAGCGATCATATGCTTGGAAGCATCCAGACCTGCTTTTGCAAGCGCATCTTTTACGAAGGACTCGTTTGTCAGTGTCTCTAACGTTGTACCTGATTTGGAAACCAGAATGAAGATGGAGTGTGCCACATCAATGGAATTTAATACGGCTGCTGCATCATCCGGATCCACATTGCTGATGAATTTTGCTTCCATTTTGAATTTGTTATTTACTTTTGCCCAGTTCTCTAATGCAAGATACATGGCACGCGGGCCTAAATCACTTCCGCCGATACCGATCTGAACAACGGTTGTAAATTTCTCGCCTGCTGCATTTGTGATCTCGCCTGCATGTACTTTGTTTGCAAAATCAGCGATTTTCTGCTGCTGTGCTACATAAAACTCACGTTTGTTTACGCCTTCAGCCACTACGTCATCGCCTAACTGGCCACGGGTAAGCTGGTGAAGTACCAGACGGTTCTCTCCTGTATTGATCACTGCTCCGTTGTACAGAGACTCATATTTTTCAATCAACTGTGCTTCCTCGGCAAGTTTTGCCAGCGCTGCAAGCACTTTGTCATCAACTGCTTTTGCAGCATAATTATAAGTAAGACCATCCATCATCGGAATGCTGTAATTTTTTACACGTTCTGCGCCGTTTTCTCCGGACATTGCCTCTGCCACATTGACAGGCTCTACTTTTTTCAGCTCCTCGTAGGAAGCAAGGGTATCTAAATTTTTCCAGTTAAGCATCATAGATTCCTCCTCATATCTGTTTTCCAGTTTCTTTGTTATAATTCTAACAATCTACGGAAATTATACTATTAAATTCGCTGAAATTCAACTAAGCAAAGGTATTTTTTCACGCAAAATCGCCTGAAATTTTATCATTACAGTTCACTCAGCATATTTCTCCATATATCGATCATGCTGACATACAGTAACACCAAAACTTCAGGCGATAAATTTTTTATTTTTATCTGGATACAATCTTATAATATGCTCTGGATGTAATCCGGAAAACCAGATAGTAAATCGCGGTAAACACCAGAATTGTAACAAGCAGGCAGGTCACAAACAATGGCACATTCGTCAGGTTCAGCATTGCCAGCAGCCGGCGGATCATCGGAAACGCTGCTGCCACATGCACAGCTGCCATCACCAGCGGCAGGAAAAATACAATTCGGATCTGTGACTGGATCGATGCCTTTACTTCTGCATTGCTCATACCTACTTTTTCCATAATAATATAGCGCTCTCTGTCATCATACCCTTCGGAAATCTGTTTGTAAAAAATGATCATAACCGTAACCATCAGGAACATAATGCCAAGGAACAGCCCTAAGAAAAACAGACCTCCATATAAAACATAAAAACTTTTTTCATTTTCGGTTCTGCTGCACAGATAACCGGAATCATCCAGACTATGAGCGGAAATTGCCTTACTGACTGCATCTTCACACGCCAGTTTTTCTTCTTTTGTTCCATCATATTCAAAATTCATTTCTGTCCGATATAGCGAATACATACCGGAACCATCTGCATTTGCTCCCGCCGCTATTTGTAATTCATACATCCGGCTCAGGGTAGCTTCATCCGCAACCACATAAAGACTATCCTTTACCGAAAGATAAGCATCCGCTTCTGATTCATACCTGAAACTGTGATCTACTGCAAAATCCTGTCCGAGATAGCAAAATACACTTTCATCGTACCCGTTTTTACTATAAATGTCGATTTTGCCAGCTTCCGGTTCCGGAACATCTGCTGGTTTCAGGGAACTGTCATAGGCAAGCAGATTTTCTCTCGTCAGGAAAATGATCTCCGATAAATCTGCAAAGTCCGTATCATGATCAATGTACTCAAACATGGAACCTTCTCTCTTCATAAATAACTGAAAGTAACTGAACATCGAAGAATCCGTCATTTCCCTGCCCTGCTTTGCGATTGTATCTGCAATCGTCTGATAAATCTCCTGACAGTCTGGATATTCCTCTATTTTATCTGCATCTACGCTATAGGATAACTCATACGGATACCGCTCTTTCAGCTCATCATCCACACCGGCAAACATACTGACCGTCATGGAGATCATCACCAGCACCATGGTAGATAACACACAGATGCTTGCCAGTCCGGCCGCATTCTGTTTCATACGATATAACATACCGGATACCGCTGTAAAATGCTTTTTATTATAGTAAAACTTTTTGTTTTTGCGCAGCATTTTCAAAATAGCAATACTTCCTGCGGTAAACAGAAAATACGTTCCAACAATTACAAGAACAACTGCAAGGAAAAATTTCATCAGCACTTCCATTGGATTCTCTGTGGTAATTGCAATATAGTAAGCTACAGCCAGACATGCGGCTCCTGCAACTGCCATCACACCTTTGGTCTTTGGCTCTTTTTCTCCCACATTTCCTCCGTGCAGTAATTCGATTGGATTTGCCAGACGGATCTGTAGCAGGTTGTAGAGCAAAGTAAGCACATATAATACACCAAAAACGATGACTGCCAACGCAATTCCTGCTTTGGCAATATAAAATGATACACTCTCCTGAAATCCCAGCATACGGTAAAGCAGCATCAGGATCAGTTTGGAAAATATAATACCTGATAAAATACCACCAGCGATGGCAAGCATTGCCGCAAACACAGTTTCCAACCCAAGGACTCTCGCAATGTGTCGTTTTTCCATACCCAGGATATTGTACACACCAATCTCTTTTTTCCGGCGTTTGCTAATGAAACTATTGGTATAAAAAATGAAAATATAAGCAAAAATAGTAATAATACCAACACCAAACGCCATAATTGTTTGCAGGTTTGCAGACCCCGGAATACTTTTCAATCCTGGATTATTGTTGATAAACATCATCAGATAAAACATCATCACCGTAACGATGCCTGAAATAATGTATGGCAGATACAGCTGCCGGTTATTCTGAATATTTGTCTTTGCCAGACGTACATAAATATTATTCATGTTCTTCACCACCTGTCGTCAATACGGTCAGCGCATCGGAAATCTTCACATATAACTGCTCATTTGTCGCGTTTCCCCGATAAATCTGATGGAACACTTCACCGTCCTTTATAAATAGAATACGGTTTGCATGGCTTGCTGCCTTCGTACTGTGAGTTACCATTACAACGGTCTGTCCTTCTGCATTGATCTGTGAAAAAAGCTTCAGCAGCCCATCCGTTGCCCTGGAATCCAGCGCGCCCGTCGGTTCATCCGCAAGAACCAGTTCCGGGTTTGTGATCAGTGCACGGGCTACTGCTGCACGCTGTTTCTGCCCGCCGGACACTTCATAGGGATATTTTTCCAGAAGTTCGGTAATTCCAAGCTTCTGCGCAATCGGACGGATGCGTTTTTCCATCTCCTTGTAATCCACACCGGAAAGTACCAGTGGGAGAAAGATATTATCTTTTAGGGAAAAATTATCCAAAAGATTAAAATCCTGAAATACAAATCCCAGATGATCCCGGCGAAAAGCGGAAATCTCTTTTTCCTTTACAGATACCAGATTTTTCCCGTTCAGCAGAACCTCGCCTGAGGTCGGTTTATCCAGCGCTGCCAGAATGTTCAGCAAGGTTGTTTTTCCGGAACCGGATTCACCCATGATCGCCACATACTCGCCTTTTTCTACGGAAAAGTTGATGTTACTCAATGCCTGCACCTGATTGCCGCCAAATCGTGTCGTGTATATTTTTTTTACATTATTTACTTCCAAAATCGCCATGATAGTCACTCCTTTGCTGTGTTCTGCCCGACATTTTATAATTTTCATAATTTCATGATGCCAGGGTCAAAAGCCTGAAACCACGATGTGCTTGCACAGGAGTGGTTTTATGGCTTAATGACCCGCCCCGATATGAGCATAAAAATGGAGCGTCAGCTTCACGATATGCGAATATTGGATAGAATTGTGGGAGTACGAAGTACGGAACAATTCGTAAGGCATCTTTTGACCCTAACATCAATTTCATGTCTTGCAAAATGTTTGTATTTTTGTTTTAGCATGCTTGTTTCTTTGTTGAGACTATCATAACAAAAGGCAGAAATGCAAACCATCGATTTGGCTTACATTTCTGCCTTTAATCTTACATTTTTGTAAGCTTGAACATATTTTTATAACTCTATAAATCACCTCATATCCCGGTATTACTGGATTCTTTATACTTTCGCTTTCATGTATTTCTTTATAATTCTTTATATCTACACCAAAAATGGTGTATAGATGGTGTAAAAATTGGTGTAAATTGGTGTACGCCATAAACTATTTCAAACACAAAATAATATGACCATTTTCACACACTCTCACATAGACTGTACTTTCTGTGTTTCTATCCTAACAACAGCATTCTTTGCACGCTGCATCTGTACATGATTATAAATAAGAGTGGTAAGACGCATACTTTTATGTCCCATCAGATACTGGAGTACTCTTAAATCCATTCCTGCCTCCGCATTTCTGGTACATCCTGTATGCCGTAATGTATGAGAACTAATCTCATCAATCGGGTATTCTGCAGTCTTGTTATACTCGTTCACTAAGGCTTTCAAATCACTATTAAACATTGACGTAACCTGTAGACTTCCTCTCATAGTGCAAAACAAAAATCCATTCATTCCATCCACAGTTTCCTCTGTATGGAAGTACTTATAATCTTTTTTCAAATCAAGAAGCACCTTACGTAATCTGTTTGTCATGGGGATTATTCGCGTATTCTTACCTTTGGTCAGAGTAATACGAAATGTTGCGTGGGGATCTCCCTCATACTTTCGATAGGTTAACTGATGATTAATACTTACAATTTGATTTTTCATATCAATATCTTTCCACGTAATGCCAGCCATTTCACCGAACCTGCACATTGTATCAAGCATAAACACCAATATCATATACATGTATGGATTATTAACCTTTGCGAACTCAAGTAAACCTTCCTGCTGTTCAACAGTCAATGCATTTTTTATCTTTTGCTCTCCTTCGATTTCATCCATTACACGAACCGTTGGATTTTTATCTATAATCCCATCATCTATCGCCATATTAAAGACACCCGACAATACTTTTTTGAAAAATAATGCAGTTCCATAAGATTTTCCATCTTCGGTAATGTAATTTAATAAATCAACGATATTAGACTTTTTAATATCCACAATCCGCATATTTCCCCATGCAGTCTCACGGATATTATTATTCCACATTGATTTATAGTTGATTTTTGTTGTCTCACTTAATGGTTTTCCCTTATGCTTTTTTTGCATAACATAAGTATCAAACATATTATTTAATGTAAATTGTATTTCTGATGCAATTCCTCCTTTTTGTAAAATCAGTTCAATTTCTTTTTCCCGTTCACGCAAAGGTGGTAAATTTTCTTTCCCTTCGGGTATACGGTCGGATGCAACAAGTCTCCAGCTATAAACATATTCTCTCTTTCCTGTAAGATCTTTATAGCGATATTGATACAATCCATTTTTTCTCTGGCTCTCACCTTTTTTCAAAACTCTTCCTTTAGAATCTTTTCTACTCATCTGTATTTCCTTTCTACAGAATAAAAGAAAAGTCTGATATGATATTTTTATTCTAACATATCAGGCTTTTCTTCCTCAATTACTTTTCTTACAAATCTGATATTGTCCTAAGGTACTGTTCAAATTCTCTTCGCTTTATCAGATTTTTTGTTCCAACATGAAGTACAAATCTGCAATTAGGATCTCTAATCAACGAACTTAGCCTGTTTACTCCAATGTTTGAGTAAGCCGCGGCTTCATCTAGCGTTAAATTTATCTTTTCCCATGTTGGAATGTCTATCTTTCTTGCCATGTATTTTCTCCTTATACATTTTTATTCAGGTTCTGTAATTTTTCTATCAAAATCAGACATATAGAAATCACATATTCTCGTTCAACAGGTTGCAGATTTTTCAATTTTTGTTCCAGAATCAAGATCTCTTCATCCGTACTTTTTCCTTGCAGTTGTATTCCTAACAGACTATTAGGATCCACACCATACTTTGATACAATCTTCATCATAAGTTGCATACTCATACGATGCCTGCCCTGCTCAATCTGAGAATAATGCGTATAACTAATGCCTAGACTCTCTGCCATATCATTTTGTGTATATCCGTATTTTTTTCTGATATTCCGCAAAGAATCTCCTACTGCATAAATGTTATAGATCATCTTCTACCTCTTCCATTCGATAAATTTGTAATATTCTAATTCTTATCTCCACCAATCCTTTCCAGCATTTTGCCATGTGTATACATCAGCAATGGCACCTGTCCCATCGTGTCAGTGTCCTCATGTATATGTGGTTATTACTTCTTTCACTTATCGTTTATCAGCTCAGTGCTATACAAAAGAATCTGGTAAAATTTTTAACTTTTTATTTCGCTAAATATTTGTATAAGCCCTTTCACCCACACAATTTATGAAAGAGCGTTTCTATAAAATGATCCTCAGCATCGTAACCATGCCAGAAGGGACAGCTGACAGATCGGTGCAGTTCATTTCATAGAACCCCTGATTACAGAAGGAGGATTTATCACATGACTCAAGAAGAATTTAATGATGTATTTGAAATTCAAATGAAAAAGTGTTCGGATATTCTTGCACACAAAAAGAAAGAATACACCGGTGACAACACAGACCGTCTCAGTGCATTCAAGATGGCTGCAGCTTTACAAAATTGTGATCCAAAAGCTGCACTTGCAGGTATGATGTCAAAGCATGTCGTATCCATATACGATATGTGCTATTCCAATCTGTTTCATTTTGAATTGGAGCAATGGGACGAAAAAATCACTGACAGCATCAATTACCTGGTCCTGCTGAAAGCACTTGTAGAGGAGGAACATGCCTATGAATCACATTGAAACAGCTATCCTGAACTGTTACGGCATTCAGGAAGCAGAACAGAATATGGTTTTCGCTGCCAGGCTCACGCAACGTGGCCATACGATTCGAAACATGGAAGATCTGATGGATCTTTATCATCAGACCTATAGCAAAGAAACAGTAGAGCATATTGCGGGGCTTCCACATCCAACCGTCCAGAAATTTATGGTCATCACCGTTGCTGTGGTTGGTGCAAGCAGACGTTTTCTGACACAGATTACAAGACATCAGAATGAAGTAAAATATATGAGTGCTTCCCTGCAGTACAGCAATTATTCAGGACATGCAGCATTTGCAATTCCTTATGAAATTCTGAAAGCAGAAAACAGCATTCAGAAACTTTACACCAAAAGCTGCCAGTCTGATCTCAATAATTATGAAAAACTCTGCGCTGCCGGAATCAGTCATGATGCTGCCGGATATACGACACCACAGGGATTGCGAAATGTCCTGATCATCAGTGCAACACCTTACCAGTGGAAACATATGATCGGTCAGAGAACCTGCAGAAGAAATACAGATGAGACACGTATCGTTATGCTCCAGATCTGGGAAAAATTATACCGGTTAAGTCCTATTCTTTTTGCCCCGGATCTGACCGGGCCTTTCTGTCAAAGAAGCTCCTGCATGGAAAAGCAAATGTCCTGCAACAGATCTATCCCAAAAATCTGGATGCCTGATAAAATCCTGCAGTCGGACTATCCACTGCTTGTACAAAAAAGAGGTGAATCATCATGAAAATTAAACTCATTGACTTTGGTCTGAAAGAAGATCATCATCCTTTCCGGCCACATGCAAATGATGCCGGTGCAGATGTATTCATGCCTTATGACTACACCTTAAGACCGGGGGAGATTGCAAGAATCCCTCTTGGATTTGGACTGATCATTCCAGACGGATATGCCGGATATGTTTTCCCCAGAAGCAGCATGGCAGTAAAAGGCCTTGTATGCGAACTTCCGCCGATTGATTCCGGATACCGGGGGGAGATACATGCAATCATCAGTAATGTAAGTACATCTACTCAGACCATTTCAAAAGATACCCGCGTCGGGCAGCTAGTGATCACACCTGTGGTGATTGCGGATTTCGTATTAGAGCTTGGCACAGAACGCGGAACAGGTGCATTTGGAAGCACAGGGCAATAAAATACCCGATTTTTCTGATCATATTAAAATGAGGCATCGGTTTCTTCCGGTGCCTTTCAATTTGTTCTTCTATAATTTTTCTATTTTTTATTCAATCTCTTTTGTATTAATTCCCTGTGGCTACACGTTTTATGAAAGGGTATATCTCTTCAAGAGCAAGATCCACTTAGGTATTACCTTAACCCATTTTCATGGTTTCGGTCCTACTTCTAAGTCGCTATCTTGATGGGGATTACGTTTCCCCATACCCTCGTTTAGCACCTAAGGTGCGTATCTGGCTTCCACAGTAAATGTGGTTGCAACACTGAATCTTTATCGGACGGGACAGCCGATATTTCAGTGGATTTTAAAAATATCTATTAATTTTGAGAAAGGGATGCTATGACTGTAAGGAATAAGCAAAATCACTTAAAATATAAAAATGTTATCACCCTCAAACTTACAGATATTGAATTGAATATTGTAAATCACGCTGCAACTATGGCTGGATTATCACGCTCAGAATATATTCGACAGCTAATTCTAAATGGAACAGTTCCTGTTAGATATGAAATCGTTGCAGACATGGATGACCTCAAAAAACTTGTTGGCGAATATGGAAAAATCGGTTCCAATTTGAATCAGATTGCAAAATATTTTAATACCGGTGGTATGCGCTCTCTTGCCATAGAGGATGAAATCCACCAGTGTATTGCAGATCTTTTCAAATTAAGGAAAAAGGTTTTGGAAATGGCAGGTGATACTGATGGCAGTTCTTAAACATATCAAAAGTAAAAATGCGAATTATTCAGATGCGATCGACTATCTGCTTTTTCAACATGATGAAAATAATGGGAAAAAGATACTTGATGATTCCGGCAGGCCTATCCTTCGGGAAGAGTATTATATCGACGGACTTTTATGTACACCGGAATCTTTTGATAAAGAATGTGAAATCACAAATAAAAAATTTCATAAAAATCAAAATGCATCTGACATTAAAAGCCATCATTATATTATAAGTTATGATCCTACTGATGTAACGGAATGTGGACTGACTGGGGAAAAAGCCCAGGCTCTCAGCCTGGCTCTTGCAAAGAAAATATTTCCCGGGTATCAGGCTCTTATAGTCACACATACAGACGGGCACAATAAATCCGGGAATATCCATACTCACATCGTGATTAACAGTGTTAGAAAATGTACTGCTGAAAGGGCACCCTATATGTCACAGCCCCATGATCATGAAGCTGGATATAAACATAGAGCCACCGATAAATTCACCAAATATTTCAAAAAGGAAATTATGGATATGTGCCAAGAACATGGGCTGCACCAGGTGGATCTACTCATTCCGGCCAAGATAAAAATTACAGATAAAGAATACCGGTTGCAGCAATCCGGCCAGAAAAAACTTGATAAGATAAATCAGGAAATCATTGATTCCGGCTTAAAACCAGCATCCGGAAAATTTCAAACACAGAAACAGTATCTCAGAGATGCCATCGATGAATGTGCCCCTGTCTGTAAAAATTTTGAAGAATTTCAATCTGTGCTTTTTGAAAAATACCAAATATCTGTTACTGACCATCGGGGTCGTTACAGTTACCTGCACCCAGAGCGTAATAAACGGATTACTGAACGTGCACTTGGAACACGCTACGGAAAAGAACACTTGGAACAGGTATTTCTTCAGAAAGATCCGCTGGCTATTATTTTTGTAAAATCACATTTACGCTTGGTTGTAGACCTACAGACAAATATAAAAGCCATGCAGAATTCGGCTTATGCAAATAAGGTAAAAATCACAAATTTAAAACAGATGGCAAATACGATCATCTATCTGCAAAAGCATGACATAGATAACAAAACTTCCCTTGAATCAGCTTATGCTGCTTCCTACATGTAACAACAAAAAGCACAGGATCAGGTCACGAATCTATCCTTACAACTAAAAGATTTGAACCAGCAAATTCATTATACCGGGCAGTATCTGAGCAATAAAAAGACATATACGGCATTTTTTAATTCCAAAAACAAAGGACTTTATCGAAAAAATCATGCCTCAGAAATTCAGGCATATGAGACCGCCAGAGATTGGTTAAAACAGAATTTATCAGAGGAAACCATACCTTCCCTTAAGAAATTATATGAAAAAAAATCCAGTCTACAACTCTCTCTGAATGCCTACAAAGATGTTCTCTCTGATTGTAAAAGCCAGGTACATGAACTGGATGTTGTCCGACAAAATGTAGATTCTATTCTAAATCATCAGACGCCAGAATATTTCAAAACATCTGAACAAGTTTTATAATCAACTAAGGCAGAAAGCCAATGGCTCTCTGCCTGCATGATATTATTCAGCTATTAACTCTATCCCTTATGCTTCTGAGAACTGGTCTTTTCCTACAAAGCATAACGGACATTCAAAATCT
>OGDF01005315.1_pt1 | contig 13756 bp, 14 predicted proteins | sample 1570141 | NCBI WGS metagenome assembly OGDF01 (sample SAMEA4370581, study PRJEB24528) | human gut metagenome | reverse complement strand
TGAATTCAGTGAATCTCGTAGACGAGGTCGAGCCGCTCCATGTAGCGCGCGATGCGCGCAAGCTCTGCCGCATCCTCGACACGACGGCCGGAGTAATAGTAGTCGACCGTCTGGGGCAGATTCTCGAGCCCATGACGCGCATCGAGCTGGCGCATGAGCTCGCGCACCGTTCCCTCATTGCCGTCGACGAAGTGCATGTTCTCCGGCATGATCTCGCGCATCGTGTCCTTGAAGTAGTTGAAATGCGTGCAGCCGAGCACGAGCGCCGAGTAATCCGCAAGCGGGAAGCGGCCGAGCTCCTGCTCAAGGTACGCACGGACCGCCTCCGAGCGGAACTCCTCGCGCTCCGCGAACTCCACGAGGCGCGGCAGTGGCAGCAGGTCGACGAGATGGTCCTTATCGAAGCGATCGATGAGGATCTGCATCTTCTTGCCGTGCACCGTGATTGGCGTCGCCGCCACGAGCACGCGGTGCTCGCCGTCGAGGTCCAGCGCCTTCTTGGCCGCCGGCTCCATGCCGATGATCGGGATATCATAGCGGTGACGCATCTCGCGGACCGCCACCGACGTCGCCGTATTGCAGGCGACGACAATTGCCTTGACATCGCAGCCGACGAGAAAGTCGAACGCCTGCTGAACAAAACCCATGACCTCTTCCCTCGTCTTGACGCCATACGGCACGTTGTCCTCATCCGCGTAGAAGACGAACTGCTCATTTGGCAGCACGCGCATCGCATGGTGCAGCACCGAAAGCCCGCCAATGCCCGAATCAAAAAACGCAATTTTCATTGCCAACAGCCCCCGAATCGATTATAATAAAGATAAATAAGGTGGCACCGCCTAGCGGCAGCCCTCTATAGTAGGTTTATCTAAAAAACCGCCTACAGCGTCCAACTAGAAGGCGGGTCTTTTTATGCCTCAGTTCATTATAGCAGGTCTAGTTTCGTACTGCAATGGCGGACAGCCCGCTTCGAGTTGACAGACTTGTGCTGTTTTTGCTATAATAGGATTACTGTATATGGAGAGGTGTCCGAGTGGTTTAAGGAGCCGGTCTTGAAAACCGGTGATGCAGCAATGCACCGTGGGTTCGAATCCCACCCTCTCCGCCATATGGAGTGGTACTCAAGAGGCTGAAGAGGACGGTTTGCTAAATCGTTAGACTGGGTAACCGGTGCGGAGGTTCGAATCCTCTCCACTCCGCCACGAAGAAAAATAAGGACTGCCAGATGGCAGTCCTTTTTCTATGCCGGATAGGCCCGGGGCATCCTGCGTGTATGCATCAGATGCCAAAGTACTTCTTGGTGTTCTCGTAGCAGACATCACGGATCAGGCGGCCCAGCGCGTCCTTGTCGGACGGATAGAGCCCCTCCTCGACGAGCGAGGCGAGCACATCGCAGAGAATGCGGCGGTAGTACTCGTGGCGCGGCCAGAACAGGGCGCTGCGCGCATCCGTCGAGAAGCCGATGGCCGTGCCGATGATGCCGAGGCTCGCCATGTAGCCGAGCTGCGCGCGGATGCCGAGCGGCGTCTGGTTGATCCACCACGACGGGCCGAGCTGCAGATGGCCCTCATCCTCCGTCTGGAAGGCACCGAGGATCGAGCCGATGACGACCTGGTCCGACGGGTTCATCGAGCTCACGACGGTCTTCGGCAATGCCTCTTCGCGCGAGAGCAGGTCAAGGAGCAAGGCGAGGCCCTCGCCGTCGCTGCTCGCGCTGATGCAGTCAAAGCCTGCACCGCTGCCGAGCCCTGCCGCCATCTTGCTGTTCATATCGCGCAGGATGCCGTAGTGAAGCTGCATGACCCAACCGCGCTCCGCGTACTTCTTGCCGAGGAAGCGCAGGACAGCCGTCTGGTACTTCTCGACTTCTTCCTGCGTCGGCGCCCCCTTGCTGTTGATGACGCGGCCGACGATGTCATCGAGCTCGTACTCCTCCGCCTCGCGGTAGACAATGCGCGGGAAGGCGTGGTCAGCCGTGCGGCAGCCCATGCTGTCAAAGTAGGCGATGCGCTTCGCGAGCGCCTCGCGCACCTCCGTCATCGTCGAGATCTCGACGCCCGCCGTCTGGCCGAGGTCGTAGAGCATGTAATTGCCCCACTCCGGATTGGCGATGTCGAGCGCCGCATCGGGATGGAATACCGGCAGCACCTTCACGGGGAATCCCTGTTCCCTGATCTGGCGGTGCCACTTGAGGTTGTCTTCCGGATGGTCAGCCGTGAAGACCGCCTCGACATTGCACTGTCATCGTGCCATCTGCGAACTTCTCCGAGCAGACCGACCAGACATCGTCTGCCGTCTCTCCGCTGAGCACGTAGTGGCAGTCAAAGACGCGCTTGAGCACGAGATGGACCCACGTGTAGAGCGGATTGCCCGCCGCCCGTGCGAGCGACTCCGCGAAGTACTGGAAGCGCTCGCGCGCCGGTGCCTCGCCGCCCGTGATGAAGCGCTCCTTGACGCCATTGGCGCGCATGAGCCGCCGCGCGACGGGATTGTCGACGAGCACCTCCGTCAGATTGTGGTAGACGCGGTTCTCCGCAATGTCCCGCACGGGGATGTGCGTGTGGTAGTCGAGGATCGGCAGCTTCTCGGCATATTCGTGATACAGGTCTTCCGCAAATTCCGAGTGCAAGAGAAAATCTTCATCCATAAAACGTTTCATGATAGCCAGCCTCGCTTTCCTATATCGTTATCTTGCTAGAATAATTCGCGCTTTGCCCGAAGAATCCCTGCTGAGTGGACAGAAAAGTCGAACAAAAATTTGCATACTGCACAGCTATGACTACCATACCGTTTTCGTCCGACCTCCCATCCCATTCTATGGTATAATGGCATCAGCATCACTTCACCACAAAGAAAGAAGGTCTTTTTCCCACATGGATATCCTCTTGTTCCTGCTGCTCGGCATCGGTGTCGGCACCTTCGGCACGCTCGTCGGCATCGGCGGCGGCCTCATCTGCGTGCCGATCTTCATCCTGTTCCTGTCGGACGGCGGCGTCTACCCCTACTTCCACACGGCGGCCCAGATTGCGGGCACCTCGCTCGTCGTCGTCATGGCCAACGCCATGAGCGGCACGCTTGCCTACATCCGCCAGAAGCGTGTGCTCTTCAGCGCCGCCATCCCGTTCGCCATCGCCACGCTCCCCGGCGCCGTGCTCGGCTCGTGGATCGTCAACAAGTTCAGCACGACGATGCTTGACCTCTACTTCGGCATCTTCCTGCTGCTGATGTCCATCATCATGTACTGGAACTCCACCCATAAGCCAGTCTCCAACGCCATGGATGTGTCGGAAGACTTCCAGTACAACCGCACGCTCGGCATCATCGCCAGCCTCGGCGTCGGCTTCATCTCGAGCATCTTCGGCATCGGCGGTGGCGTCATCCACGTACCGCTGATGATCTACTTGCTCGGTTTCCCCGTCCACGTCGCGACGGCCACGAGCCACTTCGTGCTGGCCTGCTCCTCCGCCTTCGGCGTCGTCAGCCACTTCATGCTCGACCACATCATCTGGATTCCCGCCATCTGCATCTCCATCGGCGCCGCCATCGGCGCCCAGATCGGCGCCAAACTCTCCAAGAAGACAAAGTCGAAAGTCATCCTCATGCTGCTCTCGCTCGCCATGTTCGCGCTCGGCATCCGCCTGATCCTCCTGGGCAGCGCCCACTGAGTTCCACAATCTTACACCCATATACACAAAAAAGGAAGAGCTCATCAGCCCTTCCTTTTTGTTTACCGTTTCTCCATAGCTTTGACCAAACCGCGCGCCTTCTCGAGGTCCATGTCCTTGAGCGTCGACGATACGACCGGCGCGCCGAAGATGGAGCAGGCGTACTCGAAGGCGTCCTGCCCGATGTGCAGCGGGAAGTCACGGCTGCTGCCGATGCTCGTGCCGGTGATGCCGGTAAGCTCGCCGATGAGACGGTAGCCTTCCGGCGCCTTCTGTGACTGGCCCAAGTGATACATGTCGAGATATAGGCGGTCGTAACGCGTGCCGTCGATGCTGACGAGCTCGAAGATGTCCACCATCGCGTCGAGCACACGGGACGTTGTCGAGCCGAGGCGGTGGAACGCCATGCGGCTCTCCGTGTCTGCCGTCAGCAGCCGTGACAGATACGTGACCTGCCCCGTCGGCCCGTTGACCGGGATAGGGTTGTCCGCGCAGCGGCCAAACTCGCCCACCGCGCCCGGCAGCTCATCCGGCGTCTGCGCGCCATCGTCGAACTCCGCGAACATCATCGCCGGGTAGTCCGCATTCTGCAGCTCCACATCGTTCAGGATGCGGTACGAGCGCGAGAACAGCTTCATCACCGCCTTCGGCGACGGGTTGGGCCCCAGCGCCTCAAACTCCTCGACCGTCGGCTTGATGCTCTTCTTCTGCTTCTTTGAGCCAGTGCCCTTCTTGCCTTTAAAAAAGAAATCCTTGATCGTCATATTATCCTCTCCTCTCTGCGCATCTCCATCATAGCAGAGAGTGACGCCCGGATCGTGTCAAAAAACATGTGAAGTTTGCGCCGTCATAGATGCTCGCCAATCCCATACCGTGGCGGGCCAAAATCCGCCGCCATCAGCTCCACCTTGCCATGCCCGATGGCCTTCTGTATCAGACTGACCTCAGTCTAACACAGGAGGGACGCTCAGAGGTCGTTTGGCAGGCGACAATTGCTCTTGCCATCTGCAGGCAGATACTGTATCATAATTCATATAAGAATCATATTTTTTAGATAATAATTTTCAAGACAAGAAAGGATGATTGACATGGAACCATGGCTTTTCTACGCACTGCTCTCCGCCGTCAGCGCGGCATTCGTCTCCATCTTCGGCAAGGTCGGCCTGCAGGGCATCGACAGCAACGTCGCGACAGCCGTGCGCGCCGTCATCATGGCGGTGTTCCTGATCGGCGTCGTCTTCGTGCAGGGAAACTTCTCGCACATGGCAGAGGTACTGCAGGACAAGAAAGGCCTGCTCTTCGTCGCCCTGAGCGGCATGGCCGTCATCCTGTTCGGCGAGAAAGTCAGCCTCGTCCACGCCTGTGCCATCGCGATGATCGCGGCAGGCGGGCTCATCCTGGCCATCTGGTGAGCATCAGCCCTGGGGATTGCGTCCCAGATAGGCGAGAATGCCGCCATCCACGTAGAGGATGTGGCCATTGACAAAATCAGAGGCGTCCGATGCCAGGAACACGGCAGGGCCCATGAGATCTTCCGGCGTACCCCAGCGGTGCGCCGGTGTTTTTGACAAGATGAACGCATTGAAGGGATGGCCCGGCGTGCGCAGCGGCGCCGTCTGTGGCGTCGCGATATAGCCTGGCCCAATGCCGTTGCACTGGATGTTCTGGTCGCCGAACTCCGAAGCGATGTTCTTCGTCAGCATCTTGAGACCGCCTTTCGCCGCTGTGTACGCCGCCACCGTCTCGCGGCCCACTTCGCTGAGCATCGAGCAGACATTGATGATCTTGCCGTGCCCCTTGCGCAGCATGCCGGGCAGCACAGCCTTCGAGACGATGAACGGCGCCGTCAGATCAATGTCAACGACCTGGCGGAAATCCGCCGTCTCCATCTCGAGCATCGGCGTGCGCTTGATGATGCCTGCATTGTTCACAAGAATGTCGATGGTGCCGAGCCTCTTCTCGATATCGGTAACCATCGCCTTGACCGCCGTCTCATCCGTGACATCACAGAGATATCCATGCGCCTCAATGCCGTCCTTCTTGTAATCCGCCAGTGCCTTGTCCATGTGCTCTTGACTGCGGCAGTTGAACGCGATCTTCGCGCCCGCATCGGCATACGCCTTCGCAATCGCATAGCCAATGCCATAAGCCGCCCCCGTCACCAATGCCACCTTGCCCGTCAACGAGAATTGTTTCGTGATATCAAACATGACCGTTCTCCTTTCCACGATGCTGCCATCCTCCTGTCAATCCAGCGGATGGTAGCCTGGCACATCTCCATCGCCTGCCCTTCCTTCCTCGCCGACGATCCACGAACGCGCAACGCTTTCGAAGTTATAGCAGTCAACATTTTCTTTATTATCGCACAAATCTGATGAATCATCATTAGATTTGGATATGAAATCGCCATCCAATGCCAGTAAGCGCATCGGAACAACAAAAACGGGTACGCGGCACGATTCCATAGCGCAATGAAATCGTACGTGCGCACCCTGCTGCATGGATATTCAGCTTGCCTTACTCTGATAGTCAATCTTCGCAAATCGTCGCCCGTGCCGCATCAGCGGACCACGACCTGACACATCTTCATCGCCGCCAGTGCATTCTCATGGCTCTGCGGCGTCACGCCAGCACAGCACGACGCATCGACAGAGACAGGCACCTCCGGGAACGCCGCCTTGAGGATCATCGCATTCGCGATCACACAGATGTCCGTGCAGAGCCCCACAAGCTCAATCGCATCCGGCTCCAGCCCCGCGATGACCTTCGGCAGCTCCAGCGAGCCAAAGGTCGGCTTCTCCACAACAGCCACCGCCTTCTCCACAAAAGGCTTCAGCGACGGTGCAATCTCCCAGCCCTTCTCCGGCTTGATGCAGTGTGGCACCGGCAGGTTCTTCCCCTCCTGCGTCTCAAGGTAGTCCGCGCCGTGCGTGTCCTGCGTGAACACCAGCAGCGCCTCCTCCCGCTCCAGCTTCTCCACCAGCCGCGGCAACATCGCCTGCGCCTCCTTCGTGCCCAACGCACCATCAATAAAATCATTCTGCATATCCACTACAACAATCACCTTGCGCATAACGACCACTCCTTTCAAGAAAATTCATTTTAACATACACTGTATTTTATAAAAATCGACACGATCCTTGAATTATTTTAAGTACATCATTCACCTTAATTCGCCTTTGCCAATTCTATCAATATCAGGACATTCTTTTTGATTTAAAATGAAGTTTCTTAACCTCTCTATTATTCTTGGATTTGTATATTTCATTGTAATCTCATCTCTCATATCACTGTCCCCTTTCGAAGGGCGATATGACATTATATTTTGACTACCAAGAAATGCATATTTTTCACATAAAATAATTTTACAATGAGAATGTACCGGTTTAAATTTAACTGCAGTTTTATCAATCTTATTAAACGAATATTTCCAGTGTTGAATACATGTATAAGTATTTATTGTGCTATCGATATCGCTCTGATAAAATCTTCTATTTGAGCCCTTTCGAGGCATTATACCATAACACACATAAATCTTTACACCATTTCTAATAGATGTTTCTAATGATTCTAAATCTTTACTTATAACATTTTCTTTATACCATGGATATGACATATAGATATACTCTTCAGCATCTTTATATAAATTTTTTATCAAATCACCCATTTCATGAGTGGTATATAATATTCCCTGAGACAGATCTAGGTCCCCTATCTGGTTCTTCAATTCAGCTGCTAGTTTCTTTAATTCTTGGTTATCCGTATATAATTCATGGGCTTTTGCTTGCATTTGTTCTTTTTCAGCTCTTTCATTTGCCCATTTTTTTCTCATTTCATTAAATTTAATCTCGATATTATGCATTTCTCCTTCTAATACCTTTCTAGCATCTTCTTGGACTTGTTTATCAGTTAAAGTCTTTATAAGTCTATCCTCTAAATCTCTTTTTATAGCTTCATACCTTCGAATGATTTCTTCATCCGAAACATGTTCAAAAGACTCTTCCCTGATTTTTTCGATTTCTTCTTCTGCAGCTGCCTGAATCTCTTTCTTTATTTGCTCTATTTCTCCACGTACTTCATTCGTTACATCTTGATAGGAAGGCGTTTCAGCTATGAAGGACTGAAGATTTTTTTGGTGTACAACAATTTCATCATGCATATTTTGAATCAAATTTTCATCTTCCATTTTAAACAAATGATGCATATATTCTCGTAAAATTCCCTGCTGAATTTTTTCACATGTATCATGTACTGCTTCTTCAAACCTGGTTTGATTCTCGGATAAAGCCTGTCGGCATATATCATGGCGAACAGATTGAATATACGATTTCAGTTCTCTCTTCTTATTATTAAAATCTTTTTTGCTCTTGGCAATCCCAATTAAAGTACCAATTCCAATAGCAGGTAACGCAAAAGAACCCAACGCTCCCGCAAAGGTAATCTGAGACGCATACGGTCCCAGACCAGAAGCATATATTGAAATACCTGTACTCAAGATTCCGCCAAGGATTGTCCCTGCTTTTGCTGGCCCTAAATCAAAATCAGAAGATGGTGATCTTGTAGCTAGTTGATTTGTCACTCGTATATCTAAGCCATCATAAGCAATCTTTGCATCATACGCATCTTTTACCTGCTGCAGAGCATTGCTCCATCTATCAAACAACTTTGCTTCGGACTCAGAAATAAATTGAGACAACTCCTCATTGACAGACTGCTGTGAGAAAACTCGATTCCATTCGGGTCTGAGTTTCCTATTCAAGCTTTCATCTGCACCATCTAAAAGCGAAAATGACACTTTATCTATTTTCCTCTTAAATTGATCTGTTTTATCTTTTAATAATTTGAGATTCACCCAATCTTGAAAATCATTTTGAAATTTCTGCTCGATTTCTAAACTTCGTTGCGATAACTTTTCCTTTGTTCTTTTTAAAATCGATAAATTCTTTTCATACTCTCTCAGCACCTTTAGATGATATTCCTGATTTTTTTCAATAACAGCGTTTAGAGAGTCCAATATACTTTCTGTCTGTAACTCAGCAGAATTGTCACTGAATTTCCTCAGGATAGTATCGCGAATTTTATTTAAGCCACATTCCTCTATTTTTTCTGAATCTTGTTCTTCAATAGCCTGCCTCGCCATTTCTCCCGCAAAAGGAAAAATCATCTCAAACAAGCCATCACAATTCCGTTTCAAATGTTCAATACAAACCGTAACAGTCTTTTCATCAAAATCATCTACATGAGAAATCACTGCTACCATTCTTTTCCCCATGTCATGAATCTTCTCTGCCGTTTCCATATTACTGAGTTTACCAGGATAACGTCCATTTGCCAGCCAAACAACAACATCGGCTTCCTGAATATACTCTGTTGCTAATTTATCGTTGAATTCCGTCAATGTATTCAAGCCTGGCGTATCTACTACACTCATTTCCCTTAATGACTCCTCAGGGATCCAAATACACACTTCTTGACAGTTCTTGAAATATTCACTATTTCCTTTATTAGCATTGAGCTCTGAAAGAATGGACTCAATACTGCCCGTTTTAAAACTTCCATTTTTATATCGAATTCCCGCTAATTTCTTTTTACCATAACACACATTTATGATTGCTGCAGTAGTTTCCGTTATACCGACCGGGGATACTACTTCTCCAGCCAGAGCGTTGAGCAAGGTGGATTTCCCCGACTTCACTTCTCCCATCAACACTACATGTAAATCTTTTGAGCACTTCTTCTTCAAAGTTTCCAAATGCTCCAGAGATTTTGTTACAATTTCTGGATGTGGATGAACTGGAGATGCATTGACTACTTTTTCTCCGTCTTCAATTAGTGTTTTTAAATCCATTTACATCCTCCCCCTTTATGACTTGTACAACTGTCGGCATTTGCAAATACAGATTATTTATTCTCGATTGTATTTCATCTAATTTTTTCACCAAATCATTGAACTCATATTTGTTACAGTACATTTCCTCAAAATACGTTTCTACACACGAAAAGGCTTTATATTGAGTTTTAATCAAAAGCTTATGTAACTCTTTATGTAAATTATTCTCCAATTCTTCAAATCTCATTTCATATATATCACGTATATGCTCACTTGGATGGAAAGCCTTGCTTGCATTTGAAAGATCCCCCGAAAAAATGTGGTTAATTGCATCCGTCATCTTACTCGAAAAACCTGTCTTTAAATCGAAAGGTTCAACTAGCCTTGATAGCGCAGAAAAGACCTTTGCTTTATTGAATTGACAAATTACTGAAAAATCTACTTGTTCAATATCTAAAGCCTTTTCTCCCTTCATTATATATACATAATTCTGACAAAAATCTTTTGCACTGTTATAGAGATATGTAGTAAAATTTCCTTGTAATGATTGTATCTTATTTTTTAATTTATTATATTTCAATATATCATTTCGAATATATTCTTCTCTCGTAGTCTCATCCATATTTTCTAAAATTTTTTCATTATCTCTTGCTCGTTTATAAACTTGTTCAATTTCAGCTGATAAATATACATGTATATTGTCTAAAAATCGATCCTTTTCAACCTCTAATTGATTTTTCCAGTCTTTTTCTATTTGATTGCAGGAATTATATTTTTCTCTCAAATGTCTTGCCTTCCTGCGTAAAAAAAATGTAGTCTTCTTTTGCTCTTCCTTCAAAAGATTATCAAGATCTTTTATTTTACTCTCTTGTGCTTTTCTATAAAATACCTGATGAATTTCAGACTTTAATTTTTCTGCTTCTTCTGAGGTTTTTCCCTCTGTTATACGATCGTATACTATCTTAGCTGAATAAGGAAAAATTTCTCGAAAGTAATTCCCATATAGACGGTTTGCTTCACGGCATACATCGTCGACTTCTTTCTCAGGAACATAATCAAAATGATTTAATACCGCAATCGCATCAGCGCTCTTCTGCGGATATATCTCATTCATAGATTGAACATCTTCATAAGTACACTTATCTGATAAATTATCTGCTGGAAGAAGCCATAAAATACCATCAGCTTCTCTGTAATAAGCAAGAGCTTCTCTTTTAATTTTGTGGTTGTATAAGATTTGATTCATTCCCGGAGTATCTACTAAATCAAAATCGTTCAAAAAAGGCGCATTGCTTATCGGCCAGATCACATGAGTAACAACATCATCACGTTCATATGATTCAATAATCATCTCTTCTTGTTCTTTCTGCTCTTCCTTCGTTAAATTCTTATCCTTTTTCACCTCTTTAATTCTACGAGTTATCTGGCTGATATTCGCCTCAGCTCTTTTATCAATATTTTCTAGCAAAGGTCTAATTCTATCTTCCGTCATTTTCTCATGATATCCATTTGCAAAACCGACTTCTATGGATTGACCTTCATCATGAGTAAAGATATCAATTCGCCATGTTTTAGGAAGATAATCTACTTCTGCTACCTTTTCTCCTACCAGTGAATTGATAAAGGTTGACTTGCCGACTTTACCTGTTCCAATAACAAATAGCCGAAATGGTCTATCAAGATCTTCATTCTTGTCAAATACGATTTGTAGCTGAGACAGTTCATGTTTCATCCATTCACGTAAGATAATGCCCTTTTCTTCTGATTTAGTATCCATTGACTTCAAGAGATGCATGATATCACTGAGTTCGTTTTTTAAGTGTTGTTTGGTATAAGGACGTAATTCTTCATCGTATTTTTGACGAACATGCACATAGAAAGCCAAGATAGCTTCTGCAGTTGAATCTTGTACTTTTCCCATGAATTTACTCCTGTGATTTTATATTGGATTCCATGCGATTGATCGTGATGGTCAAACGATCCACTTGCTGTTCAAGCTTTTCGAGTCGCTGCATCAAAGCATGATTTCGTATTTCAAGATTCTGACATATCCCCTCTTGATAGCGATCCATGCTTCGCTCCCAAACCTGATACTCTTGTTGTAGATGATCTAAAAGTGCTTGTTGAGATTCCTGCGTTGACAATGCAAAGTTCTTTTGCTCTCTCATCTGCCGTGCATGATCAGCATTCAATGAAGTCATAGACGAGATATTTTGCATCAATTCTTCATTCATACGAGGCATTTCTTGGAGCATTTGAACGATTTCTTTCTGTAATTTCTGCAATGAAGGAAAAACCGTCTCCGTCATGAGATAACTAGCAACTTCTGTAGAAACTTGAGCTGATATTTTAGAAGAAACTTCCGTTCCAATGGTTTCAATTAACTCTGTAAATTCCGCTAATAATTCATTATTATTTTCTTCCATTACTATCAGTCTCCTCGGTCTTGTAAAAGATAGGATATAACGATAAAAAAATATATTTCATTTTTCATAAATTAAAGAACAAGATAGGTTATAATTAAGATTATACCACTATCATCAGATTTATACAACAGATTCACCACTCAGCAAAAATCATTCCTATTTTTTATTTCATCAATACCTAAATTACATAGAAAAAGAGCCCGCCTCGTGGAAGGCTGGCCTTTCCTTCTATGCATTTGTCAAGGTAAAGTACGCAATCTCCGGCGGGCAGCCGAGGCGGAAGGGGAACCAGCTGCCGTTGCCGCTGTGGACGTAGCCGTAGGAATCGCCGAGTTTGACGAGGCCGCGGGTGTATTTGAATACGGGGAAGAGCGGCTGACCGAGGATGCCGAACTGGCTGCCGTGGGTGTGGCCAGTCAGGGTCAGGGCGATGCTATGGGCGGCTCCGTCGTCGATGTATTCGGGGTGATGGGCGAGCAGGATAGAGGGGACGTTTTCGGGCAGATTCTCGATGGCCTGTTGCATGTAATTCTTGCGCTGTGCCTCGAAATGGGGACGGTCCATCGGGTAGTCGACGCCGAGCATGTAGAGGTTCTTGCCGGGCACTTTGCGGCTCTCATTGATGAGGACGTTGATGCGCGTTTTGGCTAGATACTTGCGGATGGTATCGATGCCGCGGAAGTGCTCGTGATTGCCGAACGCAAACCAGATGCCGTCGGGAAATGCATCGGCGTAGCGATCGAGAATCCTGGCAGCTTCTTCGTTCTGCGTCACGTCGTCAAAGAGGTCGCCGGTGACGGTGAGCATATCGGGCTTTTGGGCGGCAATGCGGCGCAGCAGGGAATCGAGTTCGGCGACGGAAAAGAAACTGCCGAGATGGACGTCGCTGATCTGCGCGAGGCGGTACCCCTCCCCCGCTCCGAGCCCTTTGACTGGAATCGTGAAGTTGCGCTCGACAGTCGCCTCACGTTCCCAGAAGCCGCCGTAAATGCTGAGACCAGCGGCCACGGCGGGATAGACGGCTGCATGACGGAGAAGGCGCCTGCGGCTCTCGTCGACGGGCACGGCCATCATGCGGCGCCAGAAGAAGCGGACGATGACTGCTACAAGAACAAAGGCCGTGCAGATGAGCTGCGTCATGAAGCCGACGATGACCGTCTCGATGATGAGGCTCGGCCCTGATATGAGATGGTAGATGATGGCGCGGCCAATGAACCAGCCCATGCCGATGGCGTCGAACAGCAGCATGACGATGCGCACCCGACGCAATGATCTGCCGGAGAAGAGGTAGCGCGTCGTGAAGAGAAGGCAGGCGATGACGGAGACGACCATGACGATCATGATGAGTGTGAACCAGGTCAAAAGATTCCCTCCTAAATGTAACAACAAAAAGCAAATCTTGCAGAAAAAAATAGACCGGATGACCGGTCTTTGCCTCAATTGGCCTGAGGTGGGCGTGCCTCCTGGCACGGGCCTGGCTCAAGCCAAGCCACGAAGGTGAGCGGATTCGGCCTGCCGTTCCCGGTAGTACCAGCGGATGGATTTGCCGATTGCACAGCGCACGGCATCGAGCTCTCCGCGTTTCGCTAGTTTCTTGAGCTGATTGACGTCAAAGCCACTGACGGACAAGTAACTTGCAGAAAGGAAACCTCCTCGTTTCAACATCTTGCGATAGCTCGCACTGTCACGACGGTCCATTTCAATGTTCTTGATTGCCATATTCAATCCCCCCACAATGTTGGTCTTATTTACAAAGACACCTTCGGGCAAGTACATTATACCGGCGAATTGTCAAGCTAAGTGCAACACCTTTGAGAAATAGACCTCATATGGTG
>OGDF01005312.1_pt1 | contig 13764 bp, 13 predicted proteins | sample 1570141 | NCBI WGS metagenome assembly OGDF01 (sample SAMEA4370581, study PRJEB24528) | human gut metagenome | reverse complement strand
GTATGCCGACGACGCCACCCTCATGCGTGCCTTAGAAGGCCGCCGAGAAATTTAACGGGACGCCCCCGATCCCCCTCGTAGGGGCCGCAGACCCCTGCGGCCCGCCATTCCCCTTCCCATCTTCTTGCAGAAAGGAGTGAGACCATGCAAGAACAAAACGAATTTCAGCCCAGCTTTGCCGATCCGACCCAGCCCATGGAGGCAGAAGAAAGAACTTTTTATCGAAACAGCACCCGCGACCTGGTCTCGCGTGTTGCCTATCTCATCGGTGTCCCCAAACGAATGTTTGAAAACGAACACGAGCCGCCGCAGCTAGACATTTACGACCGGCTGGACAAAGAAAAAAACGCCCGGATCATCCGCAATCTCTGCCTGATCCGCACGGCCATCCAAAGAAATTTTAAGTATATCAACGAGGGCATGCGCTTTGAGCATCGCTCCATTTTGACCATGCCGGAGTATGTCCCCGTAGAGAGCATCAACCAGCTGGAGCTGGACGGGGTGCGCTTCATCAAAAAGTCCAGCATCAAGCTCTACCAGCACATCATCGAGATCAACCGGGTCATCTCCGACCGGATCAACAACTGCAAGCCCCTCTTCCCCCTGTGGCTCAACTGGGAGTACATCCGGGACCTCATCGTCATGCCCGACGGCCTGACCGAGGCGGGCACCAAAGCCGCCGCCGACCGCTACTATGCCAACCGGTCCGACTACCCCTATCAGGTCTACATCAACTGGGTCCCCGCCAAGGAAGGCAACGTCCTCTACAACGACAAGCGCTTTGCCACCCTGCTGTATGAGTGGCACAACGACAGATTCTCCGAGTACAGCCGGGTCTCCGACGTGAGCAGCTACGTCAAGGGCAGCATCTATGACTTCCTGGAGGAGAGCGAAAAGGTCGTCATGGTGGTCGACTGTGAAAACTCCGACCCCTACCGCCTCTGCGCCACCCTGCGGAACCTGGACGAGCAGTACACCCAAAAAATCAGCCGCATCATCCTCTTCAACGATGTCCACGCCGCCTCGGCCTGGAAAATGCTGGAGGACTACACCGACCTGACCGTGGAGCACATCATGATCGAGCGGGTGAAGCAGAACAAATCCCTGGTGGACATCACCCTCACCGCCCGCGCCTGCGAGGAGCACTACCGAAACAATGTGGACTCCTTCCTCATCGTCTCCAGCGACTCCGACTATTGGGGGCTCATCACCTCCATGCCCCACGCCAAATTCCTGGTCATGGTGGAGCGGGAGAAATGCGGCATCGACATGAAGAAGGCCCTGGCCGACTCTGAGATCTTCTACTGCTTCATCGACGATTTCTACTCCGGCAACGCCGAGGAGATCCGCCGCAGCGCCCTCTTCAAGGCCCTGAACCAGACCCTGAGCAAGGCCATCCACCTGAACGTCAACGAGATGTTCGACAACGCCCTCCACGCCACCCGCATCTCCATGACGCCCGCCGAGCGGCAGCAGTTTTACGAGAAGCACATCCGCCAGATGAGCCTGGCCATCGACCCGGAGGGGAACGTGACGATCGAGCTGAAGCGCTAAATTTTTATTTTTTATCTTGCTGAAAAGAAAAAGGCTGAGAACCGGAAAATGGGTTCTCAGCCTTTGTTTTCTCGTTTGGGTCAAGCCGTTTTGGTTTCGCTCAGCTTCTTCACTTCGTCCAAAGAAAGTCCGGACAGCGCAGAAATTTCCTCCAACGAAAGTTTTTGAGATTCCAGCATGCGAAGCGCAACCGCTTTTATGCCCTCTTGATAAGACTGTCGTCTCATGTCTTCCAAAATCTTGCTCATAATCGCGTTTCCCTCCTTGCTTTCCTTGAAGAATCTTGCCCGATCTGCTAACACAGTATAGCACATATCGGAGGGGTCTGTACAGGAAAAATCATGCATGAGCTTTCCGACCGGGGAATCGTCCCGATAGGACCCGTTCACATAGAAGATATGCGAACCATCCCCAAACCGTTTGCCACTTTTGACAAAGCAGCGCTCGATCTCATAGACAGCTTCCCCCAGCCCCATCACATCATTCTCGGTGAGGAAGATGACAAAGGTTTCCGGCAAGGCGTCAAAGTCTTCTCCCTTTTCCAAAAGGTTCACGTCCATCATGCTGCTGTTATACCGTGCCCGTTTTCGGCCTGCGCCTTTGTCTGCGCGCTGAATTTCGATGTTGAACTTTCGACCTTCGCTGTCGGTCGCCAGAACGTCCAAGCGGACAGAGCGGTTCAGCAGATGCTCCACAAAGACTTGCGTCCGAACATCGACCACGTCCAGATCCGGCTTGTCCAAAATAATTTGTAGGACCAGCTTCACGCACGCAGTCTCTCCGTCAAAACACTTCGTAAAAAATGCATCATCCATCAGGCGTAGTTTACGAAGTCTTACCAGGTCCTCCTGGTGTTTTTGGTCCATCGTTTCTGTTGCCGTCAAATCCCCCACCTGCTTCCTTCGCTTCTCTATTCGGAGTATAGCACACACCTCGGCGGTTCGTCAAAGGGCGTCCCGTTTTTCTTCTTCGGTTTGGATGAACATGAGCAGGAAGCAGGCGGCCAGCAGGGCGCTGCTGCACAGGATGGCCCACTGCCCCATCCGGGCGATGAGGCGGCTGCCCAGGACGGCCCCCAGGGCGAAAAAGGCGATGACGATGAAATAGGTCAGGGCCTTGTTGCGGTCGCTCCTCTTGCGGGAGAACCAATACTCTCCCAGGGCGTGCAGGCCGGCCCGGAAGTTGCCGATGCACATGGTCGTGGCGATGGAGTTGCCGTGAATTTTACGGAAGGCCTCCACCTGGAAGCCGCAGGCCAGGGAGGTCAGGCTGTTGGCCAGCAGATTCCTCGTCTGGGGCTGGAAGGCCACGAAGACCAGCACCCCGATCTCGATCAGCACGCCGATCTGCCGCCAGTGCAGGCGGATCTTCCGGCGCTGGAAATGCTGCCGGATGAGAAAGGCCAGGGCGATGCCCGCGCCGAAGGCCAGCACGGGGCAGCCGTACTCCTTGACCATGCCCCAGTTGCCCTGGGAGAGGTTCACGCTGAAGAGCAGGATGTTGCCCGTCTGGGCGTTGGCAAAGACCTCGCCGCGGAACAGGTAGGAGTAGGCGTCCATGAGGCCCCCGGAGAGGGCCAGCAGCAGGCCCAGGCGGACGGTCTCGGAGACCTGCCGGTCCTGGCCCAGCTTGGAAAAGAGTTTTTTGTGGGTCGGATGATGATGAGACATTGGTTTGGATCCCTCCTGAGAGAAAATGCGCGGGCAGGCCGGGGGCCTGTCCGCGCACTTGGTCTGCGTTATTCTTCGGAGTCGCCGGTGCTGGTCCCTTCTGTGGTTCCGCCGGTGGTCCCGGTGCCAGTGACGCCAGTGGTGGTCCCGGTGGTGTCGTTGGAGCCGGTGCCGCCGGTGGTGGTGTTGCCGGTGGTCCCGGTGCCGGTGGTGTCGTTGGACCCCGTGGTGCCGCCGGTGGTGGTGCCGGTACCGGTGTTGTTATTGTTGTTGGTCGTGGTGCCGGTGCTGCCGTCGTCGGCGGCGTTTCCGGCGTCCTTGGTGGAGTCATGGGGGGTGGAGTTGGGGTTCTCCACGACGCTCACGGCCACCTCCACGGTCTTCGACCCGGCCACGCCCTTGATGATGGCGCTGCCCACCTGCTTGGCCGTGACGACGCCCTTGTCGTCCACGGTGGCCACAGACGTGTCGTTGCTGCTCCACTTGATGGTGGCGGGGGTCTTGGAGGTGTCCTCCATGACCACGGTGGCGTCGATGGGATAGGTCTCGCCGGAGCGGACGGTGATGCTCTCGTTGGTCACGCGGATGCTGTCCACGCCCGTGGCGGTCTCCACCACGGTGACGGTGCCGCTGGCGACCTTTTCGCCGTCGATGGAGGCGGTGATGGTGGCGCTGCCCAGGCTCTCGGCGGTGAGGGTGGCGGTGAGGCCGTCGCCCTCGACGGTGACCACGTTGTTCTCGCTGCTGGTCCAGGTGACGGTAGGCTCACTGCTGCCGTTGGACGAGCTTGTGCTGCCGGTGTTCAGGGTGGCGGTGGCGGTCTCGCCCACCACGATCTCCGAGGTGGAGAAGTCGATCTTATAGTCGCCCTTGCCGGCCACCATGGACCGGATCACCAGCACCGCCAGCACGATCACCACCAGGCCGATGATGATGGGCAAAAACTGCATGAAGCCCCCCCGGCGGCCGCCCCGGTCGTAATCCCGGTCCCGGTCACGATCCCGGTCCCGACGGCGGCGGTCTCGGTCGTAGTCGCGGTCATAGTCCCGGCTGCGGCTGCTGCGGCGGTCCCGGTCATAGTCCCGGTCGCGGCCGGAGCCGGCGGAGGACCGGCGGCGGTCCCGATCCCGATCTCTGTCCCGGCCGGAGCCGGACGAGGAACGGTGGCGGTCCCGGTCCCGGCTGCCGGAGCTGCGGGACGAAGATCCGGAGGAACGGCTGCGGCTGGCACCGGAGGAGGAAGCGGACTTCTTCTTCCGGCTGGCGCCGTGGTCCTCCCAGTCGGGGGCGGTGCGCTCCCAGTCGGACAGGTCGATGTCGTCGTCCCGGCGGGAGCGGGTGTTGTAGTTGTCGTAGCCCCTGGTGGAGTAGCGGTCGTAGCCCCGGTCATAGTCGTCGTAGTTGTCATAGTCCCGGCCATAGAGTGCCCGGTCGTATCGGTCGTAGGTGCCGCCGTTGCGATAGTCCCGGTCCCGGTCATAATAGTCATAATCCCGGCTGCCGGAAGAATCAAAGGAGCCCCGGCGGGAGCTCCCTCTGGAAGAGCGGCTGTAATCGTCGTAATCGTCGTAACGCATAAGCAGTATCATCCTCCTGACGATCGTTCTGCATCAAAAATGTCATCGGGTCGTTGGATTCGATGAGAAATCTCCATAGTTCATGGTATTATATCATATCTGACAGCCGCTGAAAACACCTAATTTGTAAAGTTTCCGCAAAATATTGTCACCGTTTTTGGAAGAAATCCCGACGAAACCTTTACCAAACGGGGGTTTTATGCTACAATACCCACAAAACCCGTGTTTTTCCAACCCTTCGCCCTCCCAGGGCGGGCGGCCGGGAGGGCGGGAGGAAACGAGGGAATTTCTGTGAAGCTGTCTTTTCAAACGGCCGGTCTCCCCACCTGGCCGGTGCTGCTGGTGAAGACCCCGGTGGACGCGGCGGACCGCCCGGCCATCGCCGGGAAGCTGAGGGCCATCCGGGAGCTGGGGGCCAAAGACGTGTTCTTTCTGACCCCGCCCCAGGGCAAGGGCGTGGTCCGGGTCGAGACCGTGACCGGGGCCGTCAGCGGCACGGCCCTGCTGCTGGGGGGCCTGTCCTTCGCCGTGGGCCGGGGCATCCGGCGGGACAAAAAATTGCCCGTGGAGATCGGCGGGAGCGATGCCCCCTGCACCGTCCAGATCAACCCCCTGGCGGGGCATGGGGCGGCGGACCTGCCCCTGCCCCTGTGGATGGGATCCCGGCCCTTTTTGTCCGAAGCCGAAACAGCGCCGATGGTCTGCCTGCCGGGGCTGGTCTGCGTGCTGTGCTCCGGGGAGGCGCTGCCGGAAGAGGCCGTCCTGGCCCCGGCGTTGGAGGCGCTGGCGCGGGAGAACGAGGTCCCCGCTGCCGCCGCCCTGCTCTGGAATTTCCGGGCGGGCAGTTTGTCTGCCGTCCGCTGGCAGGCGGGCGAAGCGAATCTCACCCCCCTCCCCTGCGGCGTGGCGGCGGCGGGGGCGGCGGCGGCCTGGTCGGCCCGGCACGGGACCGACGGACACCACCGGCTGACCATCCGCCAGCCCGGCGGAGCGCTGGACACGGATGCCGTCGTCAAGGGGGGCCGGCTCCAGCGCCTCACCGTCAGCGGGCCGGTGGTCTTGGGGCCGGAATACGTCGTGGAATTTTGAGGCTCTGCCATCAGCAAAGGGCAGGGACAGCGCCGTGCTGTCCCTGTCCTTTTTTGGCTCATTTCTGGCTCAGTTTTCGGTTTGTTCCGTGCCTTCGGATCCCGGCGATTCGGTCGCCGCTTTCCCTTTGCCGCCGAACTGCGGCGGTTCTGCACCATCCAATTCGCCCGGTCCACCCGGTCCGTCCGCTCCGTTGCCGCCGCCCATGTTCATGGTGCCCATGACGCTTACGTCCAGGTCGGAGGCATCAATTAGGGCGTCGCTGTCGCGCTGGGCCTCCTCGGTGGAGGGGATGGTCCCGTCCAGCTGCCCCTGGATGGACTGACCGCGCAGCTTCACCACCTGGTAGAGCGTCTCCGCCGCCGTCTCATACTCGTCATAGGAGTAGAAGGCCGTGGGGTCCGTTTCCACCAGCTCGTCGATCTGGCTGCGGACGCGCTCATAGAAGGCGTCAAAGCCGCCGCCGTTGATGTACTCGCTGACCAGCTGCTGCAAATAGGCCTCATACTGGCTGTGATACGTCTCATTCTCCAGGAGCGTATCGAAGAAGTCCGTGCCGGAGAAGGCGTCGTCGATGGGGCTGTTCACCACGCTGGTGGCACCGCTGCGCTCCTCTGTTTCGCCGGAGCCGCCGCCCATGCCGCCCATGCCGCCGAGGGCCAGGTTGTAGTCCCAGGGGATGAGGCTCAGCTTCCCGTCCGATTCATAGAGATAGTAGTTGTGGGCCATCGTCCCGGACAAGCTGTCCTCGTTGACGGAGAAGACATGGACCGCCATGTAGCGCAGGAGATTGTCGATGTCCATGTAAGTCTCCAGGTCGTTCCCCTCCGCAATGTTTTTCAGGGCCTTGACCACCCGCTCGTGGTCGGCCTGGTTCGTCTTGGTGACCTCCCCGTCCCAGATCGTCTCGTAGCTGTCCAGGTCATCGTCGGTGTAGTTGAGGTCTGCGCCGCCGCTGTTCCTGTCCATGCCGCCCGGCTGCTCGGCGTCGCCCTCCGGACGCTGGCCGGGTTCGGCGTTTTCTGCGGCGTCTGTCTGGTTCGGTGTGTTTGTCTGGTTCGGTGCGTCCGGTGGTCCCCCGTTGCCGAAGTCTTTGCCGTCCTCGGTCCCCTCCGGCATCCCATCCGGCCTCTCTTGGGCCTTCCCGCCGCCCAGTTCCATGCTCTCCGGCTTATAAAGCTCCCCGCTCTCCGTGCCGTAGTTGCGGAGCTGGAAGCTGTCCTCCACGCCCTCCAGGGCCAGGTAAACGCCCCAATATTCCCCGTTGCGTGAAATTTTGGCGTAATTATAGAGGGAGGCGTCCGCGCCGAGATACTGGTACATGTCATAGATCAGCGCCTCCTTTAGGTTGGTGGCGTCGGCGTAGTTGTTGTTCAGGATGAGCTTATCCAGGCCGAAGCAGGTCTGCCCGTCCACATAGTGGTCAAACTCCAGCTTGAAGCTGTATCGGTCCGTCGTGTCGTCGTTGGCAATGGCGCTCAGGCTGGTGTTGCCCTTGGGGCGGATGCCCACCTGATAGAACATGGTGCCGTTGACCTCCACGTTGCACTGGTAGTAGGTTTCTGCCGTGGCGTTTTCCAGCATGTCGTTCCAGTCCGCCTCGTCCATCTGAATGTTCACGCTGAGGATGCTGCTGGTGTCAAACAGCGCCGTTTCATATTCCTGTGCAATGCCCTTGTCCCCGGCCCAGGCGGTGAGCGGACCGGAAAAGGCGACGGCGCAGAGACACAGGCAGACAGCAGCGGCCATAACCGCCGCAACGATCTTCGTGATGTGTTTGTGCGCAAGCATGGCTCCGCCCCCCGTTACGACAGGTATTCGCCGTTGTAGCTGACCAGGGTGGCGCTCCCCACGCCGGGCAGGTGGGCGATGGTGTTGACGAAGTCGGTGGAGGCGTTTTTGCCCCGCAGCTCTGCCGTCAGCTCGATGCCGGCGGTGGTGATGGTCTTGGACTTGACGATAGCATACTCCGTGTCTTTCTTCAGAACGTCCAGCGCGGCGTGCTCCGCCGTCTCATCCGTGCAGTTCAGGACCAGGATATAGGGGTCGTTCCGCACCTTACGGTTGGCAAAGAGCAGCAGGATCACGCCGATGAGGGCAGAGCCGATCACCGCCAGCGGGAGCAGGCCCGCGCCGACGACGATGCCCACGGCCAGGGACCAGAAGAGAAAGACGATCTCCACCGGCTCCTTGATGGCCGTGCGGAACCGGATGATGGAGAGGGCGCCCACCATGCCCAGGGACAGGACCACGTTGGACGTGACCGCCATGATGACTAGGGTCGTCACCAGGGACAGGCCGACCAGGGTCAGCGCAAAGCCGCTGGAGTACATGACGCCCGTCAGCGTCTTTTTGTAGATGAGGAAGATGAACAGGCCGATCACCAGCGAGACGGCCAGGCCGATCACGGTATCCAGGACCGAGAACTCGGACACGTTTTCCAGAAAGCTGGACTTAAAAATATCGTTGAAGCTCATGTAGGTTCTCCTTTTTTTACTCGTTGCTCAGCCGAACCGGCGGCAGGCCCCGTACTTGGAAAACGCCTGCTGGCGCAGGGTCCCCACTTGCAATAGGCCGCGAATGACTTCTGGCAGAAAGGCGTCGAACTTCACCTCTAAGATGGTGTCGCCGGGGGCGTCTGTGGCGCTGATGTCGGGGGGCGTCCCCTCGGCAAAGTCGCGCTCAAACAGGCTCGTGCGGATGTGGGAGTCGAAGGTCACGCGGACGTTGCCCGCCTGGTAGATGTACGGCTCCCGCACATAAGACACCAGCACACGGGGCCGGAGCTGCTGCAGCTTCATCTTGCAGTACAACTCCCCCACCAGCGGCTCCGGGTGCTCCAGCATCCAAGGCCCCGGTGCCTGCAATATCCTCCGGTACTCCTCCGCCGTCAGGGGCGCGTCGAGCTTTTTGCACAGGTCGTTGTGCTTGATCTTCTTTTCCAGGGTGATGAAGGAAAGATCGTCGTTATAGTAGCGGATGCGAAATTTTTCCCGCGTCTGCACGCCGTTCCGCTTTTCCCGCAGGGCCTTGTCCTTGTAGTTGTCAAAGTAGACGCTTCGGATCGTATACCGCCCCGTCTCGTCCGTGTGGGGGTCCCGCTGCATGAGCGGCCGCAGGCGCTGGGCGAGGGCCAGGCGGTCGGCCAGGCTGATCGAATACTTCAGCTCGTGCCGATACTTGCCGGTCAGTTCCATCGTAACGCTCCTTTCTGTGGTGCAATGTGATCAACGAGGGCCATTGTACAAACTCGTCCCAAAATGTACTTGAAAAGTTCCGGTTAAGAAATTGTGAACTTTTGGTAAGGCAGGCACTTTCCTCCGGCAGGGCCTCCTGCTATACTAAAAAAAGAGTTCAGGCTCATTTTGGCTTGGCCTCATAAAATAGGAGAAAAGACGGGAGGGGATACCCATGCGGATCTTGATCGCAGAGGATGAAGTGACCATTGCACGAGCGCTGAAGGTCATGCTGGAAAAAAATAAATACGCCGTGGACCTGGTCCACAACGGCAACGACGCCCTGGACTATCTCCGGGCCACCGGCTACGACGCGCTGGTGCTGGACATTATGATGCCGGGGAAAGACGGCATCCAGGTCCTGAAAACGGCCCGCGCAGAGGGGGTCACCACGCCCGCCCTCTTCCTCACGGCCAAGGCGGAGGTGGCCGACCGGGTGGCCGGGCTGGACGCCGGGGCGGACGATTATCTCCCCAAGCCCTTTGCCGCCAGCGAATTTCTGGCCCGTGTCCGGGCGCTGGTGCGGCGCAGCAACGTCTACGCCCCCGCGCTGCTGACCGTGGGAAACACCACGCTGGACTGTGACCAATACATGCTGAAAGCCCCCTCCGACACCGTGCGGCTGAACAACAAGGAGTACCAGCTCACGGAGCTGTTCTTCCGCCACCCGCGGCAGGTCTTTTCCTCCGCGCATCTCTTTGAAAAGATCTGGGGCCTGGACAGTCAAGCGGAGATGGACGTGGTCTGGACCTACATCAGCTTCCTGCGCCGCAAGCTCAAGCAGATCGGGGCGGACGTGGAGATCCGGACCATCCGCGGCGCGGGCTACGCCCTGGAGGAGATGCCATGCTGAAGCAGATGCGCTGGCGCTTCATCGGCGCAGCGATGGCGGCCTTTACCGCCGTGGTCCTGACCCTGCTGTGCTTTGTGAATCTCTGGAACTACCACAGCATGACCGACCAGCAGGACGAGGCACTGGCCCGCCTGCTGGAGGTGGAGGACCAGCGGGCGCCCTTTTCCCGCGAGAAAGACGCCCCGCCCTTTGACGACTGGGCGCACTTCTCGCCGGAGGTGCAGTATTCCCTCCGCTTCTTCTCCGTCCACTATGACGCCGACGGCACCGTGCTCCGGGTGGATCAGGATCATGTCGCTTCCCTCTCGGAGGAGGATGCCAAAGCCTATGCAGACGCGGCCCTGGCCCACCAGAAGGCCCAGGGCTATGAGAGCGGCTACCGCTATCTGGTCCACACAACAGACCAGGAGACGGTGGTCCTCTTCCTCAACTCGGAGCGGGAGCTGCAGCGGATGCACTCCCTGCTCTGGATCACGCTGGTCATTGCCGGGGTCTGTCTGGTGGTGGTGTTTGCGCTGGTGGTCCTCCTGTCCCGGCGGGCCATTCTGCCGTACCTGAAAAACATGGAGGCCCAGAAGCAGTTCATCACCAACGCCAGCCATGAGCTGAAAACGCCCCTGACCGCCATCGCCACCAGCGCGGATGTGCTGGCCATGGAGCACGGCGACGACGAGTGGGTCCGCAACATCCAGGCCCAGGCAGCGCGGCTGGCCAAGCTCATCACCAATCTCGTCACCCTCTCCCGCCTGGATGAGGAAAACCCCTTCCCCGCGCGTGCGTCGTTTTCCCTCAGCGATGCCCTTTGGGAGATCAGCGAGCCGTTTGTCTCGCTGTCCCAAGCAAAGGGAAAGACATATACGCAGCAGATCGCAGACGGGCTGACCGTAGTTGGGGACCGGACCGCCATCCAGCAGATGGTTTCGATCCTGCTGGACAACGCCCTCAAGTATTCCCCCGACGGCGGGCGCATTGCCCTGACCGCCCGGCGCAGCGGGAAGCGCACGGAGCTTACCGTCTCCAACACCGTGGACACCGACCAGCCGACCGACACCGACCGCCTCTTCGACCGCTTCTATCGGGCGGACGAGTCCCACTCCCATGCCGTGAGCGGGACGGGCATCGGACTGTCCATTGCCAAGGCCACGGTGGAGACCCACGGCGGGAAGATCTTTGCCCGGCAGGCAGCGCATCAGCTCGTGTTTCATGTGGTCCTATAAAAAGCAGAAGAGAGCGGCCGGTCGGCCGCTCTCTTTGCGTCTACACAGGTTGCGTCTGTATCCGTATCAAATTCAGTCCCCGTTGAACTTGTCCAAAAACTGCTTGGTGCGCTCCTGCTGGGGGTGGTAAAAGACCGCTTCGGGGCTGCCCTGCTCCACGACCACGCCGCCGTCCATGAAGAGGACCTGATCGGCCACGTCGCGGGCGAAGCTCATCTCGTGGGTGACGATGATCATGGTGGTGTGCTGCTCGGCAAGGCCGCGGATGACCTTCAGGACCTCTCCCGTCAGCTCCGGGTCCAGGGCGGAGGTCGGCTCGTCGAAGCAGAGGATGTCCGGGTGCAGGGCCAGGGCGCGGGCGATGGCCACCCGCTGCTGCTGGCCGCCGGAGAGCTGGTGCGGGTAGTGCCCGGCCCGCTCCTTCAGGCCCATCTTTTCCAGCAGGGCCATGCCCTCGGCGTCAATGGCGGCGAAGATCTTTTTCTTGTTGGCCTTGAAATCCGGGCGCTCCTTGGCCATGAGCCGCTCGGCCAGGGTCACGTTTTCCAGGGCGGTGTACTGGGGGAAGAGGTTGAAGCTCTGGAAGACCAGGCCGAAGTGCAGGCGCTTGCGGCGGATCTCCTTCTCCTGCTGGGTGGCGGGGTCGGCGGCGTCGAAGAGCGTCTCCCCCCGGACGACGATGCGGCCGGTGTTGGGGGTCTCCAGGAAGTTCAGGCAGCGCAGGAGCGTGGTCTTGCCGCTGCCGGAGGAGCCGATGATGGCCAGGACCTGGCCCTCGTCCAGAGAGAAGTTGATGTCTTTCAGGACCTTGGTGGCCCCGAAGTTTTTTTCAATGTGCTGTACGTCTAAGATCGACATGAGACAGACCCCCTTAGCGGAAGTAGCTGAGCTTGCGCTCGATGAGGTTGAAGACGATGGTCAGGATGCCCACGAAGACCAGGTAAAACAGGCCCGTGTAGAACAGCGGCCAGATGATACCGGCGGACTTCATGTAGGACTCACCGGCCTTGATGAGCTCCGTGATGGCAATGATGCGGGCCAGAGAGGTGTCCTTGACCAGGGTGATGATCTCGTTGGACATGGGGGGCACGATGCGCTGGATCATCTGAAGCAGCGTGACCTTGAAGAAGATCTGGGTCTTGGTCATGCCCAGCACCAGACCGGCCTCCTGCTGCCCCTTGGGCACGCCCTGAATGCCGCCCCGATAGATCTCGGAGAAGTAGCAGGCGTAGTTGATAATAAAGGAGATGGCCGCGGCCATAAAGCGACCGGCCTCGCCGCTGCCCCAGATGTTGTTCTTGAGCACCATGCCGGGAAAGTAGTAAAAGATCAGCAGCTGGATCATCAGCGGCGTGCCCCGCACCACCCAGACGATGAAGCGGCACAGCAGGCTCAGCGGCTTGAAGCTGGAGCCGGAGCCAAAGGAGATGATGAGGCCCAGCGGGATCGCGCCGATCAGCGTCACAAAAAACAGCTTCAGGGTCTGGAGAAAGCCCACATTCAAAGCATTGATGACGATGGGAAATTGCTGTTGTATCAGTTCCATGAACTCACCTTACGCATTCTAAAGACGGGCAAAAACAGAGAGCGGGGTGCGCCCTCTGTTTTTGCGGATCCAATTTCAGGGTCTTGATTACTGCTCGATCAGCGCAGCCTGCACGCCGTAGGTGTCGGCGATCTCAGTCATGCTGCCGTCCTTGTAGGAGGCAGAGAAGAAGTCGTTCAGTGCAGCGGCCAGATCGGAGCCCTTGCGGAAGCCGACGCCGTACTGCTCGCCCTCGTCCTTATTCAGAGAGACGGTGTAGACCAGATCGGGATAGCCGGTGCCCTCGCCCACCATGGCACCGGCCATCAGAGAGTCGATGATCGCAGCGTCGGAGGTGCCGGCGGCGACCTCCATCAGCGCGTCGGACTGGGCCTTGACGGGGGTGACGGTATAGCCAAGCGCAGTCAGCTCGGCCTCACCGGCGGAGCCGGCCTCGGCGGCGAAGGTCAGGTCCTTGACGGATTCGACGGTCTGGTATTCGCTTGCCTTGTCAGCCGGGACGATGACGACCTGCGCGTTGTTGCAGTAGGCGTTGGAGCATTCCATAGTGCTCGTGACCTCGGCGGTCAGGGTCATGCCGTTCCAGACGCAGTCGATGCTCTTGTTGCCCAGCTCCAGGATCTTATTATCCCAGTTGATCTCGACGAACTCGACCTTAACGCCCAGGCTCTCGGCAAAGGCGCGGGCCATGTCGGCATCAAAGCCGACCCACTCGCCGCTGTCGTCCTTGTAGTCCATGGGCTCAAAGTCGGTGATGCCGACCACCAGAGTGCCCTTGTCCTTCACATACTGCAGGTCGCTCTCAGCATCGGATGCATCGGCGGCAGACTTGTCGCCGGAACCGGACGCGGAAGCCGCAGGCGCCTCGGACTTGGACGCGGAGCCGGTGGTGGAAGCGCTATTGCCGCCGCAGGATGCCAGAGCAAAGGCCATGGCCAGCGCCAGCACAAGTGCAGTCAGTTTAGAAAGCTTTTTCATGTTCTATTTCCTCCTTATGGGGTCTGAAATTTACTTTTGTATAC
>OGDF01005311.1_pt1 | contig 13772 bp, 18 predicted proteins | sample 1570141 | NCBI WGS metagenome assembly OGDF01 (sample SAMEA4370581, study PRJEB24528) | human gut metagenome | reverse complement strand
TTTTAGTTTAACTTCATTGTTATCTAAATCTACTTTAATTACTCTAATTTGACCTTTTTTCTTTTCATTTTGAAATGTTACATTAGTTATTTCATTTTGTTTTAACTCAACAATTTTATTTTCATTACTCAAAACATAGTTGTTTTTAGTCTTAGTTTCTCTTAAAGTATATTTAGAATCTATTGGTAATCTACTTGATACTGCCTCTCCATTTGCATCAGTAACTAGTTTTTCAATTACTTTTCCATTACTATCTAAAACTTCAAATTCAACATCTTTTAGTTTAACTTCATTGTTATCCAAATCTACTTTAATTACTCTAAATTGCCCCTTTTTCTTCTCATTTTGAAATTCTAAATTATTATCTTGATTCCACTTAATTGTTATATTTTTAGTATTGTTATAATCTACAATGTAATTACTAGGTGCATTTATTTCACTTACTTTTATATTTTGTTCACTATACAATTTTAAATCTTTTTGAACATCAATAGTTAAATTTCCATTCTTATCTGTTTTAAATTCACCCAGATTTTTTCCATTCATAGTTTCAAATCTAAATGTTACACCTTCAACACCATTTTTAGAATCTTTATCTATTTTTCTTAAATTAATTTTACTTGTTTGATAACTTACATCAAAATTATCTTGTACTGTTCTAAAATTTACTGGATCAAGTAATAATCCTATATTTTGAAAATCAGATATTGTTGTTGCACCAAACATAACTGATGTTTGTTTTGCCTCAGTTCTAAAATTTATTTTTATATTTTTATTTTCTGTTATATTATTCAAAGGTATTAATATTTTGAATTCACTTATATTTGTTATATTAGAAATATCATTATTATTTAAATCAGTAATTCTTACATTTTCAGCCCCAAGAATTGATAAATTTATATTCTTAATATTTTGATTATGAGATATACTATATTTTTGTGAATAATAATTTCTATCTATATTATCAAGACCAGCTACACCATTTTTTTGAACATTTATTATAGCCTCTGTTGTATATTTCATATTCATTCCATCATAATATATTCTTTTAATTGCTTCAACAACATTTTCATTTCCTGGATTATATGGTGTAATTTGATTTAAATCTAAACCATTAAGATATGTCCAAACTGCGAATTGTGTTGCAAAACTTGCCTCATCTTCATTATTTAAACCAAGCTCTGCAAGTGTTCTATATGGACTTCCTGAAATTAAAATACTTGCGACTTTTGGATCTGAAATAAGCTGATTAGCATCTACATTATATGCTCCATCTTCTGCTCCTTTCATACCTAAATTTAAACAAAATGCTTTATGTTCAACATTATTATAATCTCTATAATAATACATATAGTTTAATTGTCCAATTCCCATATATCGTATGTAAGAACTTCCTTGCCTACAATATATATTATATCTTCCTAAATTTACTTGATCATTTACATTATATGTTTCTGCACTTACCAAGCTAACCATACTTGATAACAAAATAGTAAATATAAGTATAAATACAATTTTTAATGTTATTTTCATTTTTATCCTCCTATACAAAAAAGAACAGGCTCACACCTGTTCTACTATTATTGAAAGTAATATTCTGTTCTTAAATATTCTCCATTTTTATAAATATCTTCTGCATATACATAAAATTCTGGAAAACTATTATCCATTATTATATTTGCAATTCTATATTCAAAGAAAGGATAGAATAAATTACCTGATTTTTGAATAACAAAGTTAATATTATCAACATAATCAACTAATTCTGAATATCTACCATCTTTATTTTCTCTAATTAATCTTTTTGTAATTGCAATCATATTCTGAATCTCTTTATCATTTTTTACAAATGTATAAACATCTTCTTGTGGTTTAACCTCTTCTTTTACTTCTTCTTTTATTAAAATATCATTAGTAATATTTTCTTGAACTTCATTTTTTGTTGATTCAACTTTTGTTTCTATTACTTTATTTTCAATTTTTGTTTCAGTATTTAAAGTAGGTTGATTATTTTGTTTTGGTTGCTCCACACTTACAACAGTTTGTGTCACTTTGCTTTGCTCAACTTCATTAGTTTTAACTATACTTTCAGTTTCAACTTTTTCAACATTTTCCACTTTTTCGGTTTCAATTTTATCTTCAACTAATTTTGTTTCTTCTTTTTTATTGTTTTCTTGCATTATTAGTTCTTTATTTTCTTCTTGTATTTGCTTTTCAGTATTTTCATATATATCTACAACTTCATTTTCATTATCAACATCTTTATTTCCTAAAAACAATAAACTTGCTCCAACTGTTCCAATAGCAATTACAACAGCAATTATTATTAATATTCTTTTTAAAATCATAAAGATCACTTCCTTTGATTCCATTATATTAAAACAATTCTTTAAAAGTCAATCCCTTTATAAAAATAGTTATATTTCAACACCTTGCACACATAATCTCATATCAGGTACACCTGAAATACAAGTTATTAATGTTATCATATTTTTATCACTTGATTCTAATTTACTCCAATCATAACTACTTATTTGTTGAATGTCATTTACTAAATATTTTTTAGTACCATATCTTGTAGTATAATAAATTTCATCCCCAATATTTAGTTTATTAATATTAGCAAAATAATTCGCAGATGTACCAGCATTATGACTAGCTAATCCTACATTTCCCTCATATATATTAGTATTTTCAAAGTGTCCAATAGCATAAGAAAGTGTTTCTAATTCTACACTTTCACATATTTTAATATCAAACAAATCTATCTTAGGAATTGTTAAAGTACCTATTTGAGAATTATCAAATATTTCTTCTTGTTCAATTTCTATATCTTTATCATTTATAATATCAGTTACTTCAATTTTATCTACTTTTGCTTTTCTTTCTTTATTTTTTATTACATTAAAAATCAGAAATATAGAACAAATAAATATAATTATTATTAAAGTTGTTATAATTAATTTCTTTTTCATACAATCACCTATATTTTAAACTCCATTTCCTTATCAACTATTTGTACATATTTGGTAATATCATTTTTAATTAATTTTATAGTTTTACCTTTATATTTTTTATAAATACCATCATTTAATTTTAATATATAACTATCACATTTTATTATTTTGTTTAAATTAATTGAATCATCTTTAATACTACACATTCCAACTAATTTTCCTTTACTATATATTTTTACTCTATTTTTAAAATAAAATATAAATAGTATTATGAATAATCCACTTGTTCCAGTTACAACTGTTGGTATAATAATGTTATTTTTCACTATTTCTTTTTCATAAACAACATTAATTAAACAAGGTTTTACTATTTCTTTTGAAGCTTTACCTTCATAATTTGCAATTACTCTGTATGTATATGGATAATTTATTTTTTTAACACCTCTATAAAATGCCTCGCCTCTATATAAATTTGGAATTTCATTATCACCTGTAAACTTAGTTGTTTGTGTATACCACTCAACATTTATTAAATATAATTTCAACCCATCTTTTTCTATTTCTTTTGGTATAAAATCCATATCATTTCTTTCTAAATCAAAATATTGTTTTGTTTCATCAACATATTCTTCGTGATATCCGTTATATATTGATTCAACTTGTATTTCATCATATTTTAATTCATTCTTTCCAGTATAACCATCTTTATCATAATCTAAACTAGATGGTAATAATTTTAAAATTTCAGTTAAAGAATCTGAATTGGATATAACTTCTTTTGTATCTTTTATACTTATTTCATCTATATAATTTTGATTTTTTACTTCATAATCATTTAAATTATATTTTTCATTATCAATATAATATTCACTTTCTATTGAATTTAAAAACTCATCTTTTTCATTTAAATCTACTTCATACTTTATATTGATTTTATTTTCTTCTGTTGTTTTATTAATTAAACTAGCACCATAAATATTTCTACTTGAAATTACAAATATTCCTGCAAGTAATAATAACTTGATAACTTTATTTTTCATTCTATAATCCTCCTTTTATAATATCTATAATAATATTTCTTATATTAGAGTTGATAAGTGCTGTTGCACCTACACTCGCAAGAAACGATAATAAAATATAGAAAAATACTGAACTTATTTCTTTTATTAAACTTTTAAAATGATTAAAACAGGTTAGTATAAATTTACCAACCTGTTTTTCATCTTTAATTTTATTTTTTAATTTAATTTTATTTACTTTTTTTATTTTCTTTTTTTGTTCAGACTTTATTTTATATTTTACTGAATCTATATAGTTATTTCCATCTAGCGATTTAATCCATTCTTCTCTTTGTATTTCAGAATCTTCCGATGTGATAAAATCATAAATTCCTATATCAAAAAGTTCAGATAAAACTTCATTACCTACTTTATACCCTATTGCAATAACAATTATTTGTATATTATATATAATTTTTATTTTAGCAACTGCTTTTACAATTTGTTGATACTCATCATTAAATCCAATTATATTAATAATTATTCTATTAAATTTTTCTAAATTTCTCTTTAATAAATCTTTTTCAACATAATCATAAAATGAATCTGATATTTCTTCAACATTTATCTCTTTTGCAGAAATATATTTATTTACCAAATTAGTTATATTTTTATTTTTTGTTATAACTAAAATCATATTTTCCTCCTTTGATATTATCCACATTGTACAGCAATAATTGTTTCAGATGAATTTCCTGCATTATCATAAACAACAAATTTAATTTTTCTATATCCAGGTATAAACCAAAATGAATCAGTCATAGTACCTGTAATATTTGTTTCTCCTACCCAACCATTACTATTTTCGTAATATGTTAATACTCTATTTATTCCTGAACCTGAATCACCACAACTAATTTGAACATTAACTGTATAACCATATCTACCATCTATAACCTCATAGTATGGTCCTGATGTGATCCATGCATTGTATATATCTGGCTTAATATCATCAACCCAATTTGCTGTGTAACTCCTATTTCCAGTTGAACCTTTATTTACAGTTACAGTTTTTGAAGTTCCAGTAATACCAGTTCCACTCCAACCTGTAAATGTATATCCAGTTCTTGTAGGTGTTGGTAAATTAAATGCATTGCTTTCAATATTATATGAAGTTTTTTGCCCTGAAATTGTTCCACTATTTAAATTATAAGTTATAGAATAACTTGTAGGTGTCCAATTTGCTGTATAACTTTTATTTCCTGTACTTCCCTTAGAAATTGTAACAGTTTTAGTTGCAGTAGATAAGCCTGTACCTGTCCAACCAGTAAATGTATATCCATTCTTTGTTGGTGTTACTAAATTAAAAGATTCACTTTCAACAGTAAATGCTGTCTTTTGACCTGATATAGTTCCACCATTTGTATTATATGTTATAGTATAATTTGTTGGTGTCCAGTTTGCTGTATAACTTTTATTTCCTGTACTTCCCTTAGAAATTGTAACAGTTTTAGTTGCAGTAGATAAGCCTGTACCTGTCCAACCAGTAAATGTATATCCATTCTTTGTTGGAGTAACCAAGTTAAATGAGTCATTTTCAATATTATATGAAGTTTTTTGACCTGAAATTGTTCCACCATTTAAATTATAAGTTATAGAATAACTTGTAGGTGTCCAATTTGCTTTATAACTTCTATCTCCTGTACTTCCCTTAGGAATTTTAACAGTTTTAGTTACACTTGTTAAACCTGTACCTGTCCAACCTGTGAATGTATATCCGTTTTTTGTTGGTGTTCCAAGTGTAAATTCTTTTTCAACATTATATTCTGAAACAACATCATTTAAAATTCCATTGCCTAAATCATATGATATTTTATAAGTGGTAATATTCCATTTTGCATAAAGTGTTTTAGAACTTATACTATATATATTTACATTACTTACATTAAAATCAACAGTTCCATCTTTACTTGTACTATATCCATTAAAGCTATATCCTGCTCTTGTTGGAGTTGGTAAATTTATTTTACCATTGCTTACACTTGTTTCAGTTTTACTAAAAGTTCCACCATTTCCATTTAAATCAACCTTATATTTGAATGTTGAAAAATTATTATTAAATTGATTTTCTGTGTTACAAATACCAAATACATTAGATGATTTACACATTAAAACAATACTAAAAATCATCAAAAATTTTAACATTTTTTTCATTCTGTTTTCTCTCCTTTTTTCTTATATTTTTTATAATAATCAAAAAGTAAATCTATAATTATCATTGAAACAACTATAAAAAGTAAATATTTATGTGTATAAATATAATCTGCATAGTAGCCTAAAAATGGTATGCACCAATTTTCTCCTTGACCTAAAATTTGTTCATTTTCTATTATATTTGAATCATTACATTCATTTGCATCACCTTTTGTAATATATCCATTTTCAACTTTATCCACTACTCTATGAGAAATAATATGTTCTTTTGTTGTATATACTAATATATTATCTTTTTCAAAACTATTTTTATCTATTTCATGATAATAAACAATAGAGCCAACTTTTAATGTCGGCTCCATACTACCTGAAACTACTACAAGTGGTTTATATCCCCAAAAACTAGGAATAAAAGTAAATAAATATATCAATACTAAAACATACAAAATACTAAAAATACCATTTTTTAATTTTGTTATCATTTTACTTACCTTTTAAATAAACAAACTTGTTTATTTCCTTTCTACCATATATGACTTGCTTGATCATATTGTATTGTTTCAATTTTTACTGTTAATGTATATTTTGCATTATCATATCCATTTCCAGTTGAAGTATATGTTACTGTTTTTCCATCAGAAGAAACATTACAATTTAAATTTGCTTTTATTTTTTCATTAAATTTTACACCTGTTATAAATGATGTAGATGTTTGTTTTGGTAGTAATTTAGTTAAATTTTCTTTACTTCCAAAGTAGTAATAACCATCATTATTTTTTGTCCAAGTACTATCAAAATTAATAATTGCAGCAACATTATTTTCTGAATCTGTTAATGGAATTTCAACTCCATTTGCATTTACCCATTTTTCAGTATAACTAGCTCTAACAGCCATATTAATACTACCATTATTAGTTACTTTTATTGTTTTAGGTGTTGTAGTACCTGGTGTCCAATTATCAGGACTAGTAAAATCTTCTACAATTTTTGTTTCATACTTTGCAGTATCAAATATATTAGTAAATGTATTACTTGTAGTAAAATATGCTAGTGTACCACCTAATATAGTAAATAAACTAATTGCTCCTACTACTAATAATTTTACCCTATTATCTTTTTTATTTTCTTTATTTTTTAAATTTAATTCTTTATTCATAATTAATCATCCTTCCTTTATATTTCATTTCCCCACGAATCCCAACCTTCTATTACTTGTCTTGCAAATAATTCTATTCGTGGTAAATCTCCTACTAATTCTACTATTTTATCCCTTGCAACTGCTGGTTTCTTACTATGCTCTTCTATATGTGTATCTATAATTTGAGAAACTTTATTAGATTGTCTTTTAATTGTGCCTTTTTTTCCGATTAAGCATAGTTCTGAATTTGCTCTTGTCCAATGTCCTAAACCGAAAAACCAAGAGTCACTTTTTTTATTTCTTTTAACCCAATTAAAACCACAAGTCTTATATTCAAAGCCCCATTCTTTCATAACTTCTAAACCATCTCGTAAGCAAGGAAAAGTTACCCATAAAAAAAGGATACAATCTTTTTCTGAAATTTTTTTGATTGTATCCTTCATATTTATAATATCATCTTTTTTCATTGTTTTATAATGTCTTTCTGCTGTACCAAATCCATCTCTCCAAGTTCTATAATGCCAAGGTGGATCAGCATAAATAACATTATATTTTTTATTTGTATTATATATATCTATAACTATTTATATCACCCTCTTTTAATCATATAAAAAAGCTGAATTTACCTTTTGTAAAATCAGCTTTATATCTAAATTTTCTTTATACACTTAAATCTAAATGCATAATATACATCCCCAATATCATCATAATTTATTCTATATATTTTAAGATTATAATTTTCAGCATTTGAGCTAGAAATACCCACAGTAATATTATTTCCCTTTTCTTTATTACTTAAAATTAGCATATCTTTAATCCCCTTTGAATAACTTGCATACATATTTTCTTCTTTATACTGTAAACTTACATATTCTTCAACACTAAATTCTTTTCCATTTGAAGAAGAAAAAAACATATTATATATATTATAATCGTTAATTGTAATTATATCTTGTTCTTCAAAAATATTCCAATAATTATTAAATTCTTCAGCAGTAATAGGTTTAGTATATGAATCATCAAAAAGTTTTGAAAAATCATAATTTTAACTTTTTATTTTATAATCTTCATACTCTAAAAGCAAATATGGTATTCCATTTTCATCAACATCATCTCTAATTATATTATTATCAATTTTCTTATTTCTTATAAAAAATATACACCCTACTATAACTAAACATAACAATATACTAATCAAAACATACTTACTAATTTTTTTCATAATAAATCCTCCGAAAAAAATATTAAATACTAATTAAATTAGTATCACATTTACCAAAAATTATATACTAAAATTATTAGAAAATCAACTCTCTTGGATCTATATCGCTACCATACTCTTTTGAAGTTCTAACTTCAAAATGTAAATGATGACCTGTACTATTTCCAGCATTTAAATCTGTATAAGGATCACCTCCTTCCTTTCCAATAATATAGCCTTGTTCTACCTCTTGATTTTCTCTTACACCTATACTGCTTAAATGTCCATAAAATGTATATAATATTTGTCCATCAATTTCATGTTTTAATTCAACACAATTACCATAACCATTTTGAACTCCTGCAAACACAACTATTCCTTTTTCAACTGCTAGTACATTATCTCTATGAATTCCTGACAAATCTATACCAGTATGTTTAGTATATGTACCAGTGTTCCAAGGATCATATAAACCATAATTTGCTGTTATTACTACTTTATCAACTGTTTCCAATGGAAATCCTAATTTCCCATTTATAGTAATGCTACCCATTCCATAGTCCATTACAGCATAATTTTGTTTTATATCATAAATTAAAACTTCTTCATCACCTCCTAAAAATTCTTTTATCGTTTCTATTGGATTTAAAATAATATACATAGGTATTAGAATAATCATTGTAAAAACAACAGTAATTATTGTTATAAGCATAATCAAATTATTTCTTAATTCATCGTTTTTTAATGCATTTATTAGTGATATTATAACTTTTACTTTCATTACTTTTCACCTAAAACAAACTCTTTTTCATATCTTAGGATTTTAAAATTTATTGGTGTTTTTATACTTCCAGCAATATAAATTCCTGAACCTTTTCTTTTTAATGCCAAAATATCTATTTCTTGATCAGTTAATTTAAAAATATTTTTTGATTCTTCTAAATTTTTACCATCTGTTCCAAGTAAAATTTTATAGTTAGCATTTTCTAGAATTCCTTGTCCTTCTTTTCGTAATTCATCATCTAACATATCAATTAAAGAATGAGTTATTATCATAAGATTTGCATTATATTTTCTACATCTTTTTGAAATAGTTTTTAATGTTATCATAGTATCTTTTATTCTTGTATCTAATAATAAATGAGCCTCATCTAATACTAAAAAAGTTCTTTCATTTTTTATTTTGTTATTTGTAATATTTTCCCAGCAAAAATTTAACAAGTTATAATACAATGCTTTTTTAACATTATCTTCTACATTTTGCACATCAGAAATATTAAAAACATTAATATCATTTTCTAAATTAACATTTGTGTAGTTATTAAACATTTTTGCATAAATCCCATCTGTTAGTTCTTCCATATAATCAAGTAAATCTCTATAATGTAAAAAATCATAATCAGTATTAGTTATTGTAGTAATACTCTCTCTTAAAGTATCATATAAATCAGATAATATTGGGAATTCTGTATTTGTTAAATTTTCAATGTTAGTATCTCTTTTTATATTAAACTTCAAGTAAGTCTTTTTTAATTCTTTCATTAATAAATTTAATTCGTGTGATTCAATGTTTGGAAATAATATTCCAAAAAAAGTTTTTAAATTTTGTAAATGTTTATCGTATGAATTACTTTCACCATCTTTATTAACTCTTATTTGTAACGGGTTAATAATATTTCCATTCTTACCTGATATATCCATAACATTTCCTCTTAATCTTTGTGCAAATTCTTTATATTCATTTTCGGGATCAATTATTATTAGTTTAGTATTAATTAAAAATTCATTATAAAGCATATGCTTACAAGCTGTTGTCTTACCACTTCCACTTTCTCCAATAACAACTATATTTCCATTCATATTTCTATCTCTTTCCCAAGAATTATGAAGTATTAAACCATTCATATTATCGATTCCAAAATAATACCCTTCTTTTGTTATTTGATTTCCTGCAAATGGAAAACACTTACAAAAATCTGAAAAAAGTATATTCCTTCTAAAAATATTTTCTATTTCAGAATCAATTGTATAAAATGGTGCTAATGTCTTAAACGATTGCCTAGATAAATGTGACATACTCCTAAATCTCATTTGTAAACCATCTATTTGATTTTCAAATCTTGAATATCTATTTTTAACTTCTTGTGGACTTTCTCCAAATATCATAGAAATATTTATCATATATCCGACTGTATCTCCATCTTGTATTTGTTCTATCATTTCTCTTCCTGACTTTGCCTCATTTTGAGATGATATTTCAATACTTGCATCGTTTGTTTCATATCCTCTAAGTTCAGCTTGTCTTATACCTTTTGCTATTCCCTTTGTAAAAAGACCTGAATTTTCTGGTATAAAAATATGAGTTGAATAAGAATAAGGAATCTTATTATATTTACTACTTATTCCTAGTGGTAACACACTAGAATAATCAGTTATACCACCTACTTTCGAGTACATATCACCAATTCTTATTATCCCATTTTCATAACTCATACCTGAAAGTGGTGTAAGTGCATCGATTATTTTATTATTTTTTTCTCTATTCATTTTCATCACTCCAAATATCATTAATGCATTCTTCTTTTAGATTCATATTAAGAAAAGAATTAAATAATTGTATTATTTCTTTCTTATCTAAAATACTACTAACAATTCCTGCATTTCTTAATTTAAAAGTTAATTCTTTACCTCTTCTTTGTAATTTTTCTTCTGAGCCATCTTCTGCTTTTTGAAATAACTGAATTATAATTTGTTTTTCAATCATTTCACCTTTATAACTTAATCTATTTATATCTTCAATTTCTTTTAATAACATACTTCTCTTAAAAGAATTTTGACTATCATTTCTAATTTTGTTTAAATAATTATCTACATCAATTGTTGAAATAGGTAGTGACATTACAATAATTTTTATCACTCCATTTTCACCTGATAATTCTTTAATTAAGTTTTTTATTATTCTTTCTTTTTCATCAATACTTAAATATTCAAACAAAACTGATTCAACTTTAATATACAATGAAACATATCCATCTATCGAATAGAAAATGTTATTCTCTATATCTAAAATATTTAGTTCATCAGAACAGCTTAAACTTTTATTTTTTAATAACTTATCTAATATTTTCATTTATTCTTTTTCTACTTGAATTTTCTTCAAGATTATCTATAAAGTTTTGACTTACTCTTTTTAATTTATTCATATTTCTAAGTTCATTTATTCCTGTAAAATATGATAATTCTTCAAGTAATTCTTCCTCCGTATATTCTACATTTGAATATTCAAGTACTCCTCCATCAATAATTTTTCCATTTCTATTTAAAATATCATAATAATATCCCTCATCGTTTGTATGAATATGAAAATAATTACCATCTGGCAACTTATAATTTAACTGCATAACTACCTCCTATTTTTATATTTAAAATCTTTTTGCATAAATATATTTTTACAAACTAATTTTAATTGCTGTAAAAAAGAAACATTATTATCATCTTTAATTACAAGCATAATTGTTGTTGCTATAACTATCAAAAATAAGGTTAAAGCTAAACCTTGATTCCAATATTTATACAAAAAAATAGTAGGTATAATACTTACTACACCCACTATTAAAGTTATTATTAATTCTTTTACACCAAATCCTCTAAAAAATTCTAATTGTTTTTTTACATTCTTTGGAACATAAACTTTTTTGTCTTTTTCCATTAATACTCCTTTCTTCCAATAAAAAAAGAGAGTAAACTACATTTCTATAATCTACTCTCTAAATTGTAATTTATTATTACTTCTTATTTTCATCTTTTTCTTCATAATATTCTGCAATTCCTTTTTTTACTGCCCATTTAACTACAAAATAGATACATAATAGTATAACAATAAATCTTCCTATACCAATACCTAAACCTAAAAAATCGTGCATAACAATTCCTCCAATCACAACAAAAAATTACTATTTATCTAACAAATCACTAAATTGTAATTTGTATAGTTCCTATTTTATTCTTAATACAACACCTGTTACCGTCACATATATATCAATATCTTCATCAGTTGGATTTTGAACATTAACTCCAATTTTAAACCAAGCATTTTTTTCTACTTCCATTTCTACTGGCATACCTGAAGTAAGATATGTTGGCTCATAAATATTTTCTTCTTTAACCTCAATAGTTTTTAATACAACTTCCGTATCTCCTAATCCCTTACCAGAAGAAATTTTTATTTTTTTACCTATTGGAGATATTTCTTCATCGGAATAAATAAAATCTTCCGTAGATCCAGCAGGAATAGTAATCCTAATATCATAACTTTTTTCATTACCTACCAGCAATAAAATGCCTAAACAACACATCATTACAATTATCACTATTCCTAATATTAAAATTTTTTTCTTCATTCAATTACTCCTTTACAACAGTTTAGTAGACAAGTGCCTCACGACACAAGCCCCTATACAGAACCGTACGTGCAGTTTTCCTGCATACGGCTCCTCATAATAACATTCACTTTCAATCAAATAAACTTACATATATTTTAGGATAAGGTATTTTATAGTATCTTATCATTTCTGTAAATCCTACCCAATTATAGCTTCTTCTGTTACTTCTTCTATTTAATATTTTAAACAAGTATTCTATTGTTCTTTGCCTAAAATTTGCTAGCATTGTACTATTGTGTGAAACTCCATAATATCTATAATGTCCTAAAAGTTTAATATTTAATTTATCCATTAAATCTCTAACTTTCATATCTCTATTTTCGTATAGCCACACTTTCATAGCTTTTACTTTCTGTTTGAATTTCTTCTTACTTGTCTTAACTTTTATACAAGGCTTTCCTTGTCTCGTTTTGCTACAATAAAATGTAAATCCTAGAAAATCAAAAGTTTCTGGTTTCCCTTCTCCTAATTGTTTTCTACTTTGTTCTGCATATTTACCAAATTTAATTATTTTGCTTTTGCTACTTTCTAGCTCTAAACCAAATTTGCTCATTCTATCCTTTAATGCTCTATAATATGCTTCTGCCTCTCTTTGATATTGAAAACCTGCAATAAAATCATCTGCATATACTACTAAAAATGTATTTCCATCTACTCTTTTCTCTACTACCTCTTTATACCATAATACCAATACAAAGTGCATATAAATATTTGCTAATACTGGACTTATTATATTTCCTATGTTATGGAAAGCTTTCCATAATATTGGTTATAGAAACTTTATTATTATGGAAAGTAATATGATATAATACTTGTAGTTCA
>OGDF01005309.1_pt1 | contig 13776 bp, 9 predicted proteins | sample 1570141 | NCBI WGS metagenome assembly OGDF01 (sample SAMEA4370581, study PRJEB24528) | human gut metagenome | reverse complement strand
TGAAAGGAGAATTTACTATGAAAAAACATACCAGAACTTTATTGATACCGTGCGCGGCAGCAGCGCTGACGATTGGAAGTTCTATGATGGCCTTCGCGGCCACTGGCTGGCAGCAGGAAGACGGAACCTGGCACTATTATGACAAAAACGGGGATACGGTTACCTCTTCCTGGAAAAAATCCGGCAATGACTGGTTCTGGCTGGACGAGGACGGAGAGATGGCAGTCAGCCAGCTGGTAGAGGACAATGACAATTACTATTATGTCGATGAGAGTGGTGTCATGGTGCGGAATCAGTGGAGAGAACTGGAAAACGATGATCCGCAGGATGATGATGAGTCTGATACCGTATGGTATTATTTCGGTGCTGACGGAAAAGCTTACAAAGCGAAGGATTCCGGAAGAGTGAATTTTAAGACCATTGTCCGTGCAGACGGTGCAACGAAAAAGTATGCGTTTGATGAGGAAGGAAAGATGCTCTACGGCTGGATAGATGAACAGGGTGAGCGTCAGACCGGTGATGACGCATGGCAGACCGGCCTGTATTATCTGGGAGGACCGGACGATGGTGCCATGAGAAGCCATCAGTGGGAACGTCTGGACGCGGTGGATGACGACCAGACGAACGATGAGTTCCAGGATTGGTACTGGTTCTATTTCAATGCCAACGGCAAGAAAGCGGCAGATACGAAAAAGACCATCAATGGACGCAAGTATTACTTTGAGGAATACGGAAATGCACGCTTCAGCTGGTATGCAACCTCCAGCAATGCTTCTGTTGCAACTCCGAGCTTCTACAGTCCGATCCAGGATAGCTGGATGTCTGTTGGCTGGTTCAAGACCGTGCCGGGCGAGGAGACGGATCCGGAAGGATACTCTGACGGTGAGGAGCGCTGGTACTATGCGGAGAAGGACGGTGATGTGGTAAAGAGCCGGATTAAGAAAATTAATGGTTCTTACTACGCGTTTGATGAATACGGCAAGATGCTGGAAGGTCTTTACAAGCTGGAGGTATCAGATAAGGATATCCTGTCCTACACAGAAATCGAGAGCGAGAATGATCTGCCTGAGGATGGCGATATCGAGGAGGTTTATTACTTTGGAGGAAACTCCAAGGCAGGCGCTATGAAGACCGGAACGACGACTCTTGATATTGATGGTGAGCGTTACACCTACAACTTCCGCAAGAGCGGTGATGAGCGCGGACAGGGCTATAATGGCATTGAGGACGGCGCGATCTATGAGAAGGGCAAACGCCTGGAAGCTGATAAGGATGAGAAGCTGAAGAAAGTGGAGTGGGATGGTGAGACATACCTGGTCAACACTTCCGGTAAGATCCAGAAAAATAAGAAGAATGCGAAAGATGCCGATGATCGTTATTACTGCACCGACAGCAAGGGCATTGTTACCTACGAAGGAATGGAGAAGAAAAGCGAAAAATAACTGAGAATATTGCAGCAACCATCACATAATGAAAGAAAACTCTCTGCATAATAGAAGAGGTCCTGGTTTCAGGACCTCTTTTCGTATAAAATAGGAAATAATCAAAGCCGTATTTTTGTGTGGATGGTTCCATTTTCGCAGAATATATAAGAAAACAGTTATCCTTATCGATGAATATGATGTCCCGCTTGATAAAGCATTTCAGCATGGCTATTATAAAGAAATGGTGTTCCTTATCCGTGCGATGTTTGGAAAAGCATTAAAAACCAATGACGCACTTGCGTTTGCGGTGCTCACAGGATGTCTTCGTGTTTCGAAGGAAAGTATTTTTACAGGACTTAATAACTTTAAAATTCTTTCGATTACGGATACACGCTTTGATGAGCAGTTCGGTTTTACGGATGCAGAGGTCCAAAAGCTGCTTTCAGACTATCATCTTGAAAATAGATTCAGGGAAGTGAAAGAATGGTACGATGGCTACCGTTTCGGAAAAGCGGATGTTTATTGTCCATGGGATGTTATCAACTTTGTGGACCGGGCCAAGGATGATCCAGAAGCTAAACCGGAGGCATATTGGATCAATACGAGTGGCAATGATCTGGTAAAGCGATTTATCGATAAGGCTAATAAAACAACAAAAAATGAAATCGAGCGCCTGATTGCTGGGGAAGTAATTGAAAAGGAACTTCGCCTAGATCTCACCTATGAGGAAATCGATCAGAGTATTGAAAATCTCTGGAGTGTGCTCTTTACAACCGGATATCTTACGCAGGTAGGAAGGACAGAAGAGGGAGCTTACCGCCTGGTTATTCCAAACCGGGAAGTGCGGGAGGTTTTTCGGCTTCAAATAAACGAATGGTTTAAAAGGTCAATCTTCAGCAATGCAGAGCGGCTGACAACTTTCTGGAAAGCGCTTGAGGAAGGAAATGTCGAAAACATCGAACAGTATTTAAACCGAATCCTCAGTAATTCCATCAGTGTTTTTGATACAAAAGCGCCGGAGACAGAAAAAGAGAACTCTTATCATACCTTTTTGGTTGGCCTTTTGGCTGGAAATCCTGACTGGCTGGTGAAATCGAATGTAGAAGCAGGAGAAGGCTTTGCTGATATTGTTGTGGAAACAGAAAATCCGGATAGCGGAATTATTTTCGAACTCAAGTATTCGAGGGAAGCAGCTGGTCTGGATAAAGCCTGTGAAAAAGCAATTGCACAGATGAAAGATCGAAGGTATGAGGAATACCTGAAAAATGACGGTCGGCATGACCTGCTGTTTTATGGTGTGGCTTTTTATAAAAAGCGATGCAAAGTTATCGTGGAAGAACAAAAAGAAAAATAACATTTGGGCTCATTGGCTATGGTACGCTGATGAGCTTTTTTCATGCAATTTCATAGAATGTATAGAATTTCCCCTACAAAAATGCTATGATAAATAAAAAGTCAATTTGTCAAACTGAAATGTAAAGGGGCTGTTATATGAACGATCTTAAAATCCCCGTAGGAATCTCTGATTTCACCAAAATCCGTGAAAACGGTTATTATTATATTGATAAAACGGAACTTATCTGCAGTCTTCTGGAGCCGGAACCGGCGGAGGTGACGCTGATCACCCGACCGAGGCGGTTCGGAAAGACGTTAGGGATGAGTATGCTTGCCAGCTTTCTGGATATTCGGAAAGACAGCGGAAGTCTGTTTGAAGGTCTGGAAATTCTGGAGCATGAAGAACTTTGTGAGAAATGGATGAATCAGTATCCGGTGTTATTTTTATCTTTTAAAGATGTGGAGGGAACTTCTTTTGAAAATGCGCTGGATTTTCTTGGGTTTACCATTGCTCAGTTTTGTATCGAGCAATCTTATCTTGCAGAAAGCGAGAAGGTAAATAGTGATTATAAGGCAGTTTTTGCACGTCTGAAAAGCAGAGCGGCGTCTCTGACAGATATCAAGGGCTCCATTCTTACGATTATGAAAATGATGCAGGCCTATTATGAAAAGCCTGTGGTTTTGCTTCTGGATGAGTACGATGTTCCAGTGGCGAAGGCAAGCAGCAATGGCTATTATGCGGAAATGCTGGAAGTAATCCGGGCGATTCTGGGTACAGTATTGAAAGATAATACAGCGTTAAAGTTTGCGGTGGTGACTGGTTGTCTGAAAATCGCGAAAGAAAGCATTTTCACAGGAACTAATAATTTTGTCTCAGATACGATCGCATCTTCGCGCCTGAATGAATACTATGGATTCACGCAGGAAGATGTGGAGAAACTTCTTATGGCAGCAGCCATACCGGAGCAGGCAGAGAATATCAAAAACTGGTATGATGGATATCATTTTGGAGAGTTTGATGTTTACTGTCCCTGGGATGTGATGAATTATCTTCGGGATCTTCAATATGATCCGGCGGCCAAGCCGAAGGGCTATTGGAAAAATACCAGTGATAATGCAGTGATCCGTTCTTTTATAGACTATGCAGGCAGTAATATCACCAGAAAACTGGAAATTCTGTTGTCTGGCGGCTATATTGTGCAGAAGATTGAAGATGACCTGACTTATGATTATTTACATTCTTCGGAAGAAAATCTCTGGAGTGTTTTATACCTGACCGGATATCTGACAATGGTCCGGGAGAAAGAATTGCAAGAAATGCTGCCAGATGGGATGTATGCTTTAACGATTCCAAATGCGGAAATCCGGGAAATTTTCGAGACAACCGTAAAGGTCTGGTTTGATGACAGTGCAAAAGGCTGGGACAGAAAAGCACTGTTTGAGGCAGTCTGGACAGGAAACTGTGAGAAAGCCGGCAAAGAGATGAATCAGCTGCTTCGTATGACGATAAGTTATCATGATTATAGAGAGGATTTTTACCATGCTTTTCTGGCAGGAATTTTTGCAGGAGCCGGATATATGGTGGAATCCAATAAGGAACATGGGGAAGGACGAAGCGATGTGATTGTCTTCGATTCGCGAAATGGCAGGGTAGCCGTCTTTGAAGCAAAATACTCCAGAACCTTAAATCAGATGGAGCCGGACTGTGAGAAAGCAATCCGGCAGATTGATGCCAGAAAATATGCGGAAGAATTTGAGGATTATTATGATGAGGTGCTGTGTTACGGAATTTCTTTTTACAAGAAACGTTGCCTGATAAAGAGAAAGGAACGGTGAAAACTCATGTCAAAACTTGCCATCTATTTTCCCGGCATCGGCTACCACTGCGACAAGCCGCTTCTTTATTACAGCCGAAGCCTTGCCCGGGAGCTGGGATATCAGGAATACAGAAACATCAGTTATACATACGAAGGCAAAAACATCCGCGGCGATCAGGCGAAGATGAGGGAAGCTTACGAGACCTTGTTTCAACAGGCCGAAAAGGAACTGGAAGAGATAGACTGGTCGGTTTACGATGACATTCTGTTTGTCTCAAAGAGCATCGGGACGATCATTGCAGCTTCTTATGTGAAGAAACACGGGCTGGTTGGTGTGAGACAGGTCCTGTATACGCCGCTGGCTGAGACGTTTTCCTTTGCACCGGAGAAGGGGCTTGCCTTTATCGGAACAGCGGATCCCTGGAGCACTACGGGAGAGATCATTCAGCTGGCCCGGAAAAATCGCCTGCCGCTGCATGTGTATGATGACTGCAACCATTCGCTGGAGTGCGGGGATACGGAGAGGAATCTTGAGATCCTCAGAGATGTGATGAAGAATACCAGAGAGTTTCTGGTGGGAAGCTGAATAGATAGATGCCCGTTTGGGAGTCAGACTGTTATTAGGAAACTTCCCCGCTTTCTGCCTGACAGCGGAAGGCGGGGAAGTTTGATTTTACAGACGTTTCATCAGGAGGATAGCTTCCAGATAGTCGGGCTGTTTCTTAAGGATTTCCTCAAGAAGCAGGCCGGCTTTTTCTTTGTCCTGAAGGCCGAGAGCGCCCAGGGCACGGAGATAGTTGCAATACTGATCGTTTCGGAGTTGGATATCATCCTGATAAACCTCGATCTCCGGGAGGGAGACGGCGAAAAAGTCGTAGGCGGCTTTGTCGAAGATGTGTTTTTCTCCATAGAGGATCAGCTGATGGAAGGATTTTCTGGCAGCAGCTTCCTTTCCAAGGGCCAGAAGGGCCAGTCCCTGATAATAAATGTAATCGGAGGGCTGATCGTTATAGTAGAGCACCGGAGCCGGGAGCTGGGAACCCTCTGCGGCTTTCTCAAAAGCTTCCCGGGCTTTCTCTGTATCTTTTTTCATCTCGTAGGCCAGACCCATGTAATACCAGGCCTCGTTGTCGGGGACGTTGGGAAGCTTGCCCTCGCCTAAGTTGTCCGGATAGGAAAGGCTGGCGGTGAGAAGGAGCAGAGCCTTGTCCGGCTTTTTCTCTTCCAGAGCTTTGCGAGCCAGAGAGAGAAGGGCCCGGTGGTACTGGGTGCTTACCTTGCCTTCGCCGCCCTCCCAGGGATGGAATTTCCGTGTCTGAAGGGCATCGAGCGCTTCTTCATAGCGGCCGGTGCAGTTCAAAAGTGTGATATAGCGAAGGAAAAGATCATCTCTTCCAGCAGTCACTTTCGGATGGCTTTCCATGGTTTTTAGGCGGTCTTCCACCGGAAGAGCCATCTTAGCGGCCAGCTGGTCGTATTCCAGCCAGAGGCGGGGATAGGCGGGATCCAGGGCCAGGGCGTTTTTCATGGCAGTCATGGCTTTAGAGAGATCCTGTTCCTTGTTGCAGTAAGCGATCGAGAGGTTCCGGTAAGCCATGGAGATGGTGTCTTTTTCTTTTACCGTGGTCTCCCAGTGGAAAATGGCCTCCGTATACTGCTTTTTGTCATAGAGCAGATTTCCAAGGTAAAGATGGGCCATGGGAGCGGTCTTGGCCAGGCGGATGGCCGTTTCGAGAATCACAATCTCTTCCAATTTATTGGGGAAGCAGCCGTCCGGGGAAAGGGCTTCTGCCTGAGTAATGGCGGAGAGGGCTTCTTCTGGCTGACCGTTTTTCTCCAGGAAATAGGCCTGGTAATAGAAGAGCAGGGGATTCTGGCCATCGGAAGCTTTCAGAATCTGGACAGCGTCTTCGTAAAGACCGGCTTTTCCATAATCCAGGGCCAGCTCGAGGTAATTGTGGGCTTCCTCACGCATGACAGTATGGAAGTTTTCCATGGAATCTTCGTGTAATGCTTTTTCATAGAGAAGACCCATGTAAAGGGGATCAATAGCAAGGCTTTCCGTGAGGAAGGCGGAGTTGTCCTGGCCCATCAGCCGGAGAATGGAGGCTTTGAGGGTGCGGACTTTCATATTGTGCCAGTTGCGGACCAGGGATTTCTCGGCGAAATCCAGGGCATTTTCCAGGTCGCCTTTCCGAAGGCTCAGAGCAGCCAGCCAGTAGAAGGCAGGGCTCTGGGTTTCGGCACTCCAGGTGGCTTTGTAGAAGGCATCGAAGGCTTTTTCATCCTCTCCTTCCGCGGTGAGGGTCAGTCCGAGGTTGAAATAGCACTCTCCGTGGTAGGGATTGGGGTTGCGGAAGGTCTGTTTGTCGATTGCTTTCTGGAAATAGGGGATGGCTTCCTTCGCGTGACCTCTTCGGAGGAGGAGAAGGCCGTAGCCATTGTTCAGCCGGAGGTCTGTGGGATCCCGGCGCAGGCCTTCGAGATAATAGTCCGCAGGCTCATAGGTCGCGTGGCGGTACTGCTCCAGATGAAGGGCGGAGAGATAGAGCTCTTCGGTGGTGGGGATGTTTTCCGGCACTTTCATGACGCTGGCTGGTTCCGGGATGGGCTGAAGCTTCGGAGCTTCGATTTTATGGGAGACCAGAAGAACGGAGCCATTGGAAACGGTGACGGTCAGGCCTTCCGGGAGACCGTCAAGGCCGGGATCCTTTGTCTCGGGCTCTGCGATGAGGTCTGCGGCTGTTTTTCCCGGAAGAGGAATGGAAACCTCATAGAAGTTTTCAGGGGAGAGGGAGGTTTCGGTTTCGTAAAGGACGGTATCTTTCAGCGTGACTTTGATGGAAGCGTTCTCGTAAACACCGGTGGCGTATACCTTGAGAAGGGCTTTGTCTCCTTCTTTTCGGAGGCTGAGGGCGGCGTTTTTCGTGGCGTTGCCCACGCGGCCTACGCCTTTGTAGGGCATGAAATACTGGACGAAGGTTTTTTCCTCCTGGGGTTTCAGCCAGGAGAAATCCGGCTGGTTGTCCGTGAAGACGCCAGTCATCAGCTCGATGTAGGGGCCGTCTTCGTCGGTGAGGTTTTTGTCCCAGGTGCGGCCGAAATCACCGTTGCCCCAGGTCCACTGTTTCTTACCGGGGGAAACGTGATGATCTGCCACATGGAGAAGGCCGGCCTCTCTGTTCTCGTCGTAGTTTCCGATGAAATCGTAGTCGGAATGAGCAGCCATGTAGGAGGTGGGAACCTTCACATTTTTATAGCGGGAAATGTCCACGCCGGCAGAATAGTCGTATTTATAGTATTCCCCGGTGGCGATGGGGAAGGTGGAGACTGCCCGTTTTCCGTGGTCCATAACAGCGTTGACGTCCGGCGGGAAGACGGAGTAGGTGTGATCGTTGACGGGAACCGCCGGGTTTGCCCACCAGAGGAAGGTCTGGGGAAGGTCGGTATTATTATAGAGGCGGCCTTTGATCTCGATATAGGCTTTGCCGGGATAGAGAGTGATGGAGGCCATACCTTTGGTGCCGTACATTTTGTCGATCTCGCTCAAATGAACGGTGCAGGAGCCGTCGGGATTCTCTTTCAGGAGATAATCCACCGGCGCGTAGGTGGAGGGACGATGGTGCTGGGGCCAGTTAAATTCGATGCCGCCGGAGATCCAGGGGCCTGCAAGGCCGACCAGGGCTGGTTTGATAACATGATTATAATAGACAAAATCGTAGTTGTTCGTTTTGTCCAGGGCCCGCTGGATGCGGCCGCCCAGTTCGGGAAGGATCATGAGTTTCAGGTATTCGTTTTCCAGGTAGACGGCGTGGTAGGAGACGTCTTCTTTCGTGTCGGAAATTTTTTCGGTTACGGGCAGGGGATAGACTTTTCCGGTACTGCCCTGGTAGGCTCTTTTTTCGATGAAGAGGGGATTTTTTTCGGGCGGGTAGACTTTATAGGTGGGGATGATGGTGTCTTGTTCCCAGATTTTTACGGTTGACATAGGGATGATTCCTTTCTTTGAAAAATGAGGACGCGCCGCTGGTTGATGGATAAGCTAAGAGTCTTGTAAGTTATGGCTTTAGTTTATATGGAAAATGGGAAAATTGGAATGGGATATCTTGGAGAATGATGGACAATATTCCAGTGATGTGGTATGCTCGAATAAAAATAAGGGAGGGGAATGGAAGATGGAGGAACAGAGGCCTGATACAGAGCGAAAGAGGGATGGGTTCCGGGGGGAGCGGATGATTGTGCTGCCGACGGAGGCTTTCTCGGATTATGTGAGGCATCCGCTGGTGCGGAGGCTTTATCTGACAGATGTGGGCTTTTTTCCGAGTGCGGCCCATCATTACCGGGAGCGGAAAGAGGGGATTGAGGAATATATTTTTCTGTACTGTATGGATGGAAGCGGGCAGATTACCATGGAGGACAGGACGTATACGCTTCGTGGGGAGGAGGCGTTCTGTATTCCGCGGAACAGGAGTCATTGTTATTATGCCTCGGAAGAGGATCCCTGGAGTATTCTCTGGGTCCATTTCAAGGGAGAGGATACGGTTCATTTTCCGCTGGAGGAGGGCCGGGTGATTTCTTTTCAGTCGCAGCACGCCACCGGGCGGATGCAGTATCTTTTCGAGCTGCTTTTCCGGGTGCTGGAGGGAAACTATACGCTGGGAAATTTTATCTATATTTCTCAGGTACTTTCCCTGATCCTAGCGGAAACCTACAACCGGGAGAAAAAGGATTCCGTGCCGGAGCAGAACCGCCATGTGACGGCGGTGGTTCGCTATATGTACCGCCACCTGGATGAAAATCTTTCCCTGGGTGCGCTCTCCGAGGAGTTTGAGCTCTCCAAGAGCTATCTGAACCTGATTTTCCAGAAAGCCACCGGTCACACCCCCATGGACTTTTTTCAGGAACTGAAAATGAAGGAGGCCTGTAAGCTCCTCCGCTCCACCGAACTCTACATCTACCAGATCGGCCAGCGCCTGGGCTATCAGGACCCTTATTACTTTTCGCGGATCTTCCGAAAGGTGGTTGGGGTGTCGCCGACGGAGTATCAGGAGAAGGGGAGAGAGCAGCAGGATATGTAAGTTTATTCAGCCTGGAAACCATCCACGCCTTTGAAGGAAGAATAACCGTCGTCAGCCATAACCGTGGTGCCGTTGATGGCGCTGGCTTTCGGAAGGGACATCAGCCAGATGGCGTTTGCGCTCTCCTCAGGCAGGATGATGCGGCCTTTCATGTGAAGGCGGCTTCCCGTCGATGGAGCCAACTGCCATATTTTTCGATGGCGGTGGAGATAACCTTACGGCAGTCATCAGCAACGGAGACGTCTGCTTTCAGGAAAGTGACCTCTCCTTCTTTTTTGAGTTTCGCAAGAGAGGCTTCATTTTCGTGACGGCCAAGGATGATGACTTTATCGCCGCAGGAAAGAAATTTTTTTGCAGCGGCAAAACCGATTCCTTTGGTTCCGCCGGTAATGATAACGATCTGATTCATGAAAAATCCCCCTTTGTGTATGTTTGTTTCTGATCTGTATTTTACTATAAAAGGAACGAATAGCGAAAAGAAAAGAGGAAAAAAAGAGTTATGAATAAAAACAGAAAACAAAAAGGAACCGAAGCGTTCTGCATAACCGTTATACTGATATTTCTGCTTCTTTTGGTGAAAATCCTTTATCAGCCGGAAACGGAAACAGAAAGACACACCGTCCGTTCACTGGGCAGCTGCTGGTATCAGATACGGGATGGAGAAAAGATCACCCTGGAGCTTCCATGCCAGGTTCTGACCGATGCAGATGGAAAAGCAGTCCTTTATAACGACACACTGTCTGCGGAAGACAAAGGAAAGATCGTGTCTACCAGAGGAATACAGGATCATCTGGAAGTCTATATGGGGGATCGTCTTCTTTATCATTACAGTGATAGCGGCTTTCTGAAAAACAGACCGATGAAAGGGAAACTGTGGGCAGATATCTGCCTGCCGGATGAAACGGGAGAAGAACCGTTATGCTTTATTTTCGAAGGAAAAGAAAACAGTCTGCTTTATGTAGAGGCGCCCATCCTTGGAAGCTTTTCTTCCGTTGCCAGACATCATCTGCAGGCATCCATATTTTTAATCCTCATGGTCCTTGGAATGCTGGGAATGGGAATCGTAGCTGTGATCGTATTTCTGTACGCAAGGCATCGGCAGATGATGGAAAAGCGCTTTCTTAATGTTGCCTTTTTTCTGATCCTGTGCAGTTTATGGTGTATTTTCGACTCAGGACTTTACCAGATGTACGGACGACAGAGCGCCGCAGGAACACTGATCTCTTTTTATGCCTTTATGCTTATGTCGATCCCGATGCTTCGGTTTGTGCAGAACACGGTGCGTAGCGAAGTACGGTGGATCCCGCAGATATGGGTGTTCCTTCTTTATGGGAATACGATTTTGCAGGGGATCTTGAATCTCCTGTTTCAGATCCCTTTCATACATATGCTGTTTCTGACACATCTTTTATTGTTTACAGGGGTTGCTTCCATGATCCTTCTTCTCTGGAACGAATACCGCAAGACCGGGACTCAGGAATTGAGTCTCTGCCTGAAAGCATTTGCCGTGCTGGGGATCAGTGGTGTACTTGCCCTCATTTTATACTGGATCTTCTCTATTTACTGGTATGATACGGTTTTTCAGTTTGGGATTCTTCTTTATATCGCATTCCTGTTCTGGGGGCTGCTCTGTAAGGTGGCAAATGACTCGCAGTTCCGGCTGGAACAGGCCGTTTACGAAAGAATGTCTTTGGAAGACCGTATGACAGGGCTGAAGAACCGGAAAGCCTTTGAAAAATGTCTGGAAAAAATCCAGGATGATTCTTTATTACTGGAAAATGCTTTACTTCTGTTTATTGATATCGCAGGCTTGAAAGAGATCAACGATACATATGGCATGCAACTGGGAGATGAGGCAGTCATCCGGACAGCACGAAGCATCCAGACAGCCGGGAATATGATTTCCGAACAACAGGCAGAGTGCTTTCGGATCGATGGTGATGAATTTGCAGTTGTTGTGAGCGATCCTCAAAAGCTTCCATCCGAGTGGATCCGGCTGATAAAAGCAGAAATGGAAAACGAAGCCCCAGGTAAATATCATGTCCGTCTGAAATTCGGATACAGCTATCTGAGAAAAACGGATGGAGTCCTCAATTCCGTCAGTGACTGGAAACAGCAGGCAGACAGGATGCAGCATTACAACAAAAAAGAGACAGCGGAGGCAGACTATGATCTATAATATTGATTTTCTGATCGCAGCGATCGTTATACTGCTGCTGATCCTGTGGTATTTTCTTGGACAGAAAAGAGCAGAAGATCTGAATAACCAGGTATTTCTTTTCTTCGCTGTTCTTGGCGTCCTGGATGTCATTGCAGAGTTTTTCAGTACCTACTGTATTACTTCGCCGGAAAGCGGCTTTGGAATAGTAGCCGTATTTATAACAACGGTATTTTATCTGTTGCAGGCATTGCTTCCTTTTACGTTCCTCTGTTATATTCTGTCCATGCATGACAATAGACTCGTTTCCACAAAGAAAATGCTGTTATCCGGTCTGCCGACACTGGTACTGATTGGTGTGATACTGACCAATCCGTTTACCGGGAAGCTTTTCTGTTTTGATCCGTCAAGAGGGTATGTAAAAGGGCCGTGGTACCTGCTGATGTATTACAGTGCCATCCTTCATCTGGCTGTTGCTTTGTTTCTTATTATAATTTGGAGGAAGAAACTTGGTTTTCAAAGAGTGAAAGTGCTTCTGGAGATCCTTGTGATATCCGGTGGCGGAGTGATCATTCAGCTTTTGAACCCTTCCCTTTTGACAACAGGCTTCGGCGTGAGTCTTAGCATACTTGCATTATTCATTACCATCAACAATCCCTATGCAAACATGGACAGTCTTACCGGTCTGTACAATCATCTTTATCTGACCAGAAAAGGGAATGAACTGGTAACAGCCGGAAGATCTTTTCACATCATTACCGTATATCTTTATCAGATGAAACATATCAATAAAATTGCGGGGATCCAGGGCGGTGACTTTGTCTTGCGTCTGACTGCCAGAAAGCTTGGTGCATTATGCGGAAGAAAAGCTTTTCATATTACGGGAAAACGTTTTTTGATCCTGACCTCTTCCCTGAAGGAATATGAATATTATCTTGACGAACTGAAAAAGATCTTTGATGTGAACATAAAGCTGAATGTAGAAAATAAAAGTATCACGATCCCTGCGATCATAAGCGGTATCCTCCATGCAGAAAAACTGGGAGACAGCGGCCGCATCCTGGAATATGCCGAGTATCTGGAATCCTTATCACCGCAAAACGGGCTGACCGAAGTGATACAGGACGACCATCAGACCATGAATGGCTTTCTCTATAATAAACGGGTGGAACAGTATCTGCATACGGCGATCGCAGAAGATTTGTTTGAACTTTACTATCAGCCGGTATATTCCACACAGGAAAAACGCTTTGTCACACTGGAAGCCCTGAGCCGTCTGCATCATCCGGAACTCGGATGGATCGCACCGGATGTATTTATCCAGATCGCGGAAAAGAATCATTTGATCGAACAGATCACAGATCTGCAGTTTTGCCGCGTCTGCAGATTTTTAAAAGAGCATGGAAAACTGATGGAACAGCTTCTGAACGTGAAAGTGAATCTCTCGTCTCTGGATCTGATGAGAACGGACTGCAGCAGCCATTTCATCCGTATCATGGACAAATATGAAATCCCTCATGAATGGATACAGTTTGAGATCACAGAAACTGTGGCAACGGAATATAATGCAAGTCTGAGAATGGTTGTGGATGAATTTACAGCCGCGGGGATCCGTCTCTGCCTGGATGATTTCGGTTCCGGCTACGCCAATCTCAATACGGTCATGAAGCTTCCGTTTTCCACGATCAAGCTCGACCGGTCCCTGCTTTTTGATATCTGCAAGGATGAGAAAAGGGCACTGTTCTATCAAAGTGTTGTGGAGACCTTTCAGAAAATGAACTATCATATTGTTGCGGAAGGTGTGGAGACAAAAGAAGAAGTCGAACTGCTCAGCCAGTGGAGAGTCGATATGATCCAGGGATATTACTTTTCCAGACCTCTTCCTGCGGAAGAACTGCTGAAATTTTTCTGAACGCAGATAAGCATTCCCCCGCTTCAAGTGCGCGGAGCACTAAGCGGCGGGT
>OGDF01005301.1_pt1 | contig 13791 bp, 9 predicted proteins | sample 1570141 | NCBI WGS metagenome assembly OGDF01 (sample SAMEA4370581, study PRJEB24528) | human gut metagenome | reverse complement strand
TATAGAATCTATAAGATCTTTGGATAACTTAAACACGGAACTTTGCAGGTGAGCCACTTTAGAGCATGCAACTCACGTGCCAATTTTCATACCGACTTTCCAAACATTCATCCCTGCCATTTTGTCAATAATAATGCGATAGTTTGTAGATAACTTATTTCTTCGCCGACATCGGAAACAGAGAATCTACTTCATACTGACTTACTCCAAGTACTCGTCGGATTTGACTGTTCGATGAGCGCAATTCATAATGGAGTGTGCGTGCAAGGTCGAGTTTCTGGGCCTTTGAGAGTTCGCGCAACGATGCTGATTGGTACCTTTCTCGTAAGATAGTGCTTAATTGCGAGAACAGTTCGCTGTCTGTAAGATACTCTTCATCATCTATTTCCGATGCAACACCACTATAGCCTTCCACGTTTTTATATAGCATTGAAAAATAGTGATGAGCATTACGGAACATGGATTTGGCGAATTGTATGGCACAATATCCTGTCGGTATCAAATAGCCCTCCGATGCCATGGGCCAATCATCGGGAATATCCGGAATCCGGCCATGGAACATGTTGAAGCGTTGCTTTGTAGTCGTGTTTTGAAATGTCGTATCGTGGGAGTGCAAAAGACCGAAGAAATAACTTCCTGCACCCCATGGATAACTATATGGGGTGTGATTGGCATCAGCTACGAAACCGTTTCGATTGATATAGACTATGGTATTGCGCATAGCCTCCAAAGAAGTAACTTCTTTTAGCGACGGCGCAAATCCCTTCGGCAGACTATTAGGGAAGCAGTCTTTCAAACCTCGTCCAAGTCGTTTTCTTATAAAGCTAAATGAAGCAAGAACTTGCTCCTTAGGCCCTTCGGCCAATATATGGAGATGATTTCCCATTAACTCGAAGGTAAGAATCTTGATTTCGTTGTACTTCAATGCTGTCTGAGCAATGACGTTCATGGCGAACCCAAAGTCTTCCTTCTTCTTGAATATCTGAGGGGTTTCCTTCCCGGAAGTGAACAAATGCCAATACGGGCCATTCATCTCGAATGTGCGCAGGCAGAAATTTTCGCGTTCTCTAAATTCTGACATAGTTTTTTCGGTATAGTTTTGTGGCGTTATCCGTGTTGTTGTCGCGGATGTCACACAACTAAGTTATGACAAATATGTCACATTAGCAAAAAGCCTGTCATTTGGTTAAAAAAACGCGGCATTTTTAAACCAAATGAGAAATAAAACCCATTTTGTTAAAAAAATGCCCGAATTTTTAACAAAAAAGCCGGAGGCTGTTATTGGCCACACCTTGCCACTATATCCCTTTCACATCGAAATACTTGAAACGGCGGATCTTGCGGGTGGCTGTCTTCTCGATCGGTTCACGCAGAATCTGGACGGCGCTCACCTTCGACGTGCGGTTTACATTCTTGTTTACGATGTTCAGAATCATTGACTTGTACTCCTCGATCTTGCGGAAGAACTCATCCTCACCGGTTTCCGGATTGATATTATCCAGCTTCAGCTCTACATTGCGGACCGGAACACCGATGGAACCAGGGAATCTGCTCCTCCCGGCCGTGAAACTCAGCAACGGCGAAGTCTCCGTCAATCCATAACCGACCGCATACGGGAAACCCGCCTTCAGAAGGAAACGCTCCGCCTCGATGTCCAGCTTCGCGCCGCCGATGCCGAAGAACGACAAATGGCCGCCGAAAGTCTTCTTCAGTTTCAGGCCAATGACTTTGCACATCAGCCAGTTCATATTCTTGTCCATCCAGCATCAGCATCCGGCTTTTCCGTATGGTCGGCACGATACTGTTCCTGTAAATTTTCTCTATGATCAGCGGCACGGAAAGGATTGTCGTCGGTTTGACCACCTGCATTGCCTTCAGCAGCAGGGCAGGGACAGGAGGCTTCGACATCCGATTCTTCGCATACCTGCGCGTCGAATACTCATAAAGTTTGCCGAGAGTGTCGATGTAAGATTCCCTGAACGAATTGCTGTGCCTTCTAAAATTCATGATTTTCAAATTTGGCTGCAAATGTAGGCACAATGTATGAGACTTTTGTGACAAAAAAGTGAGGATGGATATTCTAAAACCGACGCGCAAACACCAAAAATACGTCCAACTTGCGAAATTTATGTAATATAGGTAACTTTACGCGCTGTAACCCATACGGATATGGAGAAAGAAGACATAATGGATGCCATAGGAGGGACGTATCTGAAAGGACGCCTCTCCAAGACTTGGATTGAAGACAAATTCTGCATCATGGAAAACCTCGAATCTCAGGACGGGACACCACTGCAGAATGACAAACCATTCGTTCCTCGTCTCAGATTTCCATTGAAAGCCACGCTCACCTTCAGCGTCTTTTGCCGTCAAGGCCGCATAACCATCCGAATCCAGCAGAAGGACTATGTCCTGGAAGCAGGGGGAATACTTGTCATTTTCGGTGGCCAGATATTGGAAAATATTGAACTGCTGGAAGATACAAAGGTGATAATCGTCGCCATCAACTCTGAATATATCATGTCGGAAATGCGCGGACCGCACGGTCGAAGCCTGCGTCAATGGCTTCTCCACAACCAGGAACCGGCCCTCGTCAGCATCCCGACCGATGAAGCCGACAACTACGACCGCCTCTGCCAATCCCTGAAATTCATCGTGAAGAACTCCGACACCAACACCGCCGACGGCATCCTCTCGGGATTCACCTACATATTCGCCAGCCTGCTGCTCAAGTGGCGCAGCATGATGACTGTCAATGATTCCGAGCCAATGCTTACGGACGCGGAGCAAGAAGCGGAACCGGCAGTGTACTCGCGCGAGAGGGAAGTCCTCACACGCTTTCAGAACGATATCCATAATTTTTCCAGAAAGGACAGGACTGTGGGATTCTATGCCCGGAGGCAATGCATTTCCGAAAAGCATTTTTCACGTCTTGTGAAAAAAGCCAGCGGTCACAAACCACTGGAACTGATAAGGGAATATGTCCTTCTGGATGCCAAAAGCCTCCTGATTTCCGGAAAATACTCTATAAAAGAAGTATCGGAAACCCTTGGTTTCCAGAACCATTCGTTCTTTACCAGGTTTTTCAGATTGTCCACAGGCAAGACCCCGGGCGAATACATGAGAGAAGAATAACTAGAATAAAATGCAGAATAGACACATAGACAGAAAAAGGTATTTCGATGAACTGGCGAAGACATCGGAAGAATTCTACATTGATTATCTGAAGCCGTACAAGAACATTGGCCCCGGCTGTAAAGTCCTGGAAATCGGATGCGGCGAAGGCGGAAATCTCCTGCCTTTCGCGCAGGCAGGATGCAAGGTCGCCGGACTGGATCTCGCAGCAGGCAAGATAGACAATGCCAGGATATTTTTCGCCACACTCGAAACGGAAGGGGAGTTTGCCTGCGCGGACTTCCTTAAAACCAATCCTTTCGAGAGAGACGGACTCTTCGACATCATTCTCATACACGATGTCATTGAACATATCGAACCTGAGGGAAAAGACGCATTTTTCGAGAGGCTGAAAATGTATCTGAAACCGGACGGCATCATCTTTTTCGCCTTTCCTGCATGGCAAATGCCTTTTGGCGGTCACCAGCAGATTTGCCGGAGCAAGGTCTGCTCCAAGGTCCCGTTCGTGCACGTGCTGCCTGTTTTCATGTATAAGGCGTGGCTTAAAATGTTCGGAGAACAGAAAGACAAGATTGATGAACTGCTGAGTATCAAGCGTTCACGCATGACTCCTGAAAAATTCGAAAAATTGTGTGCCAGGCATGGATATGAGATAAAAGACCGCATTTTCTGGTTCTTCAGCCCTCATTACAAGACCAAGTTCAACCTCACTCCGCACCGTTTGTGGAAGCCCCTTGCCCACATACCGTATCTGCGCAACTGGTTTACGACTTCCTGTTTTTACCTGATAGAAGAATCCAAGTAAGCATTGAAAAATAAAAAACTCCCGGACCATCAAGCCCGGGAGTTTTTCAATATATCACGCTGACTTATTCCGCCTCGGCAGCAGTGTCAGGACGCATGATTACGGTCTTGGCAATGCCGGATGCCAGAATCTCGTTCAGAATATTCTGGATATCAGCAGGTTTCAGATTCTTGACGCAATCCTCATACTCCTTGTCATAGTCAATGCCGTAAGTGTTGGCAAATCTGAGGGCCCCTAGCCAGTACTCATTGGAAATCCTTGACTCAGGGATATTCTTCTCAAGATTCTTGACTGTCATGTCGAACTCTTCTGCAGTAGGACCGTCCTTTGCAAGGGAATTCAGACCTTCGATGCTCAATTCCACGAGCTTGTCGGCTGCAACCGGCTTGGTGTCGAAGTAAACCTGAAGTGTAGCCTCCGGTTTAGGAAGGATTGAAATCTCACCATGGGTAGAAGCGCCGTATGTGCCGCCCTCATCCTCGCGGAGAGACTTGGTATATCTCATGTCGAGAATATAAGTTGCAGCTGAAAGCGCCACGTCATCCAGAAGTCTATACTCCTTCAGTTTTGCGTCAAATACCTCTATTACAGTCACTTTCGGAGTCTGCATGTCTACCTTGAAGTCATTTGTGACCTTGCCGGGAAGCATGTTCTTGTTGTTGTCCACCCAATTAAGAGGCTTCTTGCCCTTCTTGATGGAACCGAGATATTTCTCCACGAGAGGTTTGATGGTCTCAATGTCGAAGTCTCCGCAAATGTTGATGGTTGCACCGGCAGCATCATTGAAAAGCATCCTGTAATTCTTCTCGATTGTGCCGAGATTTGCCTTGTCGAGAGTCTCCTCGCTGATGACGATGTTACGTGGATTGTCCCCGTAGAGTGTCTTCTGGAGCTCTTTTGAGAACTTGTAGCTTGGCTGGAGAACGAAGTTCGGCAATACTGCACGAAGCTGGTTTATAGCCTTGTCGAACTCTGCCTGGTCGAAACGAGGGTCTGCGAAATAGAGGTATGCAAGCTGCAATGCCGTCTCGAGATCTTTCGGAGTGCTGCTTCCCCTTACGCCATGTCTGAGGGCATTGAGGTAAGGCTCTACACCTACGTTCTTGCCTGAAAGCATCTTGGTGACGGTAGTGCCCGGGAACTTGGAAATTCCGCAGAATCCCTGGAATGCGCCCCAAACATTGCTTTCGAAGCTGTTGAGATCTCCGGTAGGAATGAGCGACTTGCCGCCGTTCTTGTAAAGGTCGAACACGACTTTGTCTTTTTCCTCGGTAGACGGACGGAGAACCACGGTCAGGCCGTTCTTCAGTGTCCATACGGTGCTTCCGTAGATTCCTTCTGATTCTGACTTGATGGCACTGCCCTTCAATGTAGCAGGATCGAGGAAGTTGCTTTCAATGCTTTCCGCCTCGTTAGGCTTGATTTCCGATACCTTGACAACGTCGATGGCATTCTGGAAATCAGCTGTGGTCGGCTGCTCAAGTCCTTCTTTTTCTGGCGCTTTGTAGATTATGACCATGTTGTTGTCAGGAATGATCTGCGCAACTGTCTGGTTGATTGCCTGGTCAGGAATCATGTCGAACAGCTGTTTTACGAGCTCATACTCCGTTTCCGGTGCCATATATGCATAATTGTCGAAGAAATTGTTCATGAGAGGCTCCACCAGCTCTTCATTCTTTCTGGTGTCAGCCTTCTTCGCAGCACTTTCGAAATAAGCCAGGAGGTCATCCTTCGCCCTGGAAATCTCATCGCTGCTGAAACCGTATTTCTTCATTTTCTCGACTTCATAAAGGAATGCCTTGAATGCCTTTACAGCCTCGCCTTCATGAGAATTGATTCTACCCATGACCACTTCAGTAGTCTCGCAGATGTTTCCGATACCGAAACCTGCGCTGGTAAACGGAGCATCGGCAGAAGCTGTAATATCGCCGAGTCTCTCATTCATGATATTGGAAATCAGCATCTTGAGAAGCTCTGACAATTCACCTGTTACAGTGCTGTTGAATTCCTCAGGCATAGCCTCGCTCTTCCAATAAACTTCTACGGATGTACCTACAGCCTCAGGGTCAGTGATAATGCCGATCAGCGGTTTTTCATTGTCCGGAATCTTGATGACATCCTTCGGTTTCGGATTCTCAGCAGCAGGAATGTCGGCAAATGTCCTCTTGATGACGTTCTCCACATAGTCCGGGTCAATGTCGCCGACCACGATGAGTGCCTGAAGGTCAGGACGATACCATGTGTGATAGAAAGTCGTAAGGCTCTCCGGCTTGAAGGTCTCCAGATTCTCCTGGCTTCCGATGATTGAGCATGTTGCATATTTGCTGTCGCCGTACATATAAGGTCTGGATTTCTCCGACATTCTCCATCCGGCATTTCTTCTGGTACGTCTTTCCTCAAGGATGACACCTCTTTCCGCATCGATTTCTGCAGGGTCGCAAGTTACGAAATGCGAGTAGTCATGCATGATGAGGATGCAGGTATCAATGACTGTAGGACGTACAAGCGGAATGTTGTTCAGCATGTAGGTCGTCTGCTCTACACCGGTCTGTGCATTGACATTGCCTCCGAAGGAAGCACCGATGCTCTGGAGATAGTCGAGGATTGCCTTGCCCGGGAAATTCTTGGTTCCGTTGAAGCACATGTGCTCCAGAAAATGTGCAAGTCCGTCTTGGTCAGGAGTTTCCTGAATGGCTCCGACATTGGTGGCAAGATAAAACTCAGCGCGGTTTGCCGGCTGGCTGTTCTTCATGATGTAATAGGTCATGCCGTTTTCCAGTTTTCCCTTTCGGACGGCAGGATCATTTGGCAGCTGCTGGTCCATCTGCGCATTCGCCGAAAATGCGAAAGCGGTGAACAATGCAGCGAAAATCAAAATGAATTTTCTCATATCCAATAATTTAAATTGATATTCAAAATTGCTTGCGTGGTGGCTAAAAACCACAGCAAAATCAATGCAATTTATAAAGATTAATGTAATCCGGCAAAAAAATGTTAAATTTGTTTTTCCGAAAAAGTGAAGATAATATGTTCGAAGATTTCAGGCTGAAGGTGTTCATGGCGGTCGCCGAGACAGGAAGTTTTACCAAAGCGGCCAAGAGCATCGGCATCAGCCAGCCGGCAGTCAGCCAGAATATCAATGCATTGGAAAAGGAAATCGGCACGCCGCTGATACTGCGGGCGAAAGGTGAAGCCTCCCTTACCAGTGCCGGCGCAGTTTTCCTGGAGTATGCTTCGCGCATATTATATTGGTACAATGCGACTTCCGAGATGTTCGGTGAAAACGGACGCATGACGGGAGGAAAGCCGGTACGGATTGCCGCCGACCACGTGGTCGCCTCGTATCTGTTGCCGTATGCATTGGCCCGTATTGCCGGATCTCACCCTGAATTCTCATTTGAAGTGAAACATATCGATCCTGCGATAACGCGTGCCACCACCAATTCTGACGTTCCAGGTACGCATTTCGGAACCCCCGAAGATGCTGACGTGGAGATTTCCGTGGCGCCGAGTCCGGAGACCATGGATTTCGAAGGTGAGCGCAAGCTTGTAGGCGTCATGGAAGCCATGGTAATCGCATCGCCACAGAACCGTTCCGTAATCAATGCCGCCGTTTCTGAAGAGGACAATGCCTTTACGGTCAAGCCTTTTTCCACCATTGCCGGCATACCGGTCTCCAACAGATTTGCGGTCTGGAGCGGTTATACCAGATTCTTTTCGCCTGATTTACAGGCACGTACGGCGATTGTCTCAGATTCCGCTGAAACCATCAAGTCCATGGTCGCCGACTCCGTGGCATTGGTCGGCATTGTTCCTGCAATGTCGGTCAGACGCGAACTGGCTGCAGGCACCTTGCTCCAGATGCCCGTACTTCTCCCGGATTTCGCATTCGATGTCCATTTCAATGCCTTGCCGGAGTTCGAGGGCCGCACGATCTGCCAGCTCCTCCGCAACACCATGAAAGATAATTTATAACCATATAGTTCAATGAAAAACTTGATTTCTGTAATCTGCGCAGCCGCTCTCGGCTCGCTGATGATTTGTGCCAATGCTGCTGAACCTTTTCAGCCGCTCACCAAATTACGTCCGTCAATGACGTTGAAACTTTACCCTGAAGGACAGAATGTCGACAAGGGAATTGTGGAAAACGGACAGGCCATCACCCTCGGACCGGGGGAGTCCAACGGAATTACCGGGGAAGAGACAATGCCGGAGAACGGCAATATCGGCAGGATCAATGATGATGCACGCATTGACATTTATTTGCCGAAACGTCCTAACGGACAGATGATTGTGGTATGTCCCGGCGGCGGTTATGCCATTGTTTCCTCTTTCAATGAGGGGGCTTATGTAGCTGACTGGTGCGTTAAGCAGGGCATTGCAGTCTGTGTCGTGAAATATCGTCTTCCGAATGGTCATTGGACAGTTCCTCTTACTGATGTGCAGAACGCATTCCGTTATTGCCGTGCTCATGCGGCCGAGTGGGGAATCCGACAGATCGGTGTAATGGGCTTCTCAGCCGGCGGTCATCTTGCAGCGTCCGCTTCCACATTGTATGTCGACAAGGTTACCCGTCCGGATTTCTCAATTCTTATCTATCCGGTAATCACCATGGACCTTTCATTGACCCATCGCGGCACCCATGACTACCTGCTCGGAAAGGAGAGCAAGTGGCTCGACAAATCCTTGAGTGTCAATGATTATGAGAAGAATAAAGCACAATATGACTCTCTCATGGAACATTACTCCATGGAAAAACAGGTGACTTCCGATACGCCTGCGACAATGCTCTACTTGAGTACTGATGACAAGACAGTGGATCCGGAAAACAGTTTCATGTACTATGACCAGCTGAAAGCACATGGGGTTCAATGCCAGATGTATGTACTCCCGTATGGCTGTCATGGCTGGGGATTCACTACGGTAGAATTCAAAGGTGACAAGATTGCAGCCTATCGTCCGATTTTCTTCCAGACCTTGAAGACTTGGTTGTCTGAATTGTAAAAAATATTTATATAATAAAAAACCCTGGAGTCAGACGGCTCCAGGGTTTTTTATGTATTACACGCAAAGACTATTTGCCTGCGAGTTTCTTGTAAGACTCAAGACGGATCTTCGCAAATTCCTCTGTCTTCTCGAGAAGTTCATCTGCCTTGTCAGGGAAGAGCTTGTAGAGTGATGCGAAACGAACCTCGCCCTTCAGGAAGTCCTGGAACTTGCTCCAGTCAGGCTCCTTGCTGTCGAGAGAGAACGGATTCTTGTCTGTTCCTTCGAGTTCAGGATTGAACCTGTAGAGATGCCAGTAACCGCACTCGACTGCGAGTTTCTCCTCTTTCTGGCTGAGACCCATTCCGGCCTTCAGACCATGGTTGATACAAGGTGCGTAAGCGATGATGAGTGATGGACCGTCATAAGCCTCAGCCTCTTTGATAGCGTTCAGGTACTGAACAGGGTTTGCGCCCATAGCTACCTGAGCCACATATACATAGCCATAGCTCATTGCCATCATTCCGAGATCCTTCTTGCGGATCTTCTTGCCGCTTGCCGCGAACTTGGCGATGGCACCTGCAGGAGTTGACTTGGATGACTGTCCGCCGGTGTTCGAGTAAACCTCAGTATCAAGTACGAGGATGTTTACATTCTCACCGGAAGCGAGCACGTGGTCGAGTCCGCCGTATCCGATATCGTAGCTTGCACCGTCACCACCGATGATCCACTGGCTGCGTGCAGCAAGGAACTTCTTGTATGTGAGGAGTTTCTTGCAATGAGGGCAATCAGTGTTCTCCATGAGAGGGACAAGCTTGTCAGCTACCTCACGTGTAACAGCAGGATTGTTCTTGTTCTCAAGCCACTGCTTGAAGAGCTCCTTGATTTCGTCAGAAGCCTTGTCGCAGTCGAGACCCTGTGTCATGATTTCTGCGATAGTCTGTCTTATGCGGTCAGAACCGAGTTTCATGCCGAGACCGAACTCGCAGAAGTCCTCGAAGAGGGAGTTGGCCCAAGCCGGACCGTGACCTTCAGCATTGGTGCAATATGGAGATGCAGGGAATGATGCTCCGTAGATTGAAGAACATCCGGTAGCATTGGCAATCATCATTCTGTCGCCGAAGAGCTGGGTGATGTTCTTGATGTATGGAGTCTCGCCGCAACCTGCGCAAGCGCCTGAGAATTCGAACAATGGCTGTGCGAACTGTGAGTTCTTCACGCTCTGTGCCTTGTTTACGACAGTCTCTTTGTAACCTACCTTGGTATTGAGGAAGTCGAAGTTCTCCTGCTCAGCCTGTGCGTCGAGAGCTGAAACCATGACGAGAGCTTTCTCCTTTGCAGGACAAACGTCTACGCAGTTTCCGCAACCTGTACAGTCTGCAACGGAAACAGAAAGCGCGAACTTGTAGTCCTTGAGGTTTGCCTTGCCCTGTGCAAGTTTGAGACCTGCAGGAGCTGCAGCTGCCTCCTCTTCGTTGAGAAGGAACGGACGGATAGCTGCGTGAGGGCAGACAAATGCACAAGTGTTGCACTGGATACAGTTGTCTGGCTGCCACTGTGGTACGAACACTGCCACGCCACGTTTTTCGTAAGCGGCCGTGCCGGCAGGCATTGTGCCGTCAACGTAAGGCATGAATGAGCTTACAGGAAGAGTGTCACCTGCCTGTGAGTTCACTACGTCAGCGATTTCCTTCACGAATTCAGGTGCGAGACGGTCCTTGTTAGGGTTCTCGAACTTGGCTGTGATGTTAGCCCACTCTTCAGGAACATTGACCTGCTCATACTCGCCGCCGCGGTCTACTGCTGCATAGTTCATGTTGACAACCTTCTCGCCCTTCTTGCCGTAGCTCTTCACGATGGCGTCCTTCATATATTTTACAGCGTCCTCGTAAGGAATGATGCCTGTAATCTTGAAGAATGCAGACTGGAGGATGGTGTTGGTCCTTCCGCCGAGTCCGATTTCTGATGCGATCTTGGTAGCGTCAATGATATAGAACTTGATGTGCTTCTTGGCGAGGGTAGCTTTTACGAATTCAGGGAGTCTCTTGACGGTCTCTTCTGCATTCCAAAGGCTGTTCAGAAGGAAGGTGCCGCCGTCCTTGATGCCCTTCAATACGTCATACTTGCGCAGATATGAAGGAACGTGGCAAGCTACGAAGTCAGGGGTGGACACGAGGTACGGAGCCTTGATCGCCGCATCACCGAATCTGAGGTGAGAGCAGGTGTAACCGCCTGATTTCTTGGAATCGTAGTCGAAATAACCCTGGCAATATTTGTTCGTGTGGTTACCGATGATCTTGATGGTGTTCTTGTTGGCACCTACTGTACCGTCAGAACCGAGACCATAGAATTTGCACTCTGCGGTGCCTGGTTTCACGATGGAGATTTCCTTCTTGATAGGGAGAGACTTGAATGTGACGTCATCTACGATACCGATGGTGAAATCATTCTTAGGCTCAGCCTGCTCAAGATTGTCGAATACGGCAACGATCTGTGCAGGGGTGGTGTCCTTTGAAGAAAGACCATAGCGGCCGCCGATGATGACCGGCTCCATGTCCTTTCCCTGGAACATTGCCTTCACGTCGAGGTAGAGAGGCTCTCCGAGTGATCCCGGCTCCTTGGTCCTGTCGAGAACGGCAATCTTCTTCACACTCTTAGGCAGCACCTTGAAGAAATACTTCTCTGAGAAAGGTCTGTAAAGGTGAACGGAGATGACACCATATTTTCTTCCGTGAGCTTCGAGATAGTCGATGGTCTCCTTGATGGTTTCTGTTACGGAACCCATTGCCACGATAATCTCTTCAGCATCAGGTGCTCCATAATATTCGAATGGACGATAGTTTCTGCCGGTAAGTTCTCCGAGCTCGCCCATGTAACGTGCAACTACGTCAGGAACAGCATCATAGAACTGATTTCTGGACTCTACTGCCTGGAAATACACGTCACCGTTCTGTGCGGTACCTCTGGTTACAGGAGACTCTGGAGTAAGAGCTCTTGCTCTGAATTTCTCAAGAGACTTGGTGCTGACCATGCTTCTGAGATCGTCCTCGTCGATTGCCTCGATCTTCTGGATTTCGTGTGATGTACGGAAGCCGTCGAAGAAATGGAGGAAAGGAATGCTGGATTTGATAGCTGCGAGGTGAGCCACCGCAGCCATGTCCTGAGCTTCCTGTACAGAACCTGAAGCGAGCATTGCGAAGCCTGTCTGGCGGCAAGCCATAACGTCCTGATGGTCACCGAAGATTGACAATGCGTGAGAAGCCAGCGCACGTGCTGAAACGTGGAATACTGCCGGAAGCATCTCGCCTGCAATCTTGTACATGTTAGGGATCATGAGGAGAAGTCCCTGGGATGCGGTATATGTGGTGGTAAGAGCGCCGGCCTGGAGAGATCCATGAACAGCTCCGGCAGCACCTCCTTCACTCTGCATTTCAGTAACTTTCACTGTTTCGCCCCACAAGTTCTTTTTTCCGTGGGCCGCCCACTCGTCAATGTTCTCTGCCATTGTCGAAGATGGTGTGATAGGGTAAATCGCAGCGTGCTCACTGAAAAGGTAAGCAATCTGGGATGCAGCGAAATTACCATCACAAGTGATGAATTTCTTTTCTTTTGCCATATTCGTTTATGTTTATGTAATTAGTTTGCCTTTTACAATGTCTCAAGACCTTCTACGGTCACAATGGAACCTGCAATTCTCTTTACCAGACCCTGAAGGACTTTGCCCGGACCTATCTCCATAAAATAATCTGCTTCGTCAGCCAGCATGTTCTTTACGGACTGGGTCCATTTTACAGGTGCTGTGAGCTGTGCGAGCAGATTCTCTTTTATAAGTTTAGGGTCCTGTGTAGGCTGTGCGGTATAGTTCTGGTAGATAGGGCAGATCGGTGCCTTGAACTCCGTCGCCTCTATTGCCTCTCCGAGCTCGACTCTCGCCGGCTCCATGAGAGGCGAGTGGAAGGCTCCGCTTACTGCCAGAGGCAATGCCCTCTTGGCTCCTTCTGCCTTGGCTCTGTCGCAAGCTTCCGCAACTGAATCTTTTTCTCCTGAAATCACGACCTGGCCGTCGCAGTTGTAGTTCGCCGGAATCACGAGACCGTGGCAAGACTTGCAGAGTGCTTCTACTTGCTCGTTTTCAAGTCCGATGATGGCTGCCATCGTGCCAGGGACCTGCTCGCAGCATTTCTGCATAGCCTTTGCCCTTATTGCAACGAGTTTCAACGCGTCTTCGAAAGTGATGGCGTGGCTTGCCGCAAGTGCAGAGAACTCTCCGAGGGAGTGTCCTGCTACCATATCCGGCTGGAACTGGTCATAACATGCCGTAAGAATGACCGAATGAAGGAAAATCGCAGGCTGTGTGACCTTTGTGGCCTTCAATGCCTCCGGCGTTCCTTCGAACATTATGTCTGTAATCTTGAATCCTAGAATCTCATTGGCCTTCTCGAACATTTCTCTGGCCTTCTGACTCTTCTCATATACTTCTTTGGCCATACCCGGGAATTGTGCTCCCTGACCTGGAAATACATATGCTTTCTTCATACCTTAATTATATGATTTTTTAATAAATACTCTAACCTAACGTCTTTTCCGCAAGTTAACTTCTTGCGTAGCAGATACAATACGCCCTACCACAGGCAAAATTAATCAAAATCTTAGAGAAAAGCGAAAATTATTGCGGAATAATCATTAACTTTGTGTCAGCAAAGAGGAACAATCACCTGTTCCTTTATTTTTGCCCCCATAGTCTAATGGATAGGATTTCAGATTCCGGTTCTGACGGTAGAGGTTCGAATCCCCTTGGGGGTACCAAACCAAGAGGCTGACCCAAAAGGTCAGCTTCTTGCGTTTATAAGGATAGTATCTGAATG
>OGDF01005293.1_pt1 | contig 13808 bp, 9 predicted proteins | sample 1570141 | NCBI WGS metagenome assembly OGDF01 (sample SAMEA4370581, study PRJEB24528) | human gut metagenome | reverse complement strand
AGGCTGGCGGTATTGACGTTGTCATGGAAAATGCAAAGGCTCTGCCGGGCTATCTTTCCTTCAACCACACCTATGATATTACAACCAATTCTGCAAAACCATACAGCATTCTGACCATCTGTTCTACCTTGGCTTGGGGACTTGGCTATTTCGGAATGCCGCATATTCTGCTGCGATTCATGGCAATTGAAGACAGCAAAAAAATCAAGACTTCTCGTAGAATTGCCTCTATCTGGGTTGTCATCTCCATGGGCATTGCCATTCTGATTGGTTTCATCGGAAAAACTCTGATGACCAACAGTACAATTTCCGTACTGGGCGACAATCCGGACAATTTCAGTGCAGAGTCTGAAACCGTTATCATGAAGATTGCAACGCTGATTAGTGAACATGGCGTTCTGGCAGCGTTGTTTGCTGGTCTGATTTTTGCTGGAATCCTTGCCTGCACGATGTCTACTTCAGACTCTCAGCTGCTGGCAGCATCCTCCAGTATGTCAGAAAACCTGCTGCAAGGCGTGTTCGGCATCAAGCTTTCGGAAAAGACTGCCATGCTGGCAGCACGTGCTGTTCTGCTGATTATCGCTGTGATTTCCATCGGTATCGCATGGAATCCAGACAGCTCTGTTTTCCATATCGTATCTTTTGCATGGGCTGGATTTGGTGCAACTTTTGGGCCTGTTATGCTGTGTGCCCTGTTCTGGAAGCGTTCCAACAAGTGGGGGGCTTTGGCTGGGCTGGTTGCTGGCGGTATCATGGTATTTGTATGGAAGTTCCTCGTTCGTCCGCTGGGCGGAGCATGGGATCTATACGAACTGCTGCCAGCTTTTATCGTGGCTCTGGCTGCCATTGTTATTGTTTCGCTGCTAACAAAAGCACCGGAACAGGAACTGGTAGAAGAATTTGAAGCTGTTCAGGCAGAATGCAAACGATAAATCAAGCATTCAAATCATTCTGAAACACAAAACACCGCTGCGGAGGTTGCAATGCCACCTGCAGCGGTGTTATTTTTATCGTTTTTCTGTTCTAATTAGTCAGCCAGCAACTGTTCTGCTGCTGCCAGCTTTGCACTGCATACAAAGACATCCATTGCCTTTTGCAGTTCTTCTTCGGTCGGGAATGTCGGAGAAATCCGGATGTTTTCATCTTCTGGGTCTACGCCATACGGGAACGATGCCCCTGCACCCGTCAGAACGACACCAGCATCCTTACAAAGCTGTACAATCCGCTTTGCACAACCCTTCTGATTGAAGGAAATGAAGTAGCCGCCCTTTGGATTCGACCAAGTTGCAATGCCCAAATCGCCCAGTTCCTTTTCCAGTGTGTTGACAACAATTGCAAACTTCGGAGCAATCAACGCCTTGTGCTTCTTCATGTGTTCCAGCAGATTTTCAAACTTACCGCCAAAGAACCGCAGATGCCGCAGCTGGTTCATCTTATCAAAACCAATCGTTGCAAAGCCCAGGGACTTCTTCAGGCTTGCCAAGTTTCTTTCGCTGGCTGCCATTACTGCAATTCCGCTGCCCGGGAAAGTAATTTTAGAAGTGGATGCGAACATATAGCAAATATCTTCGTTGCCAACCTTCTTTGCTTCTTCCAGCAGGTTTGCCTGTACCGGCGGATTGTCAACCAAATGGTGTACACAATATGCATTATCCCAGAAAATCCGGAAATCTGCTGCCTTCGGCTTCAGTGCTGCAAACCGCTTTACCACTTCATCGCTATATACAACCCCGCCCGGATTGGAGTACATCGGCACACACCAGATTCCCTTGATGCTGTCATCTTCTGCAACCAGCTTTTCTACGATGTCCATATCAGGGCCATCTTCGTTCATCGGCACATTGATCAGTTCCATGCCAAAGAACTGGGTTACTGCAAAATGGCGGTCATATCCCGGAACCGGACACAGGAACTTCACATGATCCAGTTTGCCCCACGGTGTACCGCCCAAAACGCCATTGGTCATTGCAACAGACATTACCCAGTACATAATGTTCAGGCTGGAGTTTCCGTATACAATAATTTCTTCCGGCTTTACGCCCAGCATCGGTGCAAAGAATGCCTTTGTTTCCGGCAGTCCATCCAAAACCCCATAGTTCCGGCAGTCCAGACCGTTTTCAGCCCGATAATCGCCCTTCTTCAGGCAATCCATCATACCCATGCTCAGTTCCAACTGTGCTGGTGCTGGCTTCCCTCTGGACATATCCAGTTTCAGATTTTCTGCCTGAAACTGCTTGTATGCCTGCTGACATTCTGCCTGAAATGCCTCCAACTCTGTACGACTTTTTTCCTGTAATCTCATTGTTTGCGTGTGAATTCCCGTCCGGAAATTCTACTCCTTTCTGCAATCTTCCATGTGCACGGTTTTTGTCGAACCCTGCAAATTTGCTACGGTCTTATTATAACATACCTTTCTCTCGCTTGCAAGTATTCGTGTAGAAAAAACAAAAATTTTAAAAAAAGAGAAAACAGCAGGTCTGTTTTCCAGCAAATCGACTGTTTTCTCTATGAAATCTTATTTTTACTCCGATGTTTTTTGTTCTTCTGCGGTACAAAGCTTAAAAATACCGCCGTCCAATGCATAAAACACACCGCCTGCATACTGACATTTTTCTGTCAAATCCCCGCAGGATAACTTTGCAGCCAATTCCGGCTTCATATATTGCTTCGCATACCGATAAATTTCCTGCCAGTGCGGCAAGGTAAAATCAGGGCGATACAAATAAAGCTGCTCAATCGGATACATCACCAGAATGCTGCTCCAAAACTGGCAGAACTGCTGCATCATCTCTTCCATCAAGTCTGACAGAATCGGGTCAAAGTCCTTACCTTCTGCACAGGCTGCAGTAAACAAATCCGGCAGCGTCATCGTTTCCAGCTTTCCGCCTGTCAGGTCATACAAGACTGGCGTTTGCTCCGCACTATAATACGGCTTTACTCGCTGCTGCAATGCAACTGGCGTCAGCAAGTCGCCCACAGTTTGATTTGGAGAAAGCGGCAATCCCTGCATAGAAATCGGCTTACCATTTAGGCATTCCATGGCATGCGAGCGACAGACGATAGAAACATAATAATCCGCCCCATCTGCACAGAATAACGCAACAATTTCCTGCTTTGGTTTCTGATACAGGCAATATACTGCCATAGACGGCAATGCATTTCCCCAGAAGACCGGAACGTGCAGGGCATCTCTCAATATCTGCTGCAATTCTGTCATTTGTTGTTCCTGCCTAGTTGCATCCGGAAAAAAATGCTGCAAGACGCTGGGCATCCATCCAACACCCAAGCCCAAAATTTGCGATTTCTCAATATAGTTGCTCTTCAAAATCTGGCGAACCGTTATAATCATTTGTTCCTGTATAGACGCCCATGAAGCCTGTATCACTGGAAACGGAATGCACTGCTTTTCCAGCGTATTCATGCCCAAGGTTGTCAGTCCAACCACCAAATGATTTCCCTGAATGGAAATACCAATCAGCAGCCAACGAGAAGGATGCACATCCATCAATAATTTTCTTCTGCCTTTTCCCTCCGAGGTTGGACAGGTTCCGATGTCTTCTAAAACGCCCTTTTCCATCATCTCATGAATCAGCAGCGTCACGGATGCTCTTGTCATATGCAGTTTGTTGGCAATCTCCACACGAGAAATTGCTCCGTATTGCTGAATCAGCTGCAATACCTGCAAATACATCCACTTTCGTTCCATCTGTCGGGCAATGACTGGTTTCCACATTGCGGATTCGCTCCCCCTCAATTCACAATTTCCTTTCTTTCTATTGATGCAATCTTTTATCGATTTAAATCAATACTATTATTTTAACAATTTCAACCGGATTTTGCAAGTTTCTGTGGAGACTTTCTGATGAAAATTTACATCTTATTGAAAAATAGGGAAAATGTTCATGTTTGCTCCGCCCTTTTTAGGTTAACATACTGAAAATCTGAATTAATAGCGGCATGGTTGCCATGGAAAGAATGGTTGTTGCCGCAAAAATTTGAGAAGCATAAATGTCATTTAAGCCATGTACTTGACATTGCAGTGTACACATTGCAGCAGCCGGTGCAGCTGTCAGCAACAAAACAACCGTCCGCACTTCCATAGATACAAACGGCAGGCAGAGGCACATTGCCATAACTGCCAGCGGAATCACCAGCAATTTCACGAAGCTGACCCAATAAATCCGCTTTGTACACAATGCTCCCAGCAAATTCGCCTGTGCCACGCTGACACCCGATGCAATCATCGCAAGCGGTGTATTCAAGTCGGAAATATAGCCCATAGTATCCATCAGCAAGCCCGGCATTGGAAGCTGTACAAAATACAGAATCAACCCAATGGCGATACCGATAACCGTTGGCGAACGCAACACTTTCAATGCCTTTTTGAAATCCTTGGTCTGTGTCAGCTGCATGACACCGTGTGTCCACGAGAACAAGAAGAAAATCGTCAGAAACGCAGTGACATAGAAAACACCCTCTGCCCCGAACAGTGCACTTGCCAGCGGAATGCCCATGAAGCCGCAGTTGCTATATGTTGCAGAAAATCGCTCAATCGGTGCTAACTTTCCGACGGATTTTCCACGGAAACACAGCATGGAAATCAAAATGGCGATGACATAAGAAGCTGCCGCCAGCACAAACGTCAGCAGCAAATTCACAACCAGACGGGAATCATATTCCTCCTCTAAGTAAGCATGCACGATGATGACTGGCGTTACAATTTCCAACACGACATTGGAAAGCTGCTTGCCGCCCTCTCGGCTGACAATGCCGGTGTAGTATGCAATCATTCCGACCACATTCAGAATGAGCATAATAATTGCCTGCTGTAAAATAATTCCTGCCATATGTTCGTACTCCTTTTTTTTGACAGCCGAACGACTGCCATTCTCCAAAATAAGAACCGCCCGTTTGGTGATGGAGAAACAGGCGGTCACTTCCTTGATAGTATAGCATGGTGGTTTTTAGATTTTATAGATTTTGTATAAACATTGGTTGAATTTGCAGTCCACCCAAAGCCGCTGCAACGGTGTCGGAAATCTGGGTAAAATCAGCCACCAAAGACGATGGTTTCTTGACGGGAGCATCCTGCCGCAGCGGTACGAAATAATAATTTTTCGTATTCAACAGCAAGCCCAGATTTTTCGCCGATGCCCGCAAAGCGTCATTGGTTGCCAGAGCCAGAATAATTGGCTTTTCGTTCCGCAGCATGGATTTCACTGCCATGGTCACGGTGGTATCCGTGATGCCCATCGCCAATTTTGCCATGGTGTTGGCGGTGCAAGGGGCAACAAGCAACGCATCCAAGCGGTCTTTTGGTCCTAACGGTTCTACATCTGAAATCGTCAACAGGGCAGGTTTTCCACAAATCTGCTCCAATTTTTTTCGTTGTTCCACAGCTTTCCCAAAACGGGTATCAATGCTAGCGGCATGTTCTGAGAAAATCGGCGTTAAGCTGTAACCTGCCGCCACCAGTCGTTCTGCCTCTGCAAACGCAGCAGAAAAGGTGCAAAACGACCCTGTTACCGCAAATCCAATGCGTTTACCAATTGTTTCCTTCATCTGCGAGTCCCCTCTCCTGTAAAATATGGAAGATGGTTTTCGCAATGATTGCTCCAGCGGTTTTCGGTGCAGTGATTCCCGGCAGCCCCAACGCCCAGACTACCTGACGATGCAGGCGTTTTGCAGCATCAAAATCCGTTCCGCCCGGTTTCGATGCCAGGTCAATCACCAGTGCATCTGGTTTCATGTTGGACAGGGCTGTTTCGTCCAGCATCAGGACTGGAACGGTGTTGCAGAACCAGTCAAATTTCCCTGCACGGGCAGCAATTTCAGACGGATGCATCCATTTCAGACCATTTGCAGCACAGCGTTCCGCATCTTTGCAACTGCGAGCCGCAACGGTGACATCTGCTTTCAAGCCCTGCAAACGCTCTGCCATGATTGTTCCGATTCTGCCGTAGCCGATGACGAGAACAGAGCTGCCGCAGAGTACTGTTTCCCGTTCTGAGATGGCAATTTGAATTGCTCCCTCTACAGTTGGAACGGCATTTGCCAGACAGAGTTCCTCCCGCTGAAAATAATCGCAAAAACACAGTTCTTGTTCTTGACACATCCGGCAAACAGCTTCGGGGAGTACGCCGCCGCACACCAGACCGCCTTTTTTCACATGGGACAGCAATTCGGGCAGCGACAAGTTCCCATTTTTGGACGGCACAGATTCGGCTGTCGTGTGAATGGGCAGGATGAGAACGTCAAATTCTGGTAATATTTCAGAATCTGACTGAGAAAATCCGATTGTCGTCACGGAAAGCTGCGGCGACTTGGCAAGTTTTTGGGCGGCATATTGTTGGCGGCGGTCACCGCCAGCCACCAAAATTTGCAGCAATTGTTGCATCTTGCATTCCCTCCTTTTGTTCCGGATTTTCGCCCATTCTCAAAGAATGGGTGTACTTCATTTTATGCAGGCAGGAGAAAAGGGGTGAACAAAAAGGGCACACTTCTTGCGAAGTATGCCCTCTTGTTTCCGCAATCCAAATTCTTTACTTGTAAAGATTTTGTCCAATCCCACTTGTAATTGAATGGATGACTTCCTTAAATTTTATCTGTTTTCTTCGGAAGATGATTCGGAATCAGAGATTCTTACTTTCTCTTCTTGGAAACCAGAGCAACACCGCCGATTACTGCGATTGCTGCAACAGCACCTGCAACCGGAATCATGCTGCCAGTCTTCGGAGAGCTGGTAGAACCAGTGTTCTTCTTAGTGGTCTGCTGAGCTGCCTTCGTTGTGGTGGTCTTAGTTACGCCAGTACCGCCAGTAACGTTGGTAGCACTGGTGTTACCAGTATCCTTGGTGTCTTCTGTGCCGCTAACTTTGCTTGTAGCAGTTGTAGTAGCGGTTGTAGTTGTAGTGGTCGGCTTAGCAGTAGAGGTTGTAGTAGTTGTTGTGGTTGTCGGCTTAGCAGTTGTGGTAGTTGTGGTGGTAGTAGCCTTTGTGGTGGTAGTTGTGGTAGTAGTTGTAGTAGTAGTGGTTGTAGTAGCTTCAGTTGTGGTGGTCTGTACGCCTTCGATCTGGATATAACCCTGAGAAGGAGCACCAGTTACAACTTCACTACCGTGAGTAACCTTCGGAACATAAGCACCATCATAAGACCGTTCCAGTCCGTCGATGTAGTAGATGTCACCCGGCTGTGCATTTTCTGTTACCTTAAAGGTAATGTTGATAACAGGATCATCGCCAGTTACATAGGTCGGACCATCGCCTGTCGGAGTGGTTGCATAAGTAATCCATCCGCCGATACCAGCCGGATTCAGCTGGAAGCCAGAACCACTTACCTGAATACCATCAGTAAACATAGCGTTTGCAATGCTTCCGCCAGATACGCACTTAGAATAAGTGAGTTCGTCTGTGCTCCACTGCAGACCAAATGCGATAGAGTCCCAACCGTCTGTGTTGCCATAAATGCTAACCGGAACAGTTACCAGATAATTGCTGCTCTGCAGTTCATCCATTGTAACAGTAACCTGTCCAATAGAAGGAGTATTTACTGCCTGTGCTGGGACAGCAGTGAAAACAGCGGCAGAAGTTGCAACTACTGCTGCTGCGGAAACAGCTGCCAGTGCCTTCTTAAATGTACTTTTCATTTTTCTATTTTCCTTTCAAATATAAATTATGCGGTGTCCGGTGTCCCAGACACCGCACTTTTACCTTATCTGTAATTTTAATGTTTAGCCTTCGTACCAGATAGAACCTTCCAAAGACTTCAGGGACGGAATCACATCCGGCCATGTCGGTTCCTGACCTGCTGCAGTCTTTGCAGTGTAAGTCAGAATGTATACAGCATCTTCAGTTGTCATCAACTTATTTCCATCATTCTTGCCTGCCTTAGATTCTGTATCTACATCAGCCAGGAAGAATGCAAACTTATTCAGATTTTCATCTTCATTGAAGACAATGCCTTCCTGACCAGCTGCAATCTTTGCAGTATAAGTCAGAACTGCAACTGCATCCGGTACGTCTACCAGACCGCTCAGGTCGGTATCGCCCTTAACGCCAATGTATACAGTCGGATTTACCGGAGCTGCAACCGGTTCAGCATCTGCCTTTGTCGGGTCAGTGAAGTAAGCGTTTACTTCTGTTACGCAGTACGGCTTGCCTTCTGCATCGAAGATTTCCTTCGGTGTGGTCTTGTCGAGGGTAACTGCACCCAATTCCAGAGCATTGAAGTGTGTACCATCTTCGTCCACGATATCGAACTTGCTGAACAAGTCAGACGGCTTCAGTTCCCGTTCATCTACGGAGAAGTAGAAGTTTGTCGGGTTTACTTCCACTTCCAGTGTGGTTGTACCAACTGGAGTGATTGTGCCGGTGTTTGTTGTGGTGGTAGTCGTTGTGGTTTCGCTGTCACCAGTGCCGGTTGTTGTAGTGGTGGTTGCACCGCTCACATCGGTGGTGGTTGTGCCGCCGCTTACGTCTGTGGTCGTTGTACCGCCGCTCACATCTGTGGTGGTTGTGCCGCCAGATACGTCTGTGGTGGTTGTACCGCCGCTTACATCAGTGGTCGTTGTGCCACCGGATACGTCTGTGGTCGTTGTGCCGCCAGATACGTCTGTGGTGGTTGTGCCGCCGCTTACGTCTGTGGTCGTTGTACCGCCGCTTACGTCTGTGGTCGTTGTGCCACCGGATACGTCTGTGGTCGTTGTGCCACCGGATACGTCTGTGGTCGTTGTACCCGATCCGTCTGTGGTGGTTGTGCCACTAATATCTGTTGTGGTAGTAGTTGTGGCCTTATCCTTGAACTTGATGATTCTTTCCACATTGAAGTAGCCACTCGGAACGCCTGCAAGTGTATCATTATCTGCATCGCCCTGTGCGGTTACCAGCTTGTAAGAAGAATCATAAACGAGCTGGCTGTAATCAGCATCTGTTACGCCATCTGTTTCAGCCTGATCCGGATGTGCTGCATAATACTTTTCAATTCCTTCAACGGTGCTGAAGTAATCTGCATCTACATCGGTATCCGGAACCTTAAAGGTTACGGTATAAACATTGGTGTCAGCATCTGCATCGACGGTGAAATCAGAACCGCTATTCAGCAGGCTTGTAACATCGTCCATGCTAACTGCTACAGTATAATCAACATTTACCTTCTGGAAAGCTTTGTTGATTTCTGCAACTGCCTTATCAAGGGTATTGCCATACTTTGCGAGGTCTGCGACACTGCCCGGAACGTCAAACCGTGTGGTCTTCTTTTCCTTCTGTGCCTTGATCCAAGCCAGTGTTTCATCTGCAGTAGCGAATTTTTCGTGTGCAGATGCAGCGATTGCCTTGTCAACATAAGAGAATGCCTTTTCTACCTTCTTCTGATAAGTAGCCAGCAAGCTGTCGAGATTGACTTCTACACCAGCAGCAGCAGCCTTCTTGGTCAATTCAACCTTCAACTTCTGAACGGTGCTTGCAGCATAAGCCTTTGCATCAGCATATGTTGCAACCTGGTTGCCTTCGCTGTCTACGAAAACAGCACCCTTTACCCGAATGGTGTTTGCAGTACCAGCTGCCTTATTGGCTGCGGTATTTTCGATGCTGTCGCCATCAACGGCAGCAGTAAAGGTGCCCTTCTTTTCCAGCATGCTGAAATCAATGTCATCAATGATGGAAGCTGCACCCTGCTTGGTCAATTCCTTCTTGATGGCATCAATGATATTGCTCTGTACATAGCTGGTTGCATCCACCTGTGCGGTCATCACTGCAACGCTATTCTGAATGCTTACGCTTGGGTTTCCAACGATGCACTTCTGTACTTTTTCAACATAAGCAGCGTTCTTATCCGAAAAGTCAGCAGAATCAATGATATCTGCAACATTCAGTTCAAAGCTCTTACCTTCTGAATCAATCAGTGCACCTTCTACGAGCTTTGCCCAATCGGACTCCAGCTCCTGTGGTTTAATTTCCAGTACTCTTTCCACGCTGATGGTGGTTGCGTCCGCAGCATTGGACAATACAGCGAAGCCCTGTGTCAGAGCGAGCGGTACAGTTGCTGCAACGGCAATGACTTTATTGAATACCTTCTTCATTGCACATTTCCCTCTCTTCATTCAATTTTTTTGTGACCATCCAAGCTGACGCACAGACGTGATTGCATTTGTGCAGTCTCATTTCCCCTCACTATTAAACTGCCCTGTTTCTGTTTCCATGTAGCCGGATTTCGCAGAACTGAAATAACCGGATGTTCCATGAATGCCTGGACTCACGTGATCCTTTACGGCATGGGTGCATAAACCGCCGTAAACGATTTACATAAAGTATTCTAACACATTCTGTCGGGAATGTCAAGCCTCTGCCTTTATTTTTTTTAAAATTATTAGGTGGAAATTCCGCCCGTATTTGTAGCTTTTACACAATTTTCAACCGTTTTCAACACCTTTCAACAGGCTTTCAACTGAAGTTTTGTGTGCACCTTGTGAAAGTCGTGTTTTCAAAAACGGCTGTTTCCGTCATTTTTCACAAAAAACACAAACAGCCTGCAAAAAGACTTTGCAGGCTGCCTGTGTTGGAAAAATAAGAATGTATGAAGAAAGCATTTCTAAATTTCCGGTCAGATGCCCAACTTTTAGCATTGACGGGAAACATTTCACTGTCCGTGATACTTCATCAGGATTGTTTTTTCTGCTGTACTTCCTGAAGAACAACAGAAACTTTTTGTTCCTGTCCGTTGCGGACAATGGTCAAGGTGACTGTGTCACCAGCATTATATTCATTCTTATAGTTATTCAGCTCTTCTGTGGTTTCAATCTTGTTATCATTGATGGCAGTAATGACATCGCCGACCTGTAAACCAGCTTCTGCTGTTGCACCTCCATCGGTTACACTGATAACATATGCACCGATTGGCAAGTTATATGCCTGAGAAACGGCTTCGGAAACATCCTGACAGCTGATGCCAAGTTGCGGTCTGCCGGTAACATAACCATAGTTAATCAAATCGTCTACAATTTCCCGTGCTTCTGTCATCGGGATTGCAAAGCCGATACCTTCAATGGTTGCACCGCTGGAAGAAACGCTAGAGGACATCTTCGCAGAGTTGATGCCGACAACCTGACCAGAACTATTGATCAACGGGCCGCCAGAGTTACCATTATTAATAGCGGTATCGGTTTGAATCAGCGTCATGGTCTTGTCGTTGATGGTAACTTTCCGGTTCAGTGCGGAAATAATCCCGCAAGTAACCGTGTTCTGAAGTTCCAGACCCAACGGGTTACCGATTGCAACAACTGCATCGCCAACCTGACACTGGTCGCTGTCACCAAATTCCGCAGCAGTCAAACCAGTCTGATCTACCTTTAAAACAGCAAGGTCGGTTTCAATATCATATGCAACGACCTTTGCATCATAAGTGGTTTCTTCATCAGACATCCGGATTTCTACGGCAGTTGCTTCGCCGCAGCCATATTCCGAATCATAGATAACATGGGCGTTTGTGACAATGTAGCCATCTTCCCGCATGATGATGCCGGTTCCGACACCGGTCATTGAACCGGAATTATCACCATTTCCGCTGTTGCCATTTCCGAACATTCCAAAACCATAATTATAACTATTGTAGTTATTCGGCATCTTGAAAGTTGCCTGAACACCGACAACCGATGGTGCTACTTTCTTAACGATGTCGCTGATGGACATTGCATTTGCACCAGATGCCAATTCAATCCAGCTCTTTGCAGCATCACCCTTTACGGTTGTGCTCTGTGCTTTACTGCTGCTATCCTGTGCTGTGGTATTGGCTGTGGTATCGGTGGAATCCGAAGCAGAAGTACTGCTTTCAGCTGCTACCAGCTTGTTGGAATTATGAACACCATTGTAAATGCCAATCGAACCAACGGAGACAATTGCCATCGCTGCAACAAATGCAACCGCTTTCATCCAGAAGTGATTCTTTTTCTTCGGCGGTTTGCCGCTGCCGGATGCCTGCACCGGAGCGTTCGGATTGGAATAATAATTGACGTAGCTATAACCCTGCTGCTGGGACTGTGTATCAGAGGAAGTATTTCCAGTATAGCCAGTGGTTGGGTTGGTACTACTATTAGTAGTATAACCATAACCATTCGGTGTGGTGCTGCCCGTTGCAGCAGATGTGCTGTAAGGATTCTGATTGTTTACAGTAGATTCCGGCTGATTCGACGCAGAAGCTGCTGTGTTGTTCGATTCGTTTTTCATCATGTCCTGTTCCCGTTCATACATAAGAATCTTCCTTTCTATTGAAAACCGCTGCTGTTCTGCATCGGTCTGTCTTGTTCTTTGCTCTATGTTTAATATTATACGCTGGAATGTGATAAATTTATGATAGTAGATGGAAAACATCGTTAAACACAGATGGATTCTGTTTTTCACATTTTTTCACAAAAAAACCGCTCGATTCTACGGTACTTTTCCGCAAAATCGAACGGTTTTCGTTCTAATTCCGATAATTCCTTAGCTGAAAGACGGTGTCTGTCCGGAAGCCTGCTTTGCATAATAAATCAAAATGCCAACGGCATCGGAAACATCCAACATGCCATCTTCATTGACATCCGCACTCTTTTTCTGTGCAGGATTAAACTGTGCTTCATTGCCTGCTGCAATCCGTGCATATTCCGTCAGAACAGCAACTGCATCGGAAACATCAATCTTTTCATCGCCATCAATATCACCATCAATATTTGCAACACTCGGGAAATAGCCGCTTTCAATCAGCAAGTTTGCAATTGCTGCGTGACCGGTTGCGGTCGGGTGCACATCTGCATTTGCAATGTTGACATTTGTCCAAGCGTGGTGCAGGAACGTATTATAGACATCTGCCAAATAGATCTCTCCATTCTGAGCATGTGCCTGTAAATTCTGATTCAAGCCAACTGAAATATACGTTCCACCGTTGGCACTTCCATTCAAATACTGATACATTTGCCCATTCGAAAATGCACTCAACATAGAAAGTGCGTTGGTAGACAATCCTGTATCGTCCTGATCAACACTCAACGGGTCATAAACTGTCTGGAAGACCAGCTTTGCATGATCGTTTGTGCTCTTCAACTGCAAAATAATGCTGTCAATGTTGGTATTTGCATTGGCAACCGCAGTCGGCATAGTGGCTCTCAAATACTTCTGGAATGCGATCTGATTGTCCTTGATGGCATTCGCCAGATCATAAACGTTGTCATAATCGTCTACTTTCACCACATCATTATTCAGAACCGGCTGCAAAATATCGTTTGCACCGATGGTGACTACAATGATATCAGCCCCAGCAACTGCACTCTGCATGGTGCTATCCCCCTGCAACGACTGGAGCAGTTCCGAAGAAGTTGTGCCATCCTTTGCAAGATTGGTGACTTTCTGATTCATATGATGTTCCAGAACGGAAACATAGGACTTGCTGGAATCCTCCAGCCCATAACCGGTGCTGATACTGTCACCCAATACAACAACGTTGTAAGGAGCGTCAACAATATCTTCCGCAGAAACGGTCTGCATCGGCATGGTCATTGCTGCGATGGTCAACATGGCAGCAGCGGCGATGGCTTTTCCTGTTTTTCTATTTTTCATGAACTTTCATCCTTTCTAATATGTCGGTTGGTTGTACTTGCATTATAACATATGCAGCGAAGACTGTCAAGAGAAACTTATTTTGGCAAGCAGTCCTTTTTTGTGGAGAAATCAAAAAATGTTTTTCTGTATTGGTTGCAAGGAACGAGCCGCAGGCAACTAAAAGTTTTTTGATCCAGCAATTTTTCAAAAATGCTGGCGAGGTGTGGGCGAGCAGCCCACATTTGCG
>OGDF01005282.1_pt1 | contig 13831 bp, 8 predicted proteins | sample 1570141 | NCBI WGS metagenome assembly OGDF01 (sample SAMEA4370581, study PRJEB24528) | human gut metagenome | reverse complement strand
ACGTACAACGCGGTGAAAGCATACTTTCCCGGCGGATCGGACTGGAAAGCTGCGGCGACGGTGCCGTTCTCCTCTGCGAGGAAGTGGAGCGGCGCGTATTTCGGCGAGCGCGGCACGTATGTGATGGGCGCGGGCGAATTCATTTTGGGCGAACGCTTCGGTGCGCTGCGTGAACACACGGAGGAATATGCGGCGCGCGGCGAACGCGTTTTGCTGCTGGCCCACTCCGCAAAGCCTTTCCTTGAAAACAAGGTGCTGCCGGACGACATTAAGCCGGTGGGCTTCATTTTAATCAGTGATAAGATCCGCACGGAAGCACCGCAAACGCTGCGCTATTTTGCAGAGCAGGGCGTGACACTGAAGGTCATCTCCGGTGACAACGCCGTGACGGTCTCTAACATTGCACAGAAGGCCGGTCTGCCCCACGCGGAAAACTACTGCGATGCAACGACGCTGCACACCGACGAGGAGATTGCGGGGGCAATTGAGCAATACAGTGTGTTTGGCCGCGTGACGCCGCAGCAGAAACTGAAATTTGTGCAGGCGTTAAAAGACCACGGCCACACGGTGGCGATGACGGGCGACGGTGTGAACGACGTTCTGGCGCTGAAAGAGGCCGATTGCAGCATTGCGATGGCTTCCGGCAGCGACGCGGCGCGCACGGTCTCGAACCTCGTTTTGCTCGACTCCAACTTTGCTTCCATGCCGCAGGTGGTAAAGGAAGGCAGGCGCTCCATCAACAATTTGCAACGCTCTGCATCGCTGTTTTTACAGAAGACGATCTATTCGACGGTGCTGGGTGTGCTGTTCATTTTTCTTTCTGCTTCCTACCCGTTTGAGCCGATTCAGCTGACGTTTATCAGTTCGATTACGATCGGTATTCCATCGTTTATTCTGGCGCTGGAGCCGAACAACGAGCGTATAAGCGGCAGCTTTTTAGCGAACGTTTTGAAGAAATCGTTCCCCTCTGCCCTGACGATGATTCTTGGCGTTTTGTTTTTGACGCTGTTTAAGGGGCCGCTGAATTTGACGAACCCGCAGGTCTCGACACTTTCGGTCATTGTGGCGTTTGCCGTTGGGTTTATGCTGATGTTCAAGCTTTGCCTGCCGTTCAACGCGCTGCGCGGGGCGCTGTTCGGCACGATGGTGGCGGCGTTCTTTGTGGGATACATCGGCTGCATGGACCTGGTTTCCATGGTGCCGCTGACCGCCCCGATGCTGTTTATTTTGATCCCGCTGCTCATTGTGTCGATCGTCTTTATGATGCAGACAAACCATTTTATGGAGCATTTTGCAGAGCGCCACACGCGGCGTTTGCTGCAAAGCAGGTTCTTCCAGAATCACCGCAGAAAGCGGCGTGAGGCAGCGCACAAAGACCGCCACGCCGCCCGCAGAATGCGCCGCCGCACAGAGCAGCCAAGCAGAGTGCGAGACGGTAAAAGAGCTTAATTTAGTTGAGATAATATGAAAACACCCCGGCAGGCGGTTTGGATGGCTTGCCGGGGTGTTCTTATGCGCTTGTTAATTTTACAGGATGCAGTATTTTGCCATGTAGTCTTCCATGGCGGGGAGGATATTGTTGTATTTTTCGGACTGCTTTAAGTACTCGTGGATGTCCTCGACGGTGACGATAGCGTGGACCTTGATGCCGAACTCCTCGTTGACCTCCATGATGGCGGTTTTGCCGGGAACCTTGCCTACCTCGCAGCGGTTGACGGAGATGAACATATCGTTGACTTTCACATTGCCGCAGCCATAGAGGATCGGCATGGTCTCGCGCACGGCGGTACCGGCGGTGATGACGTCTTCGATGATAATAATTTTATCGCCGTCCTTCGGCTTGTAGCCGACGAGGCTGCCGCCTTCGCCGTGGTCTTTCTCTTCCTTGCGGTTGAAGAAGTAGGGCTTCGAGATGCCATACTCGTTATAGAGGGACGCGGCGGCGGCTGTGGCAAGCGGAATACCCTTGTACGCCGGGCCGAACATGGCGGAGAAATCTTCGCCGACGGTCTCCTTGATGAGCGATGCGTAGAACTTGCCGAGCTTTGCGATCTGCTCGCCGGTCTTATAGTTGCCGGTATTGACGAAGTACGGCGTATTGCGGCCGCTCTTCGTGACGAAGGAGCCGAAACGCAGCACGTCTGCGGACATCATGAACTCGATAAACGCCTTTTTGCTTTCTGTCAGCATAAAAACCATCCTTTATTTCCGTCATGGGTCGGAATTTATTTTTATCAGTATAGCATAGATTTGTGTTTTCGTCAAAATTTTTTACGCGAACTTACGCTGCCGGAGAAAGGCCGTTTTCCGCCGACCACGTATAGACGGAATACGTATTGCCGTCCGTTGTAACGGCGACGGTGCCGTCTGTATCGGTGCGCAGGATCTTGCAGTTGCGTTCGGAAAGACTTTCGAGCGTTTCGTGGTGCGGGTGACCGTATTTATTATCCTGCCCGCAGGATATGACGGCGACAGCGGGGTTCACGGCGCGGAGAAAATCCATGGAGGACGATGTGGACGAGCCGTGGTGACCGCACTTTAAAATGTTAGCGGTGATATTTGTTTCGCGTGCTAAGATATTCTCTTCAACCTCGGTTTCGGCGTCGCCGGTGAGCATAAAGGAGATATTGCCGTAGGTGAAGCGCAGAACAGCGGAATAGTTGTTGAGGTTATCGAATATCTCGTCCTTTTCCGGGGATAGGACGGCAAAATTGGCGTTTTCGGGCGCGGAGATTTTTGTATCGGTGGAGATCTGCTCGGTTTGGACGTTTTTGTCGAGCAGGGTATCGAGCATATTTTCGTATGTAGCGGTGGTGGGCGTTTGGTCGTCGGGCAAAAGGGGCATGTAGAACGTGCCGATGGTGTAATCCTCGATAATCTGCTTCATAGAGCCGATGTGGTCTGCGTGCGGGTGCGTGGCGACAACGGCATCGAGCGATGTGACGCCGAGCGCCTGGAGGTCGCTTTCGATAGTCTCTCCTGCTTCGCGGGTGCCGGCATCAATGAGCATGTTGTAATCGGTACCGATTTGAATTAAAATGCTATCCCCCTGCCCGACATCTAAAAAGTAGACGGCGCAGTCGGCGTCGGTGCCGGTGCTTTGGGTTGGCTGTGCGGGGGCGCTTGAGTCTGTGTTCGGTACACCGGTGAGGTACGTTTCAAGCTCCGGGAAATAATAGACAAGCACCGCCGCGAGCACAAGGACGGCGCTGATGACGGCGGAAAGCGTTTTTTTGTTCCGGGGTTGGCGGCGACGGCCTGCGCCGGTTCTTTTTTGTGGCATGAGTCTCTCCTTTTTGTTTACATAATTTGTTTTACGTGATACAAAAAAGCTGCCGCAGTTTTTACTTGCAGCAGCTTACTTTGCAAATCCTACTCTTTACTTACCTTGCGTTTCGTCCTTGTAAAGGTTAAAGCGGAACAGCTTGGATTCATCCGCTTCATTATCGCAGACCACAAAGGCTTCTGCGATCTTCCCGCCTTCAATCAGAGACGTAAGACCGATAAGCTGACACAGCTTGCTTTTCAGGTTCAGCTTATCACCGTCGCGCGTCATCAGATACACATTGCCCTCGCAGCTATCCAGTACAGACAGGAAGCCCGGAACATCGATGTCGTGAAGTTCGATCATCTTGGACATCAGTCATCTCTCCTTCGATATGAGATTTAGTCTCATTATGGTTTGCCGATAGGGTTCTATGTGGAAAACCATAATATCCTATGATGACTTTATTCTATCACAACAGCAGAGAATACACAAGGGCTAAACGGAAAAAAGGTGTGTTGCATTCAGGTTAAATTTTCAGTGAATTTGTTAAACATTGAGAAAGTTTATGAATCTTTCCAATCATTCGCCGGAGGCACCGTAGTTCGCGAGCACGCGGGCGCTGGGATCATTGACGTCGCAGCCCTCCCACGCTTTGTTCGGCATCCAGAAGTCCTTGACCATGTCCGCCTGACCGGGATAGTATTTCTCAAAAATATCGCGGTACAGAAGGCTTTCCTTTGTAAACGGCTTTGCAAACGTATATTTTGCGGCGCGGAGCTTCATTTCGTCATCGGTATACTTTGTTTCGGCGTAGGCTTTGAGGTAATCGACCATAGAGTGACCGACGGCATCGGAGAATGCGGCTTTTTCGCGGTATAAAATCGGCAGCGGGAGGTAATCGCCCTCGAACGCGTGGCGCAGGAGGTATTTGCCTTTTTTGTACTTGTTGAGCTTCATCTCAGGATCAACGGACATGACGTATTTGACGAAATCGAGGTCGCCGAACGGAACGCGGGCTTCGAGCGAGTTGGCGGAGATGCAGCGATCGGCGCGGAGCACATCGTACATATGAAGCTCCCGCACGCGCTTTTGGGCTTCCGTTTGGAACGCAGCGGCGCTGGGGGCGAAATCTGTATATTTGTAGCCGAAGAGCTCATCGGAAATTTCACCGGTGAGCAGCACGCGGACATCGGTCTGCTCGTGAATGGCTTTGCAGACGAGGTACATGCCCATGCTGGCGCGGATGGTGGTGATGTCATACGTGCCAAGCAGCGCAATGACGGTTTCGAGATTTTCGATAACATCGTCCTTTGTGATGATGACCTCGGTGTGGTCGCTGTGAATGTAATCGGCAACTTCGCGGGCGTATTTTAAATCGATGGCGTCTTCACTCATGCCAATGGCGAACGTGCGAATGGGCTTCTTTAAAAGCTTTGCCGCGACGGAGCAGACGAGGGAGCTATCGAGCCCACCACTGAGAAGAAAACCGAGCGGGGCATCGGCATCGAGCCGCTTTTCGATGCCGGCAACGAGCTTATCATGGATGTTTTTACAGACAGTCTCGAGGTCATCGCGGCAAACTTCTTCGACTTCGGCGATGTCGCAGTAGCAGGTAAATTTGCCGTCCTTATAGTAGTGGCCCGGCGGGAACGGCATAACGCGATGGCACAGGCCGACGAGGTTTTTCGGCTCGCTGGCAAACACAATGTGGCCGCTTTCGCTGTACCCGTAGTAGAGCGGGCGGATGCCGATAGGGTCGCGCGCAGCGATGAAGCTATCAGTCTCGGCATCGTAAATAATCAGGGCAAACTCGGCGTCGAGCTTCTTGAACATCTCGGTGCCCTCTTCTTTGTAGAGAGGGAGTAAAATTTCGCAGTCAGAATCACTTTTGAAGGTGTAGCCTTTTCTCCGGAGCTCCTCTTTAACGGAACGGAAGCCGTAGAGCTCGCCGTTGCAGACGACGGCGGAACCGTCCAGCTCAAACGGCTGCATGCCTTCTTCTGTGAGGCCCATGATGGCGAGGCGGTGGAAAAAGAGCCAACCTGCGGGCGTTTCCAGTGTGCGGGACATATCCGGCCCGCGGGAAACGGTTTTATCAAAGCCCTTTCGTAAATCTTCCAAACGAATGTCTTTTGCTGTGTAACCCATGATCGAACACATATCGGTTCCCTCCAAATAAAATAATTTCAGTCCAAACGCAAATAAAAAAACAGCCGTTTGTCCCAATTTCTTAGGACGAATAGCTGTTGTATCCGCGGTGCCACCTAAATTATCTTATAAAGAAGATCACCTTTACTGTCTCTAACAAGACAGGCACGGCTTAACGCGCCGCCACACGTCGCACCTACTGAGATATGCGCATCTTTTCGGCTTGAGGCTCCGAAGTGTTATTCGCCGGTGTGCTTACGCGGGGTTCACACTCTCCCCCGCTCACTGTGCAAAGCGTCTGCCGGGTACTTCTCTTCATCTGTGCCCTTGAATTATTATGCTAAGTTTATACCACCAAAATTTCATTTTGTCAACACTTTTTTGGAAGAATTTTTGATTTTACATGAAATTTGCAATTTCCCAGTTTACAACTTGCAGTTTGTAAGTGGTTTTTAGCCATACTAAAACGTATTTGTCAAAAATCAAAAAGCTCTTTTCATTTTACGGGAGTTGTATTATAATAAGCTTGGATAAAATGCAAAATGAAACAGGAGGTCTTTTCCATGTTTGCCTATAAAACTTTGAAAAGCGGCACTGACATTCGCGGTGTTGCAAGTGAAGGCGGCGGCGCGCCGATTAACCTGACCGATGAGGTCGTGGAGCGCATTGCGGCCGGTTTTCTCGTTTGGTGCGAAAAGCACCTGGATAAGTGCGCCGAGGGACTGAAAATTGCCGTCGGCCATGACTCCCGCATTTCCGCAGACCGTATTGCGGCGGCGCTGTTCCGCGCGTTTACGACGTACGGTGCTTCGGTTTACGACTGCGGCCTTGCCTCTACTCCGTCGATGTTCATGGCGGTTTTGGAGCTGCCGTGTGACTGCTCGGTGCAGATTACGGCGAGCCACCATCCGTTCTTCCGCAACGGACTGAAGTTCTTCACGCCTGCGGGCGGCCTTGACAGCCCGGATATTTCCGAGATTTTGGAATATGCACAGAACGGCGCTGCGCCGAAGGAGACCGACAACGGCACGCTGGTGCCGGTGGACTATATGTCAAAATATGCAGATAATCTGCGCGAGATGATCCGCAAGGGCGTGAACGCGGAAGATTATGCGCACCCGCTTGCGGGCTTTAAGATCGTTGTGGACGCCGGCAACGGCGCGGGCGGTTTTTACGCGAACGACGTGCTGAAGCCGCTTGGTGCGGACATTACAGGCAGCCAGTTTTTGGAGCCGGACGGCCGCTTCCCGAACCACATTCCGAACCCGGAGAATGAGGAGGCCATGGCGAGCGTTTGCGCGGCGACCGTGAAGGCCGGTGCGGACCTTGGCGTAATTTTTGACACGGACGTTGACCGCGGCGGCGCTGTGGACAGCCGCGGCGAAGAGATCAACCGCAACCGTCTTGTGGCGATTGCCTCCGCCATTGCGCTGGAAGGCAACCCGGGCGGCACCATTGTGACGGACTCCATTACGTCCGACGGACTCAAGACCTACATTGAGCAGACGCTCGGCGGCAAGCATCACCGCTTTAAGCGCGGTTACAAGAATGTCATCAACGAAGCGGTACGCCTGAATAACGAGGGTGTGAACTGCCCGCTGGCGATTGAGACGAGCGGCCATGCGGCGCTGCGCGAGAACTACTTCCTTGACGACGGTGCCTATCTGGTGACGAAGATCATCATTAAGGCGGCACAGCTGCGCCGCGAGGGCAAATCGCTCGATAGTCTCATCGCCGATCTGAAGGAAGCCAAGGAAGAAAAAGAGTTGCGCTTCCCCATTACCGCGGAGGATTTCCGCCCCTATGGCGAGGGCACCATTGCGGCGCTTGAAAGCTACGCGAAAGCGCACAACTGGAACATTGCGCCGGACAACCGCGAAGGCATCCGCATTTCGTTCCCGGAAAACGACGGCGACGGCTGGTTCCTGCTGCGCATGAGTGTACACGACCCCATTCTACCGCTGAATATCGAAAGCAATTCCGTTGGCGGCGTACACGTGCTGGCCGAAAAGCTGCTGAAGTTCTTTGACGAAGTGAAGCCGGAGAATGTGGACTATGCGGCGCTGAAGGGATTTTTGGAAAAGTAAGCTGAAATTAAATATTTGAATAAAAAGAACTCCCGACTGCTGCAGTTTTGAAGTGACCCCAAAAAGTTAGACAATATGATATACTATCTAACAAGTGAGGTGTAGTTCATTTGCGGCGGTCGGGAGTTTTTGGTCAAAACTCGATGATATGAAGTTTTTGGGCAACTTCTTTGGCTTCGCCGCGGCGTTTGACGCCGAGCTTTTGGAGGATGTGGATGACATGCGTTTTGACGGTGGCGACCTTGACACCGAGGATGTCGGCGATCTCCTGGTTGCTGCGGTTGCCGCACAGGAGCCGGAGCACCTGCGTTTCTGCGGGCGAAAGCGGTTCTGAGAGCCGCGGCATGGGACGCAAGAAATTCGGGTACAAAACAGCCTGACGGCGCGTTTCCTGTAAAAGGAGTGAAAAGAAGGACTCGTCCTTTTTGTAGCCGGTAAACGTCAGCATTGGCATTACGGCGGTGCCAAACTGCGCAATAGGCATAACGAAGCGGTACTCATGGGCGGCATCAAGCGCCTGCATCCACTCCTCCTGCCACCGGGCGTTATTTTGCCGCTGATAGCAAACGGCCGTTAGGATACGGATATATATGCGGTCCATCACGCGGCCGCAGCGTTCGCAGAACGGGATGAGTGAGGCCAATGTAAGCAGCGCGGTATTTTCTTCTCCGAGCGCAACCTCAACCATGGCACGCGTTATATACTGGTAGCGCCACATGGTACGGATGCGCGGCGTGATCTGGGGGGCAGATGTACGGTACCACTGCTCTGCCTTTTCCATTTCACCAGTGCGCAACCATATACGGCAGCGCATGGCATCAATATTCGGCAGGAAACGCTTGTTGTCCTCCTCAAACTCTGTTCGCAGACTGTCTAAAGAAGAAAGCGCCATGATGGCGTTACCCTGCTTCGTTTGGGCGCGCGCCATGAGACCGATGACGGCGAACGTCATATCCGGCGTACCGTGACGCTCGATCTCGTGCAACTGGGCTACAAGCGTCATGAGCCACGGAAGGTTATCCTCCCCTTTTTCAAATTTGCTTTCGCAAAGGGCGCAATCGGCAAAACCGATGCCGTCTTTGCCGAGAATGGCCTCCATCGGCTTGCGGATGGTTTTGTAGAGCAGTTCATCGTGCTTGGACCACGAGCAGAAATCTTTGCCGCCGTTCATAAGACTTGGCAGCATGCTGGTGACAGAAAACGTGGGTGTTTGCAAGCTTTTATCCGTTAGAATTTTGAAATAGTTGCCGATGTTTTCTGCGATGCCTTTGCTGCTGCGCTGCGGGAGGGAGATATCGAGATATGCAAGCTTGCCGCGCACCTCTTTGTAGGCGGTGTCGGTCTTTTTGAGCGGGGCTGCATACTCCTGCAGGGCGGAATACCACATTTCGGAGGCTTCGTAATCCATGCAGAGGGACGTGAGCATGCTCATACCGCACATGAGCGATGGCGAGCGGAGGATCTCCTCTTTCGGGATAGCATAGTAATACTTTTCCATCTCATAGTAATGTCCCACACCGGGGTGCTGCTCTGCGTTGCGGATGAGCATTTCCGAGACACGGCGGTGGTCTTTGCAGCGCGAATAGCACTCGAGCGCATGCTCGTAATCTTCGTGCAGCTCATAGTAAAGCCCGGCGCGGCTGTACACTGCGGCCTGCTCCTGCGGCGTATAGACTTGGCGGAGTTCCCACATGAGGAACTGTTGGAAAAAGCTCCAGAAGCGGTATTTCTGTGCATCGGCATTTAAAAGCATGGTGGTATCGTGCCGAACGATGGAAATAAGCTCGTTGATGTGGCTGTCGCCGGAAATCATCTGGGCAAGCTCGGCGTCAAATGTATCGAATGGGGCGATGTCGAGCAGCATACGGCGCAGCGGCATTGAAAAGCGGTTGAAGATGTTATCCTCAAAATAGTGATAGATTTCCTGCTGCACAATGCCGACGATCTCCGGCGTATAGGGCTGACCGTTTTGCATCAGGCGCGAAAGCGCCGTTAGGGCCAGCGGGTAGCCGAGAGAATCGTGGATGATGACGTTGATCTCTGCTTCCGTTGGTGTGCAGCCATTCTTTTCCAGAAAAACACGCACGGTATCGCGGTCAAACAGCAGATCTCTGGCCTCGATGAGCTGCAAAAGCCCCGTAAAGCGGAACGGCATGAGCCAGCCGGGCAGCACGCCGCGGCTTAAAATGACGAAGTGCAGCTCCGGATTTTCGCGGATCCATGCGCAGAGCGTTTGCTGGTCTTCCGGGTCTTTGAGCGCGGGCAGGGAATCGATCACAATCGCATCTACATTTTTCGGCACGGGCTCGCGCAGAAATTCCGGGTCTTCTGCCGAAAACACGCAGGTTTTGTGATTGCTGAGCAAGGCGGTGGCGGCTGTAGACTTGCCGAAGCCGCACGGCGCGCTGAAGAAAATGACGCGGCACTGAGCCCAACCCTGTAAGAATTGCTCGCGCAGCGATGGCTTGATGACGACTTCATTCATGTGCTCTACTCCCCTTTTATGGTTTATAACCACAATATATCATATTTCGGGCGAAATGTAATCCATCTAAAGATGGATTTTTGAAAAAACTTTGGTTTTGTCGAGTAGAAAAGGTGGAAAGGTAGTACGATTTTGCGGAAATGAAAAAAGCCCCTCGGACACCGGCACGTGCATGCGGTGTTCGAGGGGCAATTTTGTTGTATTTTGTACAACTGTATTTTATACAGCTTTTATGCGGCTTTTTCCTGAAGCTTCTGCTTTTTTCTCTGCGTCTTCGACGAGACGGCTCTTGGAGAGGTCGGCGTGGCGATAATAGAGCAGTGTGAGGGTGCTGCACACGAGCCAACCGGCAGGGTAGCCTAAGGCGATGGGAATGATGGTGTTGGAGATGAAGTTCGCCATGATAAAGAGGTAAATCTGGCGGAAGACGACGAACGAGCTCAACATGATAATCATCGGTGCGCGGGAATTGCCTGCACCGCGCAGCACGCCGGAGTAGACCTGGTTGACGCAGCAGAACACGTAGAACGGCGAGCAATAACGCAGCAGCATGGAACCGTATGCGACGACCTCTGCTTTGCCGTTGAAGAACGAGACGAGCTGCGGCGCGAAGATGAGCAACGGGATTGTCAGAATGACGGTTGCGACGACGGACATGATGAACGCCGTGCGCGCGCCCTTCTTGGCGCGGGCGACCTGATCGATGCCGAGGTTCTGGCCGACGAATGTGGTAGACGCAAGCGCGAGAGACTGCATCGGCAGGAAGAGAAGCTGGTCAATCTTACTATACGCTGTCCAGCCGGACATACAGTCTGCGCCGAAGTAGTTCACATAAGACTGTACAAATACGTTCGAGAACGCGGTGATCGCCATTTGGATGGCGGCCGGGATGCCGACGCGCACAATCTTCGCGAGCATTTCTTTATCGAGCTTCAAGTATTTGAGCTCGACCTTGATGCAGGAATCCGTGCGGAACAGCGTAATCATCGTAAGCATGGCGGAGACGCCCTGCGAGATAATGGTCGCATACGCAACACCCTTAACGCCCATGCCGAGCGACAGCACGAAGACGAGATCGAGAATGATGTTGAGCACGGCGGAGACGACGAGGAAATAGAACGGGCGCTTGGAATCACCCACGGCACGCAGAATGCCCGCGCCCATGTTGTAGAGCATAAGGCCGATGACGCCCGCGAAGTAGATGGTGAGATACGCGGAGGACTCCGGCATGACCTCTGCCGGGGTCTTCATGAAATTGAGCACGAAGGGGATCATAGCGATGCCGATAATCGTAAAGAGCACAGCCAAAATGAGCGTCATGACGATGGAGGTGTGGACGGTATCGCGCACCTTATCATACCGCTTTGCGCCATAATACTGTGAAATGACGACGCCGGCGCCGCTGGAAAGCCCTAAGAATATGCCGATGAGCATGTTGATAACGGGACCGACCGTGCCGACCGCCGAGAAAGCCTCGTTGCTGACATAGTTGCCAACGACCCATGTATCGACCGTGTTGTAGAGCTGCTGGAAAATGTTGCCGATGAGAAGCGGAAACGCGAATGTGATGAGGTGGCGGAAGATGCTGCCCTGCGTCATATCCACATCGCGCTTATTTTTCTGCTTCAGGATGCTGAGTTTAGACATAATAATATCACCTGCAACTAATTATACACGCTCTGTTTAAGATAATCAACTAAAATCTTAAAAATGTGGAATATCTTTTACCTTGATACGCACAATAAACCCGGTTAAACGGAAAGGGTGGTCGTATGAAAAAGAAAACACCGCAGCAATATGACGCGATGGTGCAGAAGGCTTCGCCGCACTCCCCCGTACTGAAAAACTGCCTGTTTGCGTTTTTATCCGGCGGGGCCATCTGCACGCTGGGACAGGCGCTTGCGAACACGTTCATGCTGCTGGGGCTCGATTTAAAAGACGCGCGGACGTGCGTTTCAATCTCGCTCATTTTCATTTCCGCCGCGCTGACAGCCTACGGCGTATACGACAACATAGCGAAATACGCCGGGGCAGGCACGCTGGTTCCGATTACGGGGTTTGCGAACTCAATGGTCTCCCCTGCGCTGGAATTTAAAAGCGAGGGCTTTGTGACGGGCCTCGGCGCGAAGCTGTTCACGGTGGCGGGGCCGGTACTGGTGTTCGGCATTTCGGCTTCGGTTTTGTACGGGATCGTGCTGTATATCATCGGGCTGTTTTAAGGAGGGCTTATGAAAAGACTCGGACGTTACACGCTTCTATTTGAGCGCCGCCCGGCGATTTTGGGCCACGCGGCGGTGTGCGGAAAAAAAGAAGCCGCGGGCCCGCTGGCGCGCGACTTTGACCAGACGTTTCTCGATTCTTATTTGAATCAGGAAAGCTGGGAAAAAGCGGAAAGCATGCTGCAAACGGAAGCCGCGAACCTTGCGATACGCAAGGCGGGGCTTCAAAAGCAAGAGATTAACATGGTGTTTGCGGGAGATCTGCTGAACCAGTGTATTTCGAGCACGTTTGGTCTGCGCGGAATGGACATTCCGTTCCTTGGACAATACGGGGCGTGCTCCACGATGGCGCAAACGCTCATCATGGCCTCCATCATGGTGGAATGCGGCGCGGCGAACTACGCCTGCGCGGTGACCTCTTCCCACTTCTGCACGGCGGAGCGGCAATTCCGCACGCCGCTGGAATACGGCAGCCAGCGCGCGCCGACTGCGCAGTGGACGGCGACAGCTTCGGGCAGCACGGTGCTCGGTATGAGCGGCGACATTCAAGTGCGGCACGCGACCGTGGGACGCATCACCGACCTTGGTGTGACCGACATGACGAACATGGGCGCGGCGATGGCCCCCGCTGCGGCGCAGACTTTGCTGGATTATTTTAACGATACGGCGACAAAGCCTGAGGACTACGACCGCATTTACACAGGCGACCTCGGGGCGATTGGCACAAAATTATTATACGAACTGCTGCGCGAAAACGGAATCGTTCTGCGCAACCACGAGGACTGCGGGCTGATTCTATTTGACCGCGAGGCACAGGACGTGCACGCGGGCGGCTCCGGCTGCGGGTGCTCAGCCGGTGTATTATGCGGGCATATTTTGAACCGCATGGATCGCGGAGAGCTGAAAAATATTCTCTTTATGGCAACTGGCGCACTGATGTCCACAACCTCTTCGCAGCAGGGCGAGAGCATACCGGGCATCGCGCATTTGGTACATGTGGGAAGGGGATAAAAAAACTCGGCACAATCTGTACCGAGCTTTTACGGCGGATGATGCAATTAAGCTACGTCATCCGCCTTATTTTTTCTTTTAAGTTTTGAAAGCAACCCGAACACAATCTCTTTTACGAGCGGTTCTTTGAGCAACAGTAAGACGATGCCGTAGAGGCCAAAAAACAATATTGCTGCAAACACCAGCAACCAGAATGTGCCGATTTGCAGATGACTGACCCAAACTGCGCTAAGCACAGCCGGAATGAGTGCTGCAAAAATTTTAAAATAATGTATATCCAGAAAAGCACCGCGCACTTCTGAACGCAGCGCAATATACTGCACCACGAGCACCGCAAACTCGGCGGCAAGCGTACCTATAGCCGCGCCGGACGCGCCGTACTGCGGAATTAAAATCGCATTTAATATTAAATCGGTAACAGCACCGACGATTTCGGAAACGAGCACTGTTTTTTCACGCCCAAGCGGCACAAGAATTTGAATGCCCAACACATTTGTGATGCCGATGAACAATAGCGTCGGCATAATGATCTGCATAGGCAGGGTTGCCGATTCATACAGTGTGCCGCCGGTCAGGAAACGAATGTTCTGCTCGGCAAATAGCATGAAAAAGA
>OGDF01005281.1_pt1 | contig 13834 bp, 9 predicted proteins | sample 1570141 | NCBI WGS metagenome assembly OGDF01 (sample SAMEA4370581, study PRJEB24528) | human gut metagenome | reverse complement strand
CCCCAGGGGGTCAGTTTTCGTTCGTTTAAGGGGTTAATTATACTTTCGCCTTACAATCAAGTTTCCGTTCTGGCAGGCAGTGAAGGAGAATCCCCGCGCCGTCTATGCCTGTGTCAACATGGGAGAGGCATACTGTCCGCAGGAGATTGCACAAAGGTCAGTGTGTATTGATGGTGATATCGGAGAAGTGCTGCAGAATCTATTTTAGAAAAAGGGGCCAGTGGCCCCAAAATCTAAAATAGAGAAAGCGATGCTTATGGCGGAATCCTTGCCTTTGGAAACTGATAGCCAGGAGCATTATGTCCTGACAGGTTTCAGCTGGGCTGAGTCCTCCGCTCTGGGACAGACAGGGGATTCCTCCGCCGGCAGGAGGGGGGGCCGCCTGTCAGAACTGTGCATTCGGGCAGCGCCCGCCACAGCTTCAGGCAGCAGCTCCTGTGAAAGATGCGGAGAAGAGGGGGGCCGCTGGGAGAAAGCGGCTGATGGTTACGGGCAGACCGGTGCGGTCCCCGGACCGCACCAGGAAAGCTCTTTCCATGCGTCTGCCGTTCTCAGAGGATGTTGTCTGGTATTTTTGGATAATAGTAAAAAACGCCTGTTAAGTCGGCTCAAAACATCTTTTTTTGTTTTCAAAAAACAGCGGGAAACGTCGTTTTTTCTGAAAACGGCACAGATGAGCGCCTGGGGCTTCACCAGCCTCAGAAGTATGCCCGTAGCAGCTTTCTTTGTAACAGAGTCTCCGGCTGTATTCCGTTTTTCGGAATACAGTAGACAACACTATGCCGGGGGAGTGTGTATTTTTCCCGGAGGTGACGTTTCTTATAAAAACAGGCGTGCGGACTAACCGCAATGAACAATGGTATGGATACGCTTCTGAATCTGTTCTTCCGTGGTGAGCCCCTCGAAAAGATCCCTGGTGGGGTAAAGCTGGCGGAGGCCGCTTATGCATTCGGGACGGACCGTAGCCAGAGATGCGAGGGAAGAGCTCGGCATACCGATGCCGAGGGCTGGGCCCGGAAGTTCCCAGTAGACGATTTTGACGTTCCTGTATCCGGGATACGCGAAGAAGGCGGTGAAGAAAGCGCCGGGATCAGAACGGATGGTTTCTGAAAGAGAAACCTTCCTGTCGGCTTCTCTGCCGACGAGGGACAGAAGCTCGGCCTGAGCGCCCACCTGCAGGCGCTTGATGTTGACCACCTGCTGCTGGAGGGGATCGTCGCTGTCCATGAGCTGGGTCAGCGTACTGCCTGCCGGCAGAGTGATGGTGACATCGGCCTCGCTGACGCTGAATCCCGGCCTGCGTGTCCTGGCGCTGTGGAGTTTTGCCGCGCCAATGACCTGCGTGATGCTGCGGTGGCCATGCACGCCGGTGAAGAAGCCCGGGGTGAAGAAACGGCCGTCCGCATCCCGGATGCTCATGACGGACGGCTGTTCTGCCGGTAAGAGCGTATTCCATGTGCTGAGAGTGATGAGAACGTCTTCATACCCCTCCGCGTTCTCAATTCGCTCCCTGGTTTTACGGATAGTAGCCATAGGCATCAATCCTTTCTCTCAGATCTTCTTGGTCTTCTCCTGAACCTGGCTGCCGCTACGCGGGCTCTGGCGCGGGGCTGTGCGGGATGTGCCGCCGGTTCCCCGTCAGCGCTGTCAGAATTCAGGGGGACATTGTTTTCCGCGACCCCTTCTGCCGTTTCGGCCGGCTGTTTCTGTTCCTGCCGGACGGCTTTATGGGAGGCAGAGGACTTCTTTTTCGCTTTTGTGGATTGCTCCGCAGCGGGCTTCTCCCCGTCCGAGGGAGAGCCGGCCTGTGCTGTTTCAGCATCTTCGGAGAACGCCCCGCTGACCGACTTCGCGGCCTGAAGCGCCTCGCGGTCCTTGCGGCTGCGCGGCAGTCCGAAATTTTCGCGGCGGTAGCTGTCATCGCGCCAGGACTTGCGCCTGACGACCTCGAGCAGGGAGCTGAAGCCCCTGGCTACCGCTTCGTCGTTGACCATATCGATGTACTGAAGGAAGCCCGTACGCCCGTAGCGGCGGATAATGGCCTCAATGAGGTAGGCCAGCTTGCGCGCGGAATCGCCGGGCAGAGCTTTGCCGAGGCGGTACTGGGTGCCTGCCTGCGGCGTGGTGCCGAGGAGCATGAGCAGCTTGTTCTTGCCGCGCACCAGGGTCAGGAAAAGCTCCTGACGCCAGTCTCCCTTGGGCAGGGGCTTCTTTTCGAAAAATTCATGAAGAATCCACACGTAGAGGCGGTCGATAAACGGCAGAAGATCCGGCATATCCGGAGTCATGGGCTGCACGTTCCAGGCGCTCACGCAGCGGGCCGCGAGGGGCAGGGTCGGCGCCTTGCACTGGAAGCTGGTGTGGGATTTGCCGTTCAGGAGCCAGGTCCAGTCAGCTCCGCTCCATGTGGTGGTGCCGCGCATGCCCTTCACATCCGCCACGGTCTGATAGGTAACCGTATGGGTGACGCTGCCGTTTTCTCCTTCCTCGTCATGGGCCATCTGCGCGGGTTCGTAAATGCTCTGGAATGTGGAATGAACCATCTCGCCGACACCGAAGAAGAGCCAGTCAAGATTGTAGTCAAACGTGGACGTGAGCCATTCCAGGGAACGGCGCGAAAGGTTTTTTGCGGCGCTTTCCTTCACCAGACGGGCCAGACAGGAGCCGAAGGACTCGCGATCCATGCGCGTCTCGGGGCGGCTGCTTCTTTTTCCCCGCAGGGGGGATATGCCGAGATCGCTGAGATCGCCATTGAGCCAGCGTTCCTCCTGTTCGTAAACGGGGCCTTTTTCCTCGGCCTCAAATTCGTAGATGCCCCTTCTGCCGTAATCTGCGAGATCCTGGATGAGTCGAAGAAAGCGATCCGCGAATATGGAATCAATAACCGAATCCAGGTCTTTCAGTTTCAGGTTCAAATCAGGGAGGGGTACTTCTTCCCCTGTGCGGAAAAGAGAATCGGCGGAAAGATGTTTGTTTTTTCTGAGGCACCGCGCGACAAAATCACGCAGGGTCGTATAATTACGATTATCTGTGCTTTCGTTTTCCATCTCAATCTCCCAACCGCTTGTTCTCTGTATGTAAGAGCTGGCATGCCGTAAAATCAAATATTAGTAAAATACTTTTCTTCTGCGTTACATGGCATGTTTAAAAAAATTTCGCAAGAGCCAAAAGGGACTTATTTTCAAAAAAATTCAATCTTCCGGGTTGCGTGGCTTTTCTATTATGCCCATTCCGGGGAAAAACAAGTCCTTTTTTGTCCCCGTGATGCACGAATGCATCTCAGGGGATCCGAAACAGACAAAAAATAACAACAATACGGATTTTACTGTCAGGATCCCGGCTGCTGGAGCCCACGCGGAGCGGCACCGTCACGCTGCGCCTTCAGGGACGCGTACCGCCTGTCACGCATCAGAAAAAAAAGCACTGTGTGGCATTTTCTGGCCGCAGCGTCCTCCGGTTTTTGGAATGATTTTTTTGAGGAGTTTACGGATGGAAAATCTAAGATGCCCGGATAACAGAGTTGATTTTGTGTAAGGTGAAAAAGAATTTCAAAGATATTCGAAAAATGTATCTGTTAACAAAGATAGAGTAAAAGCTGAACTGATGCTCCTTTTCCTCAGACTCTGATTTGAAAATGCATGAAGTGTTTTTCTGCCCTGTTTGTGAAAAAGGCTGAGAGGCTCCGTCTGCTGCCAGTGCGTCCGCAGTTTTGTCACGGGAAGAACCGGAGAAAAGCAGTCCGAAAAACGGAATAGTCTTCAGTCTCCACGGCTGGTTCCCGGCGGGAGGCATCCTCCCGCCGGGATTTTTTATCAGGCAAAAGCCCTGTCAGCCCATTCCGGGTCTTTCAGGAGTGCCCTGCCCACGCCAATGAGGTCGGCTTTGCCTTCCCCAATGAGGCGGTCCGCGTCAGCGATGTCCTTTACGCCGCCCGTGAGCAGAACAGGGATGGAGACTTTCTTTCTGACGGCTTCGGAGAGGTCGCCGAAATAGCCGGGAAAGTTCATACCCCTGCGCATGTACCGGCACATGCCGCCTGTGAGGCTCAGGTAGTCGAGTCCGTCTTTTTCAAGGATCTGGCAGGCCTTTACGGCGTCTTCAATAGTGGCTCCGCCTTCCATGTAATCGCAGCCTCCGAGGCGGAGTCCGACCATATAGGAAGGTCCGGTTTCTTCCCTGACCGCGCGAAGAACCTCGCGGATAATCCGGATCCTGTTCATGAGCTCCCCGCCGTATTCGTCCGTTCTTTTGTTGGTGAGCGGCGAATAGAACTGATCCAGCAGGTAGCCGTGCGCCGCGTGGATCTCCACGCCGTCATAGCCCGCTTTTTCTGCGCGTCCCGTAGCAGCCGCGAAAAGACCCGGCAGGGCGTGAATTTCGTCGGACGTCATCGCGCGTACACCCTCCGCGTCCTCCTGCGAACCCGCCGGCCTGATGGCGCTCGGGCCAGCGGGATCCATGCCCGTCACTTTCCTCAGCGCCGCTGTTCCGGCGTGATTCAGCTGGGCCACGGCGAGAGAGCCGCTCTGATGCAGGCAGGCGGTGAGCTTTTTCAGACCGTCAGTCATGGTGTCAGAGGCGATGGAAATCTGCCTTTCTTTGGCTTTGCCCTGCTGGGTAATGAAAAAATGTTCCGTTGTGATGATGCCGATGTGTCCGCCTCTGGCTCTGGCTGCATAGTAGTCCAGGTTTCCCTGGCTGACTTCCCCGTTCTCCCCGGCCATGTAGGTCGCCATGGGAGGCATGACTATCCGGTTTTTCGCCGTTACTCCGGCTATCCGGATGGGCTGGCTGACGTATTTCATGGTTACCTCCAGTTGACAGTCTTTTTTTCGCCGGGACGGCCTGCACGCCCCGGAGCGGCATCTCCCTGCCGCTCTGCCATAAACGAAAAGGCGGACGCCCAAAGGACGTCCGTCTCGCAATACAGAACTGTTACGCGGCTCTGTTTCGTTCAGGAGCTTTAAAATTCACTCAGCGTCTTTTTGACCGGCGGTGACTGCGGGAAGCTTTGGATGAGCGGGAATGGCTGGCGCTGTGTTTGACCGACCTTCCGTGACCGCGCCGCACGCTCTGACGGCTGGGACGGTCCATATCCTCAAGCTCGGCGACTTCGGTCATGGCCCGGTTACTGCCTGTCATAATGATGCGTCTCGCGCCGATGAAATTATTGCGGAAAAACGCGGAATCGCAGGACTCAACGCGGACGCGGGAATTGGTGCGGGGTGCATGGATAAAGCGGCCGTCACCGATATAGATGCCAGTGTGATAGCCTCCGCCGCTACGCCGGAAGGCGACAATGTCGCCTGCGCGCATTTTGCTGACATCCATGATGCGGTATCCCATGAGGGACTGTTCCCGCGCCGTACGGGGAAGGTTGATTCCCACAGATTTGTACGTCCATCGTACGAGGCCGGAACAGTCAAATCCGGCAAGGGATTCGCCGCCGAAAACGTAGGGAGTGCCCACAGCCCTGTGGGCGCGCCGCACCAGGCTGTGCTGATTCTTTTCAGCGTGATTCTGTGCGGAGATATGATGCTTGGAGGAATACTCGTCGTTCTTCGCCTTGTGCGTGAAGCCGCACGAGAGAAAACAGACGAGCAGAAGCGTGAGCATTTTAAAGGGTATTCGCATATACTTCCCTTTGTTTTTGCCCGGCCCCGGGGGAATGAGGAGAGAAAAATGGAGAGACCGGCTGGTTGACGGGAAGAGTTCCGCGCGGACAGAACCCATGCATCAGTGCGATGCAGCCGAAGTGCGGCCGGACGCTTGGCGCCCTGGCCTGGTTCCGGAACCCGTAAGGGAGCTACGGAATGAACAAACACAACAGTGCCTGCCACACCGTAGGTGACTGAGTATAGGCGGACTATTTGAAAACGGTCAAGACTTTCTCTGAACGGTTGAAAAATCTTTACCCTTTTTACAAAAACGGAACAAATTTTTCTGAACGGTTAAAATTTTTGTTCGCACAAAACCGCTCTTCCTGACACAAAAGCGTCATTTTCCTTCCTGAATTCCTGAACCTGGAACCGAAAGGCGGCGTTTTCTCTGTCTGTTTCTGCCTGCGGCGGATATGTTTTTCCCGGTTCCGGTATAGTCCAGCCAGGTCCTGTGGGGCAGCTTTCCCCGGCAACGCGCAGCATCCTGAGCAGATCGTTTTCATAGGAAAGGGATAACTTCGCTGCCGGCACTTTGGAAACAAAAAAGGGAAGCCCGGTGAGAAACGGGCTCCCCTGTGAAAGTACGCTGAATCTCTGGAGATAAAAACCTTAGATATGGTAACGCCAGATGTACCATCCTGCAGCGGCGGCAAGGCCGAGCAGAGTCAGAATGAGGATGATGGATGAGGCGCGCATGCAGCGTATGGAGAGACCGAGTTCGGAAAGGAAATTGCCGAAGGTGCGGTTTTTGCCGAAGCGCAGCACCGGGGCGTATTCCGGATTCACGGGAATGGGGGCCCTGAAGGCTGTGTGCAGGATTTTCGTAGCCAGGGGCACTGTCGTGTCAAACTGGCCAAAACTGATATGGCCCGCGTCATCGGAAAGGGATATGTCAGTGGTACGCACGCCGAGGGCTCCGGAAAGGCCGTCGAACTTCAGCCAGGCCCGGATGCCGTCCGGGTCGATTTCCATTTTCGTTATCCGGCAGCCGTACTCCTCAAGCCGCAGGTTGCAGGCTGGAATGAGGGACTTCCGTGCGGTGATTTCCCTGAGGGTGGCAAACATCACTTCCTCCCTTTCTGTGTATTGATGAGGCCGAGCCAGCGGGCGCTGCGCAGCACTGCGGCCGTTTTCCCATCGGCGACGGAGACAGGTCCGTTCTCCACGGCAAGGAGTTCGAGCCCTCTGGCGACGGCAGGAACTGTGCTGGCAAAGTCGCTGAAGGAGAGCGTTCTGCCATCAGGGCTCATTATGACGGTGCCGACGGAAACGGGCACAATCTCACGGATACCCGAGATCTTCATCCCGAGCGCCAGCGTGCCATCCCTGAATTCGATACTCCTCACCTTGCCGTAATGCCGGAAGGTCTGATTCAGCAGCTCCTCAAGGGCGGGAAGGGCGGCTTTGTTGGTGAGGCCGTTGGCGGCCATGGAACCGAGCGCGTGGCTCATGTCCGCTAGATCAGCGGCGCCATGGCTGATGCCCCTGGCCAGCCGTCCTATGGCCTGGACGCCCCTGTTGCCGGACTGATAGGGATCAGCCGGTTTCCTGCGGAGTTTCTCCTGAAGAGACCCCATCCGGCCGAGCACTCCTCTCACATTCTCCCGTACGGTCTCGCCGGAAGGAATGCGTTCAGCGGCCTCCCTGATGTCCTCTTCAGCCCTGTCCGCGGCGTTCCTGATCCTGTTCCCCGCCGCTGCGGCAGATTTTCTGATCTCTTCCGCCGGATGGATTTTTTCTCTGAGAGAACGGAACCTGCCTCTGAGGAAACCGGCTCCTTCTCTGGCTTTTTCGGCGAAATTGATGTCCGCCGCGTCTCCGGCCTTTTTCTTCAGCCCCTCCGCGGCGGAAGAGAGTTTTTCTCTCGCGTCCCGGACGGCTCCCTTCATGGCACCGGCGACGGCCTCCCTGTCGGGAAGCCTGTCAGCCACGGCTCCCAGTTCTTCCTTCACGATGCTGCCGGCTTTCCCGGCTGTATATCCCACAACCTCGCGTACAGGTTTCAGATGCTTCGCCCTGCCGCTGACGCGGTTCTTCAGACGGCCGAAAAAGCCTGGCGCGGCTTCCTTTCCTGAGTCGGAGGATTCAGGCTTCTCCTCCGGCGCGGTTTCTGCTGCCTGGTTACCGCCTGCGGTTTCTTCGTCCGGCTGAGCGGATTCGGAAGGCGCTGCTTCAGCTACGGTTTCTGCCGCGTCCTGCGTTGAAACGGCTTCTTCCTCCGGCTGAACGGATTCGGAACGCGCTGTTTCAGCCACGGTTTCTGCCGCGTCCTGCGTTGAAACGGTTTTTTCCTCCGGCTGAGCGGATTCGGCCGGTGCTGCTTCAGCCACGGTTTCTGCCGCGTCCTGCGTCGGGGCGGCTTCTTCTTCCGGCTGAGCGGATTCGGAAGGTACTGCCTCAGCCACGGTTTCGGCCGCGTCCTGCGTTGAAACGGCTTCTTCCTCCGGCTGAGCGGATTCGGAAGGCACTGCCTCGGCCACGGTTTCGGCCGAGTTCTGCGTTGAGGCGGCTTTTTCCTCCGGCTGAGCGGATTCGGAAAGCGCTGTTTCAGCCACGGTTTCAGCCGCGTTCTGTGTTGAAACGGCTTCTTCGTCCGGCTGAGCGGATTCGGCCGGTGTCACCTCAGACACGGACTCTGCTATGGGCTCCGGCGCGGTTTGTTCCTGCGCTTTGTCGGAGGAAACGTTGTTCGAAGGCGGCTCTGTTATGAGAAGCGAATCCGCCTCGATGACATCGCTTCCCGGAGTCTGCCCGGGGGCAGCTGTCCCGTCCTTTGCCGGGGACGACGTAACCTCAGATTTCCCGAGAAGCCAGATGTCCTCGGCGCTGGGACCGGAACTCTGTTCGTCCTGCTTTTTATTCTGAAATTTTTTCAGCAGCGGAATGCGGCCTTCCACATTGCGCAGGCCCTCTCTGGCCTTGTCAGCGACGGTTCTGCAGGCTGCCGCCACTTTCCTGTTTTCGCGGATTCTTTCAGCTGCCGCGGAGACAGATGAGGCGCCCTCCTTAAGGAGCTGGCCGGCCTTCTGTGCCGCCGCGCTGACGTCTTCACCGTGGGGAATCTTCTTCGTGACGGCCTGCCAGCCGTACTTCAGCGGATTGGCCACCCATTTCAGACGGCCGAGCTCGGCTTCCTGCTGTTCAGCCGTGGGCTGTCCCCCTTCAGGGGCGGCTCCTTTCTCCACGTTCCTCCCCGTCTCCGCGGACTGCGTGGTCCTGTCAGCAGAAGTGCCGGGCGTTCCGGGAACGTCCTTTTCCTCAGGCCGGCTTTTCTTCCTTTTTATATAGAGGATATCCCTGAGTTCATCGACGCGCTCTCTGAGAGAAGGACCGCTCTGCTCCTCCCCGTTCTTCGCGCCAGCAGAGCGGATTTTGCCGGATACAGCCCTGAATCCCTCCCTGGCTTTCTCGCCTGCCCGGCTGAAAGCTTCAGAAAAGTCTTCCCTGCGGGGCAGGTTGGCCGCGAGGATTCCAGCCTGTTTCTTCAGAAACGACCCGGCCCGGTCCATTTTTTCTTCAACTTTTTCTTTGGGCGGCATTTTGTCGGAGAGGGCGTCCCAGCCGCTCTTCAGCGGATTGGCTACCCATTTCATACGGCCTGTGATTTCCCCGTCCTTCTGCTCAGTGCCGGCTTCGGGCTGAGTGGCCGTTTTTTCTTCCGGCGCTGCGCCGGGAGCGGCGCTCTGGGCTGATGCAGGGCTCTCAGGCTCTCCGGGTTTTCTGCCTGTGAAGGGGAAATGCGGCATATGGAAACGCCCGGACGTGCTTTTCGTTCCCGCCGTTCCCTGTTCCGCGTCTGCGTCAGCCGCTCCCGCGTTTTCCTTATGTATTCCTTTCACGTGCAGGGAAGTAAGCTTCTCCCTGAGGGGTGCGGCTTTCCCGCGCACGTCTCCGGCAGCCTCACGCAGCTTTTTCGATGCCGAAGAGAGTTTTTCGCGAAATGAAATTCCCAAGACTGTACTCCTTGGTATTGGCACTCGCGGCGGACGCCGGAAACAGATTCCCGGCGTCCGCCGCGTAACAGAAATGTATGTTTTTTTCCCGGCATTGCCACGTCTTTTGGTAGGAAAAGGAAAAATTTTCCGAAAAATTTTCCTCCTTCTCCGAACATCGCGATGCACGTTGTGCTGACGGTATTGCGACTGTGCATCCTAATGGCTTTATGGCCGGAAGCGGTGCCGCAGTTCATGAGCGGGTGAGGCGGGGCACAGAATCAGGAATTTCAGATGGCAGGCGTCCGTCCGTTCTGTTATCTCTACTGATGCATGTATCTTCTTCCGTGGCTGCGCCTTCATCCAGAAGCCTCAGGTTCATGATGTCCTTTTCCTTTCCGTTCTCTGGAAAGGGCAGCAGAGCGTGGCTGCCCCGGAGAAGAATGCCATCGTTTCCTCTGCCCGTGATTGTAAAGACGCTCATGAAATCCGGACTGTGGCCAGCGGGAGGCACGGGCGAAAGAGACTCACGCCCGGAAAGCGCCTTCTGGGAAGTCCCAGTGTGCGTGTGGGGAAGAAACGCTGAACCATTCGTACCCGCGCGGCCCGGCCGGGAGGAGCCGCGTGCTTCATTTCAGCAGAATGTGTCTCTCCCAGGGGGAGGGCTCCGGAATCAAAATATTATCATCCTGGCATTTTCCGCTTTTTTCATCCGTCAAAATGAAATACAAGGGGCAAATCCCGCCGGAGGAACATGTGGGAAAAAATGACGCCTGCTTGACATTGATCACATGCCCGCGCCAGCCATGCAGGTATAACTTCTCTCACAGAAAAAGCATTTCAGGGGTGGGATCCCTTAATCTCTTTCCTAAGGAGTATGATTATGTTCTGCAATCAGTGTGAACAGACCGCCAAAGGAACCGGCTGCACCATCAGAGGTGTCTGCGGCAAGCTCGATATTGTGGCCGGCGCCCAGGACGCCCTTGTTCAGAGCCTGCGCCTTCTTGCGGCCGAGATTCTCAAATCCGGGAAGGCTGACCAGAAGGCGGACGATCTGCTCCTGGCCGGACTTTTCTCAACGCTGACCAACGTCAACTTCGATGCCGTTTCCCTGAAGAAGCTCATCGGTCAGGTCCTGGATGAGAGGAATGCGCTGAAGGGTGTGAACTCCGATACGGCCGCCGAGACAGAGAAGCTGCTCGCCACCGCCCCGTCTCCCGACAAGTTTGCTGAAGACGCCGACGTGCGCTCCGCCATGCAGATTATCCTCTTCGGCCTCAAGGGCGTTTCCGCGTACGCCTATCATGCCGCCCGTCTCGGGAAGCGTGACCATGACATGGTGCTCGATATGTGCCGTCTGCTCACCGCTGCCGCTGATGATGGCACGAACCGCGGCCTTAACGACTGGCTGGGGCTCGCTCTCGACTGCGGCAAGGCCAACGTGCGCGCTATGCAGCTTCTTGACGCCGGCAACACGGAGACCTTCGGCGATCCCGAACCGACTACTGTTTCCACCGGCCACCGCAAGGGCCACTGCATTCTCGTTTCCGGCCATGACCTCCCGGATCTCTATGAGATTCTGAAGCAGACCGAAGGGAAGGGCATCAACGTGTACACCCACGGCGAGATGCTCCCCGCCCACGCTTATCCGAAGCTGAAGGCTTTCCCTCATTTCGCGGGCAACTTTGGCACGGCCTGGCAGAATCAGCAGAAGGAACTGCCTGACTTCCCCGGCGCCGTGGTTTTCACCACGAACTGCATCCAGGATCCGAAGACGTATTCCGATAAGATTTTCACCACTGACATCGTGGAATGGCCTGGCTGCCGCCACATCGAGAACAATGATTTCTCCCCGCTCATCGAAAAGGCCCTTGAGCTTCCCGGCTTCGCCGAAGACGAGGAAGGAAAGGAAATCACCGTCGGTTTCGGCCGTAAGACCCTCCTCGACGCTGTGCCCGCCATTCTTGATGCCGTGAAGTCCGGCGCTGTCCGTCATGTGTTCCTCGTGGGCGGCTGCGATGGCATCCGCCCCGCCCGCAAGTACTACACTGAATTCGTACAGCAGACCCCGAAGGACACTCTGGTTCTTACCCTGGCCTGCGGCAAATACCGCTTCAACACCCTCGATCTCGGCAAGATCGGACCGTTCCCGAGGCTTCTCGACTGCGGACAGTGCAACGACGCCTATTCCGCCGTCGCCCTGGCTCTCAAGCTTTCCGAGACGCTCAAGTGCACGGTCAATGACCTCCCCCTGAGCCTTGTCCTTTCTTGGTACGAGCAGAAAGCCGTGGCCATCCTCTTGGCCCTGCTGTACCTCGGTGTGAAGAATATCCGCCTTGGCCCGACGCTGCCGGCTTTTGTCAGCCCCAACATCCTCAAGGCCCTCGTGGATACCTTCGGCATCAGCCCCGTCACGACTCCTGAGGCGGACATCAAAGCCTGCCTCGAGCCCCATGCCTAAGAGGTAACTCTGTAATAACGCCCCCGGTTCGTTTCGCGGACCGGGGGACTTCGTCTATACAGGAACCGGAACCAATCATCTGACAAAGAGAGGAGGAAATATGCGGATTCTCAGCTGTCCTGAAGAAACTCTGCGGCTCCAGTGCAAACGCTGTCCTATTTTCAAGAAGCTCAGCGATGAGGAATTCGCCACGTTCCTTCCCGGCGTGACCCTTGTGGAATACGCGAAGCAGGATCTCATTATGGATGAGGACGCGGACGCGGACTGCTGTTTCATGGTTATCAGCGGGCATGCCAGGCTTTTTCACAACATGCCTGACGGCCACGAGCGCCTTGTGCATATCGTGGGCGCGCCTGATACTTTCGGCATCGCCACCATGTTCCGTCAGAGGACATATTCCTGTTCGGCGAGCGCCCAGGGGACCTGCCGCATTCTCCGCATTCCCCGCGAGAACCTCGTCGCTCTCACACAGAAGAGCCACGCCTTCGCTCTGGAGGTCATCGTGATCCTTGGCATGCGTATCCGCATGCTGGAAAAGAAGCTGGGTACCCAGGGCGTCCGCATTGAGACCAGGCTCGCCTCGTTCATCTGGCACAGGGCTACATTTCATGGCATCAAGGACACCATCGAGCTCGATATGTCCCGCGAGGATCTGGCGGGCATGTTCGGGACGGCACGGGAGACCCTCTCGCGGAATCTCTCGCACCTTGTTTCCATGGGGTATATAGCCGTGGACAACCGTAAGATAACCATACTGGACCGTAAGGGCCTCGAGACGCTTATTGGGGTGGATGGGGCCAAGTAGGGCGGCTGCGGCTTTTTCCGGCCAGAGAATTGTGACAGATTTTCGAATTTCTGTTGACAGCAGCGCGATGAAAGGCTAGAAGTCTTGAACACGCCTGAAAGCAGCCCTTCTCTGAAGGTTCCGGAAAGAAAATTTCCGGGAAAAAGAGAAAAAAGTTGTTGACAGGCATGAGGGATGAGCGTAAAAACTCCCCTCGCCGCTGTAAAACAGCGGGGCTCCAAAAAGCCTTCACAAAAAGTTTTTTGAAGATTCCCGAAAAAATTGTTGACAAAGCGGTGACAAAAGAGCATGTTTACAAACGCCGCAAAAAACGGCGGGAGTGAAAAACTCTTTTTCTGGTTCATTGACAAGTGAAGAGCGAGTGGAAATAGAACTTTGAGATTCTGATTTCTGCCAAGCAGAAATCTTTGTACAGATTTGAACTGGAGAGTTTGATTCTGGCTCAGATTGAACGCTGGCGGCGTGCTTAACACATGCAAGTCGAACGCGAAAGTGGCTTCGGCCACGAGTAGAGTGGCGCACGGGTGAGTAACGCGTGGATAATCTGCCTCTGCAATCGGAATAACGACTGGAAACGGTCGCTAATACCGGATACGCTTAAGTTTTACCTCTTAAGGAAAGATGACCTCTATTTATAAGTTATCGTGCAGAGATGAGTCCGCGTCCCATTAGCTTGTTGGCGGGGTAACGGCCCACCAAGGCGACGATGGGTAGCCGATTTAAGAGGATGATCGGCCACATTGGAACTGAAACACGGTCCAAACTCCTACGGGAGGCAGCAGTGGGGAATATTGCGCAATGGGCGAAAGCCTGACGCAGCGACGCCGCGTGAGGGATGAAGGTCTTCGGATCGTAAACCTCTGTCAGAAGGGAAAAATGTACAGTGCTCCAATCAACACTGTATTGATGGTACCTTCAGAGGAAGCACCGGCTAACTCCGTGCCAGCAGCCGCGGTAATACGGAGGGTGCAAGCGT
>OGDF01005280.1_pt1 | contig 13834 bp, 13 predicted proteins | sample 1570141 | NCBI WGS metagenome assembly OGDF01 (sample SAMEA4370581, study PRJEB24528) | human gut metagenome | reverse complement strand
TATTCCCGGTAATCATTTTATGACCTGTATATATCGCCATTACCATACATAACATGGAACTTAAAGCAAAGTATTTGTGACTTGAGTTTAGCTTTTTATATCCAGTGTAAAAGGTCCCAAGCATTGTGACTAATGCTCCTACTGACCAATATTTATGTGCTTTCATGTAATTCCTCCATTTTTCCAGTGTGTTTAATTATAATTATACTCCGTCATATAGCAATTATCAATCAGATATTTTTTATATTTATACAGTTTGCACAACAAAAAGAAACGTTGCTGTCACATTTTATTGCAACAGCAACGAATTACATCTGTCGATATGAAACAAATTGGTATCATTACCAAGAAAATATAGGCAAGAATTTCTCATTTCGCATCGTTTTTTTAGTTGGAAAATTTAATCCTCATTTTTGAACTATTCCGCACTCTTTTTCCTTACTTACTCTTATATGTGGTGTGTAAAAGTGTTTCGGATAAAAGGCTTAATGGTTCTTTGAAAAATTCATTATATATCATTCCAATTTCCGGATTATCCATAGAATTTCTGTATTGCGCCCGTTCATCAGCCTGGTATAATGATGCGATTCTCTTTTTTCTTACCGCATCCGATACTGGAACACTTCCACAATCCGGCTGTCCTGCTCCACTAATACAGCCTCCCGGACATGTCATAACTTCTACAAAATGATATCCACTCATATCTTCTGCCAGAAATTCTTCCGCAGCCGCTGTTCCATACAGAATACAAACTCTGAGATTCTTTCCTGCAATCGTCACTTCCGCTTCTTTTCGGTTATTTAATCCTCTTACCGGACGAAGCTGATAAAAATCTGCCGGTGCCTCTTTCCCTTCTAAAACTCTGTAAACCGTTCGAAGTGCTGCTTCCATTACACCGCCGGTATTTCCGAAAATCATTCCGGCTCCAGTTCCTTCTCCTAATACACTGTCATACTTTGAAGGAGTGATTTTCCCTAAATCCATTCCTTCTTCTTTACACCACTGTACCAGCTCCTTTGTTGTAATAACATAATCATTGTCACGCATTTCTTCTATATTAAGAAGCTTTCCTGCATCACATAACTCTTCTCTTGCTATTTCTGCCTTTTTCGCTGTACAAGGTGTCACTGCTACAGAAATAATCTTTTCCGGATCAATATGTTTTTTATGTGCAAAATATGTTTTAATTACTGCTCCCTGCATTCCGATCGGACTTTTTGCAGAAGAAAGATATTTCGTTTTATCCGGATGAAAATTCTCCATGTATTTTACCCAGGCTGGACAGCAGCTGGTAAACTGAGGAAGTGGTCCGGTCCCCTTTAAAATTCTAGACAAAAGTTCAGAACCTTCTTCCATAATTGTAAGATCCGCAGAAAATGTAACATCAAATACATAATCCGCACCTAATGCTCTCAATGCACCAACCATTTCATCCTGTGCAAAGGTTCCCGGTTCTTTTCCAAATCCGTCTGCAAAACCAACTCTGACGGATGGTGAAGTAGAAAAAACAACAATCTTTTCCGGGTCTTTAATCAGTTCCTTCACAATCTTATAATGAGGACGTCCGGTAATTGCTTTTTCCGGACAAACTGCACTGCACTGTCCACAGCCAATACATTGATATGCTTCCCTTTGATTTAATAAATATTTTGCTGCTACCCCGATTTCTTCTTCACAAACCGCAAAACAATGTCCGCACTCACTACATAATGCTTCATTTTTTATAATCGCAGGATTCGCATCATCTACCGGAACCATAAAAGGAGTCGTTCGATTCATTAGCATATGGCATCTCCTCCTTTATTGATTCCACTATCAATTCCAAGACCTGCTCTTTTTTCTTTAATAATCTCATCAAATTTCTGTGCTGCAGCATCTACTTCTGTTTCAATAATAAGCTGTCCTCCGGTCAGATCCTTTAATCCTTCTGTAAGAACATTTACCGCAACCGGACTTCCTGTAACAAATGGGGATAATGCCAGATGCAGAGGGAATCCAAGTGCAAGAGCATAGGCTCCATCTGCTAAAGCCTGCTCTTCAAGCCACTGCGGTGCACTAATAACAACTGGAAGCTGTGGCAGATCTACATTAAGTTCCTTTGCTAAAGCACAGGCAGCCATCTCAATTCGTCCAATCGCAAGGCATGGACCAAAGTTAAGTACCGGAGGAACACCAAGAGCTGTACAGATTTCCTTCAATCCTTCCCCACAAAGTTCTACAGCATCCATTGTCATAAGTCCGCAGTTTTCTAATCCACCACAGGTACAGCCGGCGGATAATACAAGAATATCCTTCTTAATTAATTCTTTTGCAAGCTCTACCGTAAATACATCATGTCCTTTCGCTCTTAAGTTTGAACATCCAACAATGGCCGCAATTCCCTTTATCTTTCCGGAAACAATCGCATCAATGAGTGGCTGTAAAGTACCACCTAAAGCAGCTACTAAAGTATCTTCTGATAAACCGGTAATGGACTTGTCAAAACCATGCTGTGCCATGACATTGACACGCTTCTCTCCTTTGGCCGGAGCTGTTCCATATAATTTTTCTTTTCTGTTCTTAAACCCACATAGAGCATCTGCGATAATCTGACTTGTAATCTTTTCTTTTTCCTCTGCTGTGTATGGCAATAACTGCGCATTAGCCTTCTTTGCCACATCATCAAGACAAAGCATCTTAATATCTAACTGTTCACAAATTGGCTCGATTCCCGGAATCGTACAGTTAAATTCAGAAACAACCAAATCCACACAGCCAGTCATTAATACCGCTTCACTTGTATAGTTATTACCTGCATGTCCGCAGTATACATCTTTATAGCAGCCGGAACGTGCCTGGTAATCCTGCCCCACACAAGTACAGCCTACAATACGGATTCCCTTTGCACCAACAAGCTCGGCAGACTTTTGTACAATTTCTGATTCTAATTTTTCTTCTAAGTCTGCAAACATGGACTGCTGATGTCCTGTAATCATAATATTTATATATTCCGGATCAATAATACGAAAACCTACCGGATCCATACTGATTTGCGGTGGTCCCATAATAATATCATTCATCAAGTTTGTAAGAATCAGTCCGTAATTACCTGTGGAAATACCTAAACGTAAGCACTGTAACAGCATATCCATCGGATCTGAATTCAAGTTTGTCGATGTCTTTACAACCGCATTAAAAATCTCGTCTTTTGCTCCACCCGGCAAAATACCAAGCTTCTCCCACAATTCATAACGCTTCGGAAGGGCAATATTTTTCATGAGAGTCATTTTTTCATCATATGGCTTTCTAATATCTGCAAGAACTGCATCAGCAATCATCTCTGCCGTCTTCGCACAACTGTTATGGCAGTCCGACCCACAGTTCCCACAACAGTTGATCTGTAAAATCTTTGCAAGCTTCGCAACGGAATCCTTATATTTTGGTTTCTTGCCTTCCGCCTGTAATTCCTGTGCCATCTCTTTTAATCTTCTTGCGGTATTTTCAACAACATGCGTATAACATCCTGAACCGGCAGCCACCTGTCTTAAAAAATTCCTGCAGGCAATTGTATCTGCATCTGCTCCACATACACCTTTTGGCTTCGCCGGTGATAAACGACATGGACCATTCGAACATAATCTACAACATACTCCCTGTAATCCATATCCACACTTATTCTGCTGCTTCACCATACGATGATGTGAAGTATCCATCGGTGCATTCTCTAAAAATACCTCCAGCACCTTATCCGCACTGCTGCAAATCTTATCTGACATTATATAACCTCCTCCTGATTTCCCTTTCATTCTTTCATGAAATTTTCCTAACAAGTTTTCCTATTCATCGCAATTATCCCAATTCGCAGTACTCCTGCTCCAGAGTATGTTAAAAAACATTCCAGCACAGTTTTCTACAATATCAATAATTATTCTCATTATAGCAAACCAACTCCATTCACTCTTGGATAATCCTTTCATAAAATAGGGAAATATAACACTAATTTTTGTCTTTTCATGATTCACAATAAAATCTGTAATATTTCTATAAATAAATGGTATTATTTCTATATTGTCTGTAAAATTTATCTTATAATAAAAAATAATCGGGAATTTGACAGTTATATTAAAAAAGTAGGTTGCATAAAACCTGCATTTTTTATGTCAACTCTTTGTTTTCTTCCATGTTGTTTTATGTTATTGTATAGTATAATAAAGAAATAAGAGGATTGTTTATGAATCTGCATATTTCAAAATCAAAAATTCCGAATCTTTTTATATTGCCAAATCTTACCTTAAGGAAAATGAAAGTATTTCTTCTATAATTATCTAAAAACTTAGACCTTTATTAAAAATCTCTCCTTGTAATTCCTTTATATAATGAAATCGAATTATTGTATCATCTTTCATAATAAGATATTCTTTTACAGGATCTATTCGCTTCACATATTCCGTTTTCTTTTCATAATGTCCACCTTGTTTTCGGGCATCTGGTGCAAAATAATATATGGAAATTAGAGGATGTTTATATTGGGTTTGCTGTAATATCTGTAATTTCTGATCTAGCTCTTCTTTTTCTCGTCCTGATACCTGATGAAATTCTTCCGTAGTTCTAGCAGTTTCTTTAATCTGTTCTCCATATCCAGTTAAAGCTGCAAATGGAGCAAACTGAGCTGCCCTGTCTGCAATAGGCATCTGGGGGTGTTTTTTTGATACATGATGCGGAAGATTGATAATATCGTCATACTTTCCCATTATGCTTTATGCCCTCCTATCTGTCCATTTCTTGTTCTTGTTGTTGCACCTTCTTCGTAACTTAACCCTCGCAAAATTGCATTTTTTCCGTATTTTTTCTTAATATCAAGAATAGATTTTTGTAACCTACGTTCCTTTTCCTGTTCTTTCTTTAATCCTTCATAATCTGTAAACAGATCTAACTGCTGGTACACCTGTTCCTCTTTTGGCATAACTTTAGCAGCAGATAATGTGAGACGCCGGATAAGGAGTTTCTTATCAATTATCCTGTCGTAAAGACTAGAAACAGCAGTTGTAATTTCTTTTAGTGAAGAAGTTGGTGTATCCAGATTAATCGTACCATGTGCGTGTTTGGGGATTTTTCGTCCATAACGGTCTGTTGCAACCTCTCCACTGTATTTCTGTCCTTGCAAATTATCCCTATCATAACCTATTGTGAGGACAAATTGCTTTGAAACAAGCTTCTGTTCAAAAAGATCAAATGCAATCTGTTCCGCCATTTCTAAAACTGCAATCTTTGCTTTTTCTGATGAATAAGCAGAAGATAATACCTGTCCGGAACCGATACTTTTTGCTTCTGGTTTATATACTTTTATATCTGCAATCGTACAAGGTTCATATCCCCAAGCATGGTCAATCAATAACTCAGCATTAATGCCAAATAGTTTATAAAGTAATTCCTCATTATGATATTCCTTTTCTTTTCCAACAGAGCATCTGGCAACATCTCCCATCGTGTAAATCTGATATGCAGCAAGCTTTTTGGCATAGCCTTTCCCTACTCTCCAGAAATCTGTAATCGGCTGATGTTCCCATAATTTCTTTCGATATGTTAACTCATCCAGATAAGCAATCCTCACCCCATACTCGTCTGCCGGCACATGCTTTGCCATAATGTCCATTGCGATCTTTGCAAGATATAGATTCGTACCAATCCCTGCAGTAGCTGTGATTCCTGTTTCTTTTAATACATCCTGTATCACTTTGGAAATTAATTCTTTTGCCCCCATCCGATAATTTGTCAAGTATCCTGTCAAATCAATAAAAACCTCATCAATCGAATATACATGAATATCTTCTGGAGCAAAATACCGAAGGTAGATCTGATATATTTGTGTACTATATTTCATATACAATGACATCCTCGGAGGTGCTGTAATATATGCCAGTGCAACCGAAGGATCACTTAATTTATCTGAATGAAAGGATTGTCCTATGAATTTATGCCCCGGAGCAGTTTCCTGTCTTTCTTTATTAATCCTCTTCACTTTCTGTATTACTTCAAATAAGCGAGGACGTCCTGGAATACCATATTTTTTTAAAGAAGGAGAAACGGCAAGACATATGGTCTTTTCAGTACGGCTCTTATCGGCAACAACAAGATTCGTTGTGAGAGGATCTAAGCCTCTTTCCACACATTCCACTGATGCATAAAATGATTTTAAGTCAATCGCAGCATATATCTTATCCAAATCTATCCCCCTCCTTAAAATAACAATATTATTGATTTAGTATACCATACATATGTTCTTTTATCCACAAATATCCCATACTTCTTAACATATTTTTCTCATAAAAGTGCTAAACTTTTTATGAAATAAAAAGAATTACTATTTGTAATTAATATTTCCATTACATTCATATCATATCCTAAGTTGCAAAACATTGATAACTTTATTGATAATCCAAAATATTATTTTTGAACTGTTCCTTATTTTTTTAATCCTCTGAGCATTACAAGCACGACTTCCGGTTCATCAGCACTTAGATCTTTCCATATCTCCAAAACTTCTGTTTGTGTTTCTGTCATATCTTTCATGCACCTACCGTGACTAAAATCCAATCCTAAACTTTTAGTCACGGTAGGCTTGATGAATTTGCTTACTGTTTATTCTTTTGCACCGCTAAAACTCTACGATATTGTCTCATTTTTTCTGCTCCATATACAACAAAATATCTCTTTATTTCCTGATCTGTAAGTCCATCTTCGATACCCTTTATGATTTCTTCCTGTTCTTCTACCGATAATTCATTAGAATATCTCTTAAAACAATCCAGAATATCTCCTGACAAATCCCAATTTTCTCTACTATTATCATTTATGTATTGTTCTCGTTCCATTTCTTCTGAAATATCTTTTTCGTTTATCTCCGATACTTCTATTTCTTTTACCATTTTCTCTAGTTCCCGGAGACTTGGCTGCGGTGTTTCATTAAAATTTAGATACAAAAAGGCTTCTTCATCTATTTGGAATGTTTGTATACTGCTATCCTCCTTTGCTTTTTCTTCGTAAAATGCAAAATCCTCTTTTGAGATGTAATTCAATCTCGATTCAAAACGAGTGGTAATATATCTACTGTTTTTTTCATCAAATGATACATACACAGGATTTTTATAACCATTTTTTCCTGCTAATTTCTGTGCTTCTTTGAATTTTTCTGTATCAAACGGCCAGTTTTTCTTATCATAGATCGGTCTTTCTCCTTTCAGGAACAGGATACAATCATTTTTCGGCATTCGGCTGACCTGTCCTGGAGTCATTAATTTCATTCCCGCCTTACTCATTTGCATGTTTCCACCACCCTGTGAATGTCCCAAGCTTTCGGAAAGACTGTCTATTGTCATATCTTCTAACATGTCAGAAATCCACTGGTGTGTTGTATGCGCAGTAGCCCCTGATCCCAAAAACACGGTTATTGCACAGTTCCCCGTGAATATTTCCCATTTATCATTAGGATATAGGGTTTTTATCTGGGCAATATCTTGCAGGATCGGTACGATGGACATATTTCTGCTTCGTATTTCTCCAAGAAGCGTCTCACAGTTAAGTGGTTTAGGTCCGGCATAGTATTCATCTGCCCACAGCCGTACATGGATCGGTAACTGTCCGTCTCTTCGATTGTCTGCGATTCTTTTTAATACAGTAAATAACTGTGTGTAGAACATATTGATAAAAAGGTTATAAGAAGAATCTCCAGACGGCATGACAAGAAACAGAGCTGTTTTTTTTTGGGGATTTCCGTCTACTCCCAGTCCAAGAGATGGTATATTTATATCATCTCCCTCAAAAATTCGTTTGATCTCTGGAATTTCGAAAAGACGCAACTGTGCATTTACCATGATAACGATAGAACGAACCGTTTCTGATGCTCCTTCCTTCAATTTTCGATAATCTCTCACAGGTGGATAATCGACTCCATATTGCTCCTGTAATTTGTACATATCCTGCTGCAACTGTGTTGTTCCATCTTCATCTATTTTTTGTGTTTCTCTATTAACCAATTCCAAGATTCCAGACATAGATGCTATCCTATTTTCTTCTTTTGCTTGCAACCACTCATATTCAAAAAGAGCCTGTAAATACAGCCCAACACCATCATCCCAGAAAGGATCTCCTTTCTGGGCGTCTGGTGGCTTAACAGATGTTTGAATATTTGTGATAAGCTCCACCATATCTGTGTAGTTTTCTATATAAATAAAAGGATTGTATTGATCGGATTGCGCCATATCTTTAAAATTAAGACTTTTTACAGCCACGCCTTTTTGTTTTAAATATTCGCCATAATTTTTTAACAGGTCACCTTTTACATCAAGAATAATATTCGTCATATTGGCAAGCAGAATATTGGGAATTAAAAGTGATGTTGTCTTTCCATCACCAGAGCCTCCTAAAATCAAAATATGCATATTAGGCAATGTTTTAGCATTCACCATGATATTTCTGCTTAATAAAGTAATCGGTTCTTCTCCTTTACCATATAATTTTTTTGCCGTTTTTCTTACATCTGCCCATTCCGCGACACCATGTTCCTGATCCGAATGAAAATTACGGTAATAAGTAAGATAATAACAGACAAACATTGCCCATGCGACTAAAGCGATTCCTAGAACGGCAGATGTTTTATCATTCAGCCAGTTATGAAGTGGGTGCATTAGTATATAGGTTAATTTATCCTGGTAATTCTGGATTGTCACTCCATTTAGTTTAAACAGACCTGCTACATAATATGAAGCGACTAATATTGTAAATAAAAGTATTAAAAACAATCCCCAAGGTGGTTTTCTTTTTTCTATCATGGTTATCTCTCTCCTTCTATAAAAGAAAAACAGTTATGTATATTTATTCACATACATAACTGTTTTTAATAAAATATTTTTCTATAATATTCCATTTTCAATTTCACAAATTGAAAGTTGTCAATAAAAATGCCTTTCCATAATAAATGATTCTTCATTTTCGTCAATCATTTCGACAGTTTTTACCTATTATCGAAACAAATCTACATCTATTACTATTTTTCTTTATCTATGTGTAAAGCGATAATTTTCCCGATTATTACAAATATCAATATTGAAAGATAAAACATCGGATTACGAACTTTGCCGCATAAAACAAAAAGAATAACAATTGAAAATACTACCATAGTGTATAGTAGCAAAAAGACTTTTTTCATAAGTACTGCTCCTTTATTCGACAACTTCCAATTATATAATTCTGTCAATATCCCCAAGTCATCAATTTCCACTGACCGCCATCCGTCCGGGCCAGCCACCACTGCCAGTCGGTATATTCATCATCTGCATTCCACGCCCCGCCGCCTTTTTTTGGTGAATGAAAATCACTTTTAAACATGATACATTGCGTAAATATTTTCTTCTCATCATTAGCTGCTTCCAGTTCGTTCATCCATGCAATATTGGATTCACTACATTCATCATCAGATGAATAGGAAATACTATGCAGTTCGCAGCCATTCCAAGTATCAAATTCCTTTTTTATCAATTCTATAGCTGCATTCATATCCTTTTGTGTATAAATAGAAGATGTACCATAATCAATCCTTACTTCCGGGGCTTTCTTCCCACATCCAATCAATCCCAATATACTAATTATGGATAATAAAAATACTAATACTCTTTTCACAGAATTTACCTCCTATTTTCTGGGCAAACATAATCTTCTCAAAACGGAACATTCCATAAAATCCATATTTCATTACTTCCATTATAATCATACCATAAAATTATTACACTGCATATTTATTTTGATTTAATCGGTAGATTTGCTATCTTTACCTTCAAGTCACTGATGAAAAGCATTCTCCGGCGACTACTTTACATAAAATAAAAAAGAAAAAATTTATGGTCACATTAAGTATCAATACTATATATAGTCACATAAAAAAGGGTATCTTTTTAAATATAACTATGGAATACCTGCCAGGAAAAGAAAAAGCAGCCATGGCATTTTTCTTTTTTATTGCAATCCCCTCATATAAAATATTTTCATCAATATAGGCTATAAACAATAAAAAAACAGTTATGTATATTACTGTCATACATAACTGTTTTTATTTATCGTTTCCATATTGTTCTTAATTCTATCTCCACAATTTTCCCTCTTTGTAGTGTTTTCTGCAAAGTGCTACATAACTTTCGTTAGAACCCAGCATGAGTTGTTCTCCTTCTCTCACAATTTTTCCATCTGCATATCTGGTATTACACTGAGCACGCTTACCACACCAACAAACTGTTGGGACTTCTTCAATAACATCAGCTAACTCCATTAACCTTTTAGAACCTGGAAACAAATGGTTTTGAAAATCTGTTCTCAATCCATAGCAAAGGACAGGAATATTACAAAAGTCTACAATATCAGATAATTTATCTACCTCTTCCGTAGAAAGGAACTGTGCTTCATCTATCAGGACCGCATCAACTTTCTTCTCATGATACATGTATTCCGTATTCTCCTTATTCCATGTAACAGAGATTTCTTTAAAAAAATCATCAACATAACCCGCTGGAGCAGAAAGTCCTATACGGGAGCAGACTTCATACTCACTATCTCTGTTATCAATTCTTGGTTTTAATAAGACAGCATATTGCCCTCGTTCTTCATAGTTATAACGTACCATCAAAATATTTGCTGATTTTGAGCTACCCATCGCCCCATATCTAAAGTGTAATTTTGCCATCTATTTTCTCCATAATTTTTATCCTTTAGTTCATAAACTAGATTTTAGCCTAATCATCACTTGATAAATACCAGCCATTTCCACGATGAACTGGGTATCCGTATTCTTTACCATCCCACTTTTTTTCCCCGATAACGTTGTCGAATGTATTTAGAAGTTTCCAACAATCATTTCTGTAATCCAAATCTAAATTTGGATTATTATAATCCTGCTGAACACATCTTCTTCCTGCCTCAAGTTCTTCAAGACTTGCTTTTTCAAACCACTTTGAACTGTATAAAGATTCTTTTTCTATTTGTTGTTTAAGCATATTCCACAATTCTGTTATTGAATCCTTATTTTTAGAACTGAATATCTTTACTAAAATAACAGTTACACTAATTCCTGCTAAAAGAAGCTGTTTTTTATGTTCTTTTATCCAAGCAACAAATCCCTCTCTATCAGCAACATCATCCGTTATTTCTTCAGTTATTTTTTCCTTCTCCATTGTCCACGCCTTCTAATATATTTCTAAAAATTCCGAATTACTTGTATCAGTTATAATCATACCATAAATTTATCATACTGCATATTTATTTTGATTTGATTGGTGGATTTGGTATTTTCACCTTCAGGTCACTTAAATCCTTTGCGTTGGCTTTGTACTTTTGAATGGATGTTACTTTCCTGTCGGCTACTCTATCTACTTCATCAAAATACCTCTTTACAAATTCTTCCCCTGTGAGCTTTCGTATGGCATAATCGACCTGCTTGGTTGCTACATCAAAAACAAAAGGGGCCTCATCCTTTTTTAGAAAAGCAATATAGCTCCCTCTTTTTGTTTCAAATACTTGTGTTTCGGGAATGATAAGCTGTTTTTCTTCTTTTCCATATGTACCAGGAATGCGACAGGAGAACTGATTATATCTATCTAATCCATCTTTATTAATAATAGAAGATTTTTCAACTAATGTTTTTTTATCAATACTGATTGGAAGGTATGATGGGTCATTCACGTATCGCAGGTATGCTGCAGAAGATTCTTGCCGCATTGCATTATGCTCTGCATTTGCTATTTGGTGCTCTATCTCTCCTTTTTCTTTTCTTTCGTACTTTGCATTTGCTGCTTTTAAATCTGAGGATGCTGTATCAATATATTCGGATTCAGTATGTTGTCCTGTCTGCATATAGTTATCCATTGACATTTTTTTCATATCAGGAATATCTGTTATCCCCTCTTTTAACAAGTCATCTCTGTACAACTTATACCAGGATTCCACCTTTGGAATGTCAGCATTTGCAACAACAATCTGTATCTCGCCATCTCCAACATGAAGATCTGGAAGCTGTGAGTAATTGATACCCATTACTTCGAAATCTTCTTGAACTATCTCTTTTTCATCTTCTAAAGGAATTGATATGATTGTCGTTTTTCCAGAAGTTAAATTTTTTAATTCCTGCAGTCCCTTCTCACCTCCTGTCATCTGGCTCATGATATGTCTCTGATACCATGCTACAAAGTTCTCTCGATCAGGCTGATAAACGGCAACCTGTAACATGCCATCATTTTTTTCAAGATCTGGCAGTATCATATAATGAATACCTAACGTGTTCAACTCTTCTCTTAATTGTTCTTCTGGGATTTCTGGAACATTCATGATGTCGTATTTTCCCTCTGTTACTTTTAGAAACTTTTGAAAATCTGTAAATTCGGTTACACTTAACTTTTTCTCTTTTACCATCCTGGCAAAATACTGCAACAGTAATACCGTACCCACTGCAGTTATCTTAAAGAATGGGTCCATATATCTTGCAGCATTGGAGATTGCCATGACTACCTCTCTGGTTTTATCTTCCATCTTATTTATCTCCTATCCTGTACTGAAATTCAGTACACCTCTCTCTTATAAACTAGGTTCAGATTCTTTGTCAGGCTTTTGTGAAGAAATTTTTTCTTCTTGTTTTGCTGGTTCTGTTTTGTTTTTTTGCTGCTGCACGTTATACTCTTTCTGAAGCTTCTTAATATATTCTTCAATCTCTTTATTATCTTTCTCTATCCCCTCCAGATAAACAATGACTTCTTTTATGAGTTTTTCTAGTTCGGACGGAGCTGCTTCATAACTAACCTCTTCATTATGCAAATTTTCCGGATAAGTTTTTATATCATCCTCTAATACTGTTACAGACATTTTTTATATTCCTCCTTTTTTACTTCTATTTCTTCTATATCCTTTTTATCAGGTGTTATATCTAATTCCGCATTTATTTCCGTTAAGCGGGCAAGTACCTCTCTTAATTCTTCTTCCTTTCCAAATGGTTTTTTAACTTCGTCTTTTGCCTGTGCTAACTGTCGTCTCGTATCTTCTAACCGTTCTTCAGCACTCTCTTTCCTATCAGGAAAACTTTTTAGTGCAGTAAGAATTCTCTCTATATTACGCACTGGGTCCTTTTTTATTTCTACAGAAACAGAAGACTCTCTTTTTAACCGCACATAAAAATTATTATCAAAAAGCGCATAAGAGATTTCCATCTTAAATCCCATAAAACTTCCGACAGAAACAGAATCTACATGTTCTTTTTTCATTTGTTTACAGGCTGCTACAAGCATTTCTCCAGCTATTTTTTCTTCATTATAAGAAATTCCATGTATCTCCATAGAAAAAGGCTCTGTCAATGCGGTACTTATATGATTTATATCTGCCTCATATGCTTTAAATAATTCCTCATATTTTGCGATTCGCCCCGGATATTCTACTGCGATTGCATCCTGCAGCCGGAACAGATTGCTTTCATAATTTGCTTTCAGCATCTTTAATTTTGTTACCTGCATATCCAAATCCATTTTCTCTTTTATTTTAGGGTTGCCTGTTGCCAGGGCTTTTACTTCTGCATAGGATAATGCGGCTTCATCTACATCTTGACAGGAGCGTACCGGTGATTTGGAAGTCATAATCTGACCAATAAACTTCTGCTTATTCTCAATGAGCTGCCAGGAGTAAGCATCAAATGTATTTTCTGTGATATAACGGAATATCTTCACTTTTTCATTCTGATTACCCTGCCTTAATATACGCCCTTCCTGTTGTTCTATGTCAGTCGGTCATTTTTTGCGGACAGTTCATACATGCTATCCTTTTCTGTTCTCTG
>OGDF01005276.1_pt1 | contig 13835 bp, 13 predicted proteins | sample 1570141 | NCBI WGS metagenome assembly OGDF01 (sample SAMEA4370581, study PRJEB24528) | human gut metagenome | reverse complement strand
GGATTGTGCAAGCAAAGAATGGGGCTAATATAACCCCAATATGCTTGCGTTTTTTTATATTTAGAGTGATATATGAATATTTCAAGCAAACAAAAATGAAAATACCAATTTTGGATAGCCCAATTGATATTTTCATCTAATTTGTCAACAATCTGAGCCGTTGTGAGCATTACACTCACAACGGCTTTTAAATTAGTTCTAAATGTTTAAATGCATTATAAAGTCCATCATCATTAACATCAGTCGTAATATAATCTGCTGCTTCTTTAATTTCTGGACCACCATTACCCATAGCGACATTATAAGCACAACATTCAAACATTGATAAATCAATCTTTGCATCGCCAAAAGAAATAGTATCCTTAAAGTCAGCACCAAGATGTTCCATCAACACTTCAATCGCATGTCTCTTAGTAATACCAGTAGGTCCTAAATCACCATATAAAGCAACTTCACCCTTACCACCCCATGTATTCGCAATAAGGTCAGGGAATTCCACCTTAGAATCTAAATGATCCTGATAAGAGCTTAAGATAAAGCTGATCTTATTTACATCATCTCTATATAAGTCTTCACCCTGTAAATGAATAAATCCATCCATGAAAGCTTTAGAAGATTCCTTTGCTTTCTCTAGGTCTGCTCCTTTACCCTGAGCATACTTAACCATTGTTTCAGGACCCTGTTCTAACATATAGTCATTGCAGTACATACCGCTATTAGCTTCTAGATAGAATCCTAAGTGTCTCTCATTACACCAATCTACAATATGTTTTACATCTTCCTTTGATAATCCTTGATGCATTACAACTTCATCGTGGTCTTCTACATAAGCACCATTACCACCAATCATACCATCTAAATCACATAAATTACGCTGTAGTACTTCAGCCTTAGAACATCCTGTACAAATATATACCTTATGGCCATTTGCTCGTGCCATGTCTACTGCCTTAGCTGCTGAAGCAGGTAATTTTGCTTCATAATCAATTAATGTACCATCTACATCTAAAAATATTATTTTACCCATATCTGTCTCCTTTATATATTTCTTATTATACATAAACCATAACCTAAACAGTATCAATCCATCATTTTTTGAAACAATAAACACCTTTACTTAATTTAATAAGTATATCTTTCTCCACTAATTCATGAAGCACTCTCTGTAGTTGTCTTCTACTACAGTGAAGTATTTCTGATGTTTTTTCTATTCTTCTTAATATATGATCATCACACTGATACTTCATATATGCGACTACTTTCTCTTCCAGTCTCATAAAGTTTTGATCATGCTGCACAGATTGAATAATATCTACGCAGGAATGAATGACTGAATGAAGAAACAACACATCTTCATTCAACTCTTTTTCATATCTTAGTGTATCAATACTTAATACCACTACATTCTCTAAAGCCTCTACAAATAAGTGAGGCTTCTTTTTTGTGACAAACTCAATATCTCCAAGAATAGGTATTTCTTTCTTTACACCTGTCACAAACTGTCTACCATCTGCCTGAATTGAATAAACATTTACGCTTCCTTTCACTAAAAAATAAATAGAATGAAAAGGAAAAGAAGGCTGAATCAATAACTCTCCTTTCTCAAACTCAAACATCTGAAGACTTACATTATCTAAATGAACATAAGAAGATATAGAGTCACTATATTTCTCTATTAACAGTTTATCTTTTATCTCTTTCACATCTCTATTGTGACATATGACACAATAAATCTCAAACAAAACTGATAAGATAGGGCAGGAGGTTAATACAATGAATGAATTATTTGAAACAATGCCTGTCAAGAAAGCTTACTTTAAGATTGCTTTACCAGTAGTTCTTTCTATGATGGTCACTTTAGTCTATAACTTAGTCGATACATTCTTTGTATCACAAACACAAAATACAAATCTTGTTGCAGGTGTCTCATTATGTGCACCTCTATTTACATTAATGATTGCTTTAGGAGATATATTTGGACTAGGAGGCAGTTCAGTAATCTCTCGTCTATTTGGGAATAAAGAAACTGAAGAAGCAAAAAGAGTCAGTGCTGTATGCTTTTATTATGCTATCGGGGTCTCTCTTCTTACCTCTTTAATCATGATTCTATTTAAGAATTCTATTCTTTCATTACTTGGAACAGAAGCATCTACAATGCCTTATGTTTTACAGTATTATCATGTGATTTCTATTGGGGGAGTCTTCATAATTCTATCGATGATTCCTACAAATCTAATCAGATGTGCAGGACATGCTCAGGATGCTATGATAGGTACAATTCTTGGTTGTGTCATCAATATCATTCTTGATCCTATTTTCTTATTTGTATTTCATATGGAAGCCACAGGTGTCGCAATTGCGACTGTATTCTCTAACTTTGTTACAGATGCATATTTAGTTTATGTGATTAAACGTAAATGTCCAGAACTCAGTGTTTTTTTTAAGGATGCCCATTGCGATACACGTCATATAAAAGGTCTCATTTTTATTGGTATCCCAGCTTCTCTTACAAATATTATGCAGTCTTTTGCAGTCACTCTTACTAATCAATATTTACGTCCCTATGGATCAAATGCGATTGCCAGCATGGGAATCGCATTAAAAGTCAATATGATTATTATGATGATTCTTGTTGGCTTTGCCTTTGGTGCACAGCCACTCATTGGATATTGTATCGGTGCATGCAATAAAAAGAGACTTAAAGAAGTCTTACGCTTTGATGCTTTAGTCATTATATCCTTTGCCTGCGTTATGACACTTATATTATGTCTCTTTACACCTTCTATCATGTCATGTTTCATGAAGAATCAAGCAATTGTCTCACAGGGAAGTACAATGTTGAGATGCTTATCTATCTCTACACCTTTTGTAGGGGTTGTATTAATACTCACAACACTCTTTCAATCAGCAGGTTATGCGACAGGCGCAATGATCATCTCTTTATCAAGACAGGGCGTGATATTCTTTGTTGTAATGATTGTCCTTACGGCATTATTAGGCTATATGGGCATTCTTCTTGCACAATGTATCAGTGATATCATTACACTTATTATAGGTTTATTACTCGTCAAAAAAATGAGGCTCGAATAATCGAGTCTCATTTTTATTAGTCTTCATAGCTTAAGGCTTCAGGACCTTGTTCACCAGAAGAGATTCTTACGACATTCTCTACATTATAGATAAAGATCTTACCATCACCCATATGACCAGTGTATAGAACACTTCTTGCTGCATCTACAACTGTCTGTACAGGAATACTAGATACAACAATCTCAGCCTTTACTTTAGGCAATAACTGGATATCAACCTTAGCGCCTCTATAATAAGCAGTCTGTCCTTTCTGAACACCACAGCCTGATACTCTTGTCACTGTCATACCAGCAACGCCAATATCGTTCATAGCAACTTTTAAAGCATCCATCTTTTCTGCTTTCGCAATAATAACAATCTTACTGATCTTACCTTCCCCATTGACTGCAACAGTAGGAACAGCTTCTGCAACACTTAATTCAGGAGCTGAAACAGTTGCAGCAGTAGCACCAGTATAAGTTTCTGTTTCTAATGCGAAACCTGCATAAGCACTCTCTAAACCATGTTCAAGCTTATCAAGACCAGTAATTTCTTCTTCTTCAGTAACTCTAAGACCAACAGTATGCTTAATAACTACGAATGTAATTGTCATTAATACAGCAGTCCAAACACCAATACATAATAAGCCAAGTAACTGAGTACCTAATAACTTAAAGCCTCCTCCGTAGAATAGACCTTGAGCCTCAGGCATTGTATCAGTACCGCAGGCAAATAATCCAACACAGATAGTACCAAGTAAACCATTACCAAAATGAACAGCGACAGCACCAACTGGATCATCGATATGTAATTTATAATCTAATAACCAAGTAAAGAAACAAACAGTAAATCCAGATAAAATACCAATAATACAAGCACCCATTACATTGACTGCATCACATCCAGCAGTAATTGCAACTAAACCTGCAAGTGAACCGTTTAAGCTCATAGCTACATCAGGCTTACCATACTTTAACCAAGTAAAGATCATAACAGTACATGTTGCAAGTGCTGGTGCAACAGTAGTAGTTGCGAAGATAGTTGCTAACTGAGTACCATTCTTTGCAGCAGCACCGTTGAATCCATACCAGCCAAACCAAAGAATGAATACACCTAAAGCACCAATAGTTAAACTATGACCAGGAATACCATTTGGGCTTCCATCTTTATTAAACTTACCAATACGAGGACCAAGAAGTTTAGCCCCAATTAAAGCAGTTAAACCACCAACGAAGTGAATAACTGCACTACCAGCGAAATCATGGAATCCCATTGCTGCTAACCAGCCATCAGGTCCCCAAACCCAATGAGCTTCAATAGGATAAACAATTAAAGAAATAACGAATGAATAAATACAATAACTTAAGAACTTAGTTCTTTCTGCCATAGCTCCAGATACGATAGTTGCTGCAGTTGCACAGAATACTAAGTTGAATACGAAGCTAGACCAATCAGTTGATGCAAAGTTAGTTAATGGACCATTTCCAAAACCAACCCAGCCAATAAATCCGTTAGCTACATCGCTCCCACATAAGAAGCTATAACCTACAATAAGAAAAGCAACAGTTCCTAAACAGAAATCCATCAAGTTCTTCATGATGATATTTCCAGCGTTCTTAGCACGGGTGAACCCTGCCTCAACCATTGCGAAGCCTGCCTGCATAAAGAATACAAGCGCGGCACCAATTAAATACCATATACCAAAAACTTCAGTTAAAACCTTTGCCATAAGCACTCCCCCTTTATCATGTTTATGTTTTCTTTTTACCTTTCTGGTATGTCTGCATTATACGGAGAGAAAATACTCATGTCAATAAAAAATTATCACAATAACGTTAAATTATCATATACATTTATCGGAATAAGCGAAAAAAAGCACCTCATATTCATGATAAAATGAATTATTGATAGATAATAAAAAAATATTATAAAGTGATAAAAAATTATTAAAACATGTATAATTTTTATATTATGGCATAAAAAATGCGATAAAAAAGAAAATCATGGTATACTTTTTTTGAGGGTAATTATAAAAAGGGGAAAGTTTTTTAGTACATCCAGAAGAAGATATGACAACACTTATGAATAAAGTACATCATTCTCAGATTGTGACTATTGATTAAACATATCATCTTCTTGTGTTTCTACATTAGAAGATGTTGTGAAAGCTTTAGAACAAGCGAAACATGTTTACTTATTTGGTGTAGGTGGTTCAGCTATTGTCTGTGATGATTTTATACATAAGCTTATGAGGATAGGGAAGCCTTCTAATTATTGTCCTGATATTCATTTACAGAAGACTTTTATACCTGCTATGACACAGGAAGATTTAGCTATCTTTGTTTCATATTGTGGAAAAACAAAAGGTATAGTCACTGCGGCTAAATGGGCAAAGGAAATGAACATCCCATCTGTCGCAATTACACAATCTGCTTATAATAAGCTTGGTAAGTTAGTAGATCATGTATTAACTGTTCCTTCACAGGAACAGCCATTACGTATTGACGCAATGAGTTCTCGTTATTCTTCACTTATTGTTGTTGATCTTCTTTACTATGGATTAGTGAAACGTAATAAAGAAGAATATGCATAAAAGATTATTAATACAAGACGTATTATTCAAGAAATGGAAAAGTAGGTGTAAGTTATGGAAAAGATAGAAAAATGGATATCAAACAACAAGGATATTGAACAGGAATTAATACGATTGAGAAGACATTTTCATGAACATCCAGAAGTCGGTCATCCTCTTCCTCAGACACAGGAATATATAGTGAAACTGCTTGAAATGTATGGCTATGAGAATATTATTGTGAATCCCGGAGGAAGTATTGAAGTACTTGTAGGACCTCATGATAAGAAGATTCTTTTACTTAGAAGTGATATGGATGCATTACCACTTGTGGAACATACAAATCTTCCTTTTAAGTCTATTAATGGATCTATGCATGCATGTGGACATGATATGCATGCTTCTATGATGTTGATGTGTGCCAAGCTTTTGAAACAGAATGAAAAGAAACTCAAAGGACAGATCAAGATTGTCTTCCAGCCCCATGAAGAAGGACTAGTTGGCTGTAAGATGATGATAGAAGATGGGGTATTAAAGTATCCTCGTGTTGATGCGGCAGTAGGCTTACATGTCATGCCGGCGACAGAAGATAAGACAGGTACAATTCGTACGATTCGTAAAGCAATGACAACAGCGTCTACAATCTTTGAAATCAATATTACAGGTAAGAGTTCACATGGTTCTATGCCAGAAAAAGGTATTGATGCACTGCGTGTGGCTGTTCATATCTATCAGCAATTACAGGAAATCATTCCTAAAGAAATCAGCATGAGTCATGATGATGTACTTACAATCGGTATTATGAATGCAGGTAAAGCCCATAATATTATTCCAGAAAAAGCCTATATGAAATGTTCACTAAGAAGTTATCGTCCAGATGATCAGGAATATATTATGGTAAGAGTGAATGAATTAGTACAAAGTATTGCTTCTATGTATCATGCTCAGGCAGGTATTACAATCTTACAGCAGGCACCAAGTGTCTATAATGATCCTGCATTACTTAAATCTATTATGGATGTAGAAAAAGATGTATTTGGTGGTTATATTAAGAAGTTAGAACTTCCTCTTACAATCTCAGAAGACTTTGGCCATATTACTGCCAATGTACCTTCACTCTTTGTTACTCTGGCGGCAGGATGTAAACAGGATGGTTATATTTATGGTCTTCATAACAAAGCCACTATTTTTGATGAAGGCTGCTTAATGTATGGCCTGTATTTCTTATATAATGCTGCAATGAATTGGAATGTGAAGTACTAAATATCTTGCATTCACAAAAAGAGAACAGGTATAATATTTACCAATGATGAATGGGAGAAAACAGAAAAAATGAACAAGATTGATCAAAAAACAGTATATACAATTAAAGCACTTTGTGCAGATATGATTCAGAAAGCAAATTCAGGACATCCAGGACTTCCTTTAGGGGCTGCTGGATTCACTCATGTATTATGGTCACAGGTATTAAACCATAGTGCAAAGCATCCTGAATGGGTTAACAGAGATCGTTTTATTTTATCGGCAGGACATGGTTCAAGCATGCTTTATAGTTTATTACATCTATATGGTTATGGCTTAACTATGGATGATTTAAAGCAGTTTAGACAGTTAGGTTCACTTACACCAGGACATCCAGAATATGGACATACAGTAGGTGTAGATGCCACTACAGGTCCTTTAGGACAGGGCTTAGGCATGGCTGTTGGTATGGCAATGGGTCAGGCTCATTTAGCCACTGTATTTAATAAACCAGGTTATGATCTATTTGATCATTATGTTTATGCATTAGCTGGTGATGGATGTATGATGGAAGGAATCTCTTCAGAAGCATTATCACTCGCTGGCACACTTAAGTTAGAAAAGCTCATCATCTTGTATGATTCAAACAACATTTCTATCGAAGGTAACACAAACATCACATTTACAGAAAATGTATCAGACAGAGTAAAGGCATTTGGTTTTGAAACATTAACTGTAGAAGATGGAGATAACTTAGATGAAGTACTTGCTGCATTAGAAAAAGCAAAAACTATTAAAGGTAAACCTAAGTTCATTGAAATCAAGACAACTATCGGTAAAGATAGTCCAAACGAAGGTTCAGAAAGCACTCATGGTGCACCACTAGGCGTGAATAACGTCAAGGCATTAAAAGAAAAACTTGGTCTTCCACAGGAAGAATTCTATGTACCAGAAGAAGTATATGATTATCTAGCTTCTACACAAAAACGTGTAGATGATTTATATGATGCTTGGACTTCTATGCAGGATAAATATTTTGAAGAATATCCAGAAATGAAGATTGTATGGGAACAGTATTTTAACCCTGACTTTGCAAAAATTTTCAAGGATAACCCATTATTCTGGGCAAATAAACATCACAATATTGCAACTCGTGCTGCAAGTGGTGAAACAATGAACCTTATTAAGGATTTTGCCCCTAACTTCATTGGTGGTTCAGCCGACTTAGGACCTTCTAATAAGACAGTCTTAAAAGGTGAAGGTGAATTCAGTGCAGACAACTATGGTGGACGTAATATCCACTTTGGTGTAAGAGAACAGGCTATGGCTGCAGTAGGTAATGGTTTAATGTTATATGGTGGATTAAAGGCATATGTGGCTACATTCTTTGTATTTAGTGACTATGTAAAACCTATGGCTCGTTTGTCTTCATTAATGAAGCTTCCACTTACTTATGTGTTTACTCATGATAGTATCGGTGTAGGGGAAGATGGACCAACACATGAACCAGTAGAACAGTTGACTATGCTTCGTGCAATGCCTAACATGTATGTATTTAGACCATGTGATGAATTTGAAACAAAAGCCGGCTGGTATGTCGCAATGAGTTCAAAAGAAACACCTACATCTCTCATCCTTTCTAGACAGGACTTACCTAAGATGGTAGGCAGTAACAGAGGTGCCTTAAGAGGTGGTTATATCATTGATGACTGCATGAGTAAGCCAGATATCATCATTATTGCATCAGGTTCAGAAGTAGACTTAGCAGTCAAAGCTAAAGAACAATTAAAAGACCCTAACTTAAATATCAGAATCGTTTCTATGCCTTGTCAGGAATTATTCAGAGAACAGTCTGAAGAATACAAAGAATCTATTTTACCATCATGTGTAGAAAATAGAATTATTGTAGAAGCAGGAAGCCGTTTATCTTGGGGTGAATTCGCAGGATTCAAGGGCAAATATGTCACTATGGATACATTTGGTGCTTCAGGTAAGCCAGCAGACTTATTCAAGGAATTCCATTTAACTGTAGAAGATGTAATCAAAGCCATCAAAGAATTCTAAACAAATTCATTTTAGCCTCCTATAATAGTATTATAAGGAGGCTTTTTTATGTGGATACTTTATGCATTTGGTTCTGCCTTTTTTGCAGGACTTACAGCAGTTCTCGCAAAATGTGGTATTGAACATACAAACTCTCACTTAGCGACTGCATTACGTACTATTGTTGTACTCATCTTTTCATGGATCATGGTAGGAATAGTTGGCTCATTTGATACAATCCATACAATAACCCATAAGACATTTCTATTCTTAATTCTTTCTGGAATATCTACTGGAGCAAGCTGGTTATGTTACTTTAAGGCATTACAATTAGGTAATATCAATAAAGTCACAGCTGTAGATAAGACAAGTGTTGTATTGACGATTATTCTTTCTCTTATATTTTTCAAAGAAAGTGTCACAGTCTATAAGATCTTAGGTATGATCATTCTTACAGCAGGTACATATTTAATGGTAGAAAAGAAGGAAGATAATAAACAGACAAGTAATGCCTGGTTACTTTATGTTGTTCTTTCTGTTGTCTTTGCAAGTTTGACGACAATACTTGGTAAGATTGGTATCACAAATATTGAAAGTAATCTAGGTACAGCCATTCGTACAAGTATTGTACTTGTTATGAGCTGGATTGTGGTTTTTGTAACGCATAGTGAAATGAATATGAAGAGTATATCAAAGAAAGAATATTTCTTTATTGTGTTATCAGGCTTAGCCACAGGAGGTTCCTGGTTATGCTTCTACCATGCCCTGCAAAATGGACCAGCAAGTTTAGTCACTCCTATAGATAAGTTGAGTATTCTATTTACTGTATTATTCTCTTATCTTATTTTTCATGAGAAACTCTCTAAGAAATCATTGCTTGGATTAATACTAATAGTATCTGGTACCTTGGTTATGCTTTTCTAACAAAAGTTATACTCCTCTCACTTTTTTAACAAACCTTCTCTATAGTGTGATCATGATTTTGTTAGTTAGGACTAACAGAGGAGAAAAAGAATATGAAAGACTTATTCAAAAACAAATTATTATGGTCATTTGTAGGTGGTGTAGCCGCTACAGTTGCAGGTAGTAAGTTTGTAAAGAGCGATTGCGCAAGAAATGAAGCTGTAAAATCAGTTGCTACTGGTATGCAAATCAAAGATGAAGCTCTTGCTACTTATGATACAATTGTAGAAGACGCAAAAGATATCTATGCTGAATCGAAAAGCAAGAAAGAAGCAAAATAGGAAATAGTCATTTCTTATTTTTTAGGTGATAAGAGAATGTTAGAGTATCGTATAGTACATGACATACCAGGACGTATAGAATACGTTATGGACATTATCGCTTTTCTAGAAATAAGGCACTAGCCTTACATTTCGCATTATGTAAATGGGATATGGTTGAATCAGCCGATGTCAATGAAAGAACAGGTTCTATTTTGTTCACTTATAGTGTTGATCAAAGAGATGCTTTGATTGACAAAATCAACTCTCTAGATATACCTCACTTTGATGATGCACCCTATGAAAAGATCATTAAAGAAAACAAGTATCTTATAGATCACCGTGATATCAACGATCAATACATTGAAAAATTCACTGGTATTATCGCAAGAAGATATGCCTCTAAATGGTTTCTACCACTACCAATAAGAAACGTATTAACCATTTATCATACTATTCAATATGTGAAAGAAGTACTGGACTCTCTTGTACATAAACGTATTGATGTACTAGTACTTGATGCCACTAGTATTTCTGTTTCTTTATTATCAGGACAATGGGGTACAGCACGTAATATCATGTTCTTATTGAATATCTCTTCATTACTTGAATACTATACAAAGAAAACTAAATCATTGCAGCTCAAAGAAACATTGTCTGTGAATATTGATAAAGTATGGGTATTAGAAGAAGGAAAAGAAAAACAGATTCCTACAACTCATTTACAGAAAGAAGATATTGTCGCTGTACAGACAGGTTCTATGGTTCCAGTAGATGGTGAAGTAGTAAATGGTGAAGCCATGATCAATGAATCAAGCTTTATTGGTGAACCATTAAGCAAGATGGTAAAACAAGGAAGTTCTGTTTTTGCAGGGACTGTTGTAGAAGAAGGTAAGATTTATATCAAGGTAAGAAATCTACAATTAGAAAGCCGTATTAATAAGAATGTAGATATGATTGATACAAACGAATCATTGAAAGCAGGTATTCAATCAGGGGCTGAACATCTTGAAGATGCAATTGTCCCTTATAGTTTTGTGGCTTTCTTTGGATTATTACTTGCCACAAGAAATCTTATACGTGCTTCATCAGTATTACTTGTAGACAATTCATGTGCGATTAAGTTATCTACATCTATTTCTGTTATTAGTGCGATGCAGGAAGCAGGTCGTCATTCTGTTATGGTTAAAGGTGGTAAATACCTAGAAGCAATGGATCAGACAGATACGATTGTCTTTGATAAAACAGGAACCCTCACAAATGCTCAGCCATTTGTCTAGAAAGTGACACCAGTAGGAAATTATACACGTGAAGAAGTATTACGTATTGCAGCTTGTTTAGAAGAACACTTCCCACATAGTGTAGCGAATGCGATAGTAAAACAGGCATCACTCGAACAATTACATCATGAAGAAGAACATGCTGAAGTAAAGTATATTATTGCGCATGGTATTGCGACTATTTATCGTGATCAGCGTGCTATTATTGGTAGTGATCATTTTGTATTTGAAGATGAACATATTACTAAAACAGAAGAAATAGAAACACTCATCAATAACTTACAAAGTGAAGGTGCCAGTTCTTTGATATTCCTCGCAATAGGTGGAGAACCTGCAGGTATTATTTCTATTTATGATCCACTTAAACGAGAAGCAAAAGAAACAATCATGAATCTTAGAAGCAGTGGTTTTAAGAATATCATCATGTTGACAGGTGATAGTGAGAATGCTGCAAAGCATATTGCGGAAGAACTCAATATTGATGGTTATCTTGCAGGTGTATTACCAGAAGACAAAGCCGATTATGTCAAGAAACTCAAAGATGAAGGACATATTGTTGTGATGGTGTTAATGATACTCCAGCCTTATCTTGTGCAGATGTCTCTATCTCTTTGCAGGATAGTTCAGATATTGCGAGAGAACTTGCAGATGTGACACTTACTTCTTCATCATTAGAAGAAATTGTCGTATTTAAACAATTATCAAAACTATTAATGAAAAGAATCAAGCGTAACTATACAAGAATAGTCACTTTAGGATTAATATTATTAGGTATGTTTGGTGTCTTACCTGCTAGTACAACATCACTTATTCATAATGGTTCAACATTTGTCTTTGCGATATCATCTTCTACATCATTATTAGATAATTGATGTATAGCCCCTGGGGCTTTTTTATTTCCTAGGAAAAACTACAAATGTCAACTCAAGTTTACGTGATAGTTGGTGGATGAAACTGCGGTTTCGTAATATTTTTGTTGAGGCACTATTCATGAAAAGGAGTTGAAAAAATGGACGCAATCTCACTCAACCATATATCTAATAGATATCCCTTATTAAACGACATCAGCATTACAGTGAAGTATGGAGAAATATATGGCATAGTGGGGAAACAGGCAACAACTCTATTTAAAATCATTCTTGGTAAAACCTACTATGATCAAGGACAAGTCAGTATTCTAGAAAGTACTCAAGAAAAGTATTTAAGACGTAATAGAAAAAGAATAGGCTACGCTGTCAACAACCACTTCTTTAATCATTTGAATGCATCTAAAAACCTTTACTATCACTGTCTCATAAAAGGTATTTATGACAAAAAAGAAGTTGAACATGTCCTATCTCTCGTGGGTTTGCAGGACCAACAGTTACTTTACCGTGACTTCTCACACAATATGAAATGTCGCCTTGCGATTACGAAAGCTCTCTTAGGACATCCAGCTATTCTCCTACTTGATGAACCAATGGAAGATCTCAATAATGACGAAATAGCTTCTATTAGACAGATTCTTCTTGCACTCAATAAAGAAGGTATTACGATACTGCTCTCTAGTCATTGTATCAAGCACTTAAAAGGACTTGTCACGCACCATTGCATCATAGAATATGGAACTATTAAAGAGATTAAGGAGGGAACTCTTTGATTAAATCATGAATAAGTATGCCAATAAGATTCTGGGGGTTATTACATCATTCAATTTTTTTGTGCTATTTAATCCAGAGATATACATTTCTCGACTTCTTTCCCCTCATAATAGGATTAAGTCATTAATACGGATACTCTCAATTTCCTAGAATATACAGAAGAATAAATAATCGGATAATTCTTTCAAATGTAGTCAACATCAGTCTTTAGTGACATCCTGCTTAAACTATAACCCCAGCTGAATCTTATAAAGACTTTCATGATCCTTTTGACATAGTAACCAATATCTTCCTGCATGATCATGAAAGTCTATTTTATATTGCATTATTCAACAAAAAGGAGAATCGGAGGGTGAATATGAAAAAGAAGGTCATATTGTTTGTATTTATTATTTAATTGGTATAGTAACAATTGCAGTAAACAGATATTACAGTACTGACCATACTTTATCTGACTGCTACTATACACAGATTCCTCGCGTTGATGTGAATAGAGAATCATGGCTCATCGATGATTTTGGTCATAAACAACCCATTGGTAAAGAATATGTTCTTGTTTGTTATAAATTTGTGGCGAAAAACCCACACGTTTGCATGTGGGATGAAAGCCACATTTCACTTGATAAATACTTAGAAAAATGATATATAATCTATGTATATTAAAGTATAGAAAGCAAACGGATCATTAGTAAAAGTAACTATGATATAAACACACATACAACAAAACAACCATCACTGTAATCAGAAAAATCCTAATAATGCTGCA
>OGDF01005272.1_pt1 | contig 13840 bp, 22 predicted proteins | sample 1570141 | NCBI WGS metagenome assembly OGDF01 (sample SAMEA4370581, study PRJEB24528) | human gut metagenome | reverse complement strand
AGTTGCGGCATCTCTGCCGAGGAAAATCTGCGCGTCGCCCCACTCGGAGGCGTCGCCCTGCACATCCATGTGCGAGGCTACGGCAGAGCGGAAAATTTCATGAAGAGCGTCCAACTGGCTCTGGAAATAGGCTTTCGTCTCGTCGGAGAGCTCCTCATAGGCGCTCCCGGCCGCCTTGAATTTCCCTGCGTGCATAACCGTGACGGAGTAGCCAGCCTTCTCTGCGGCCTTGCGGGCATCTACGAGCTGCATGACCACGCCGATAGAGCCGACTTCAGCCGTCTCCGTAGCGTAGACGCGGCCGGTCGCCGAGGCGAGCCAGTAAGCGGCAGAAGCGCAGAGGCCGTTCGTCACGGCGCCCATCGGCTTATGGGCGGCACACTTCGCGATAAAATCAGCGCATTCCTGGACGCCGGCGACGGAACCTCCGGGAGAGTTAATGTCCAGGACGATGCCTCTCACGCCAGGGGCGTCCATGAGGGTCTGCAGCGTCTGCATCAGCGCGTCGTACCCTGTAGACAGGGCCTCGCCACTCCACCAGGAGTACACTGCGGACCGCGTCAGCGGGCCGTCGATGCTCACCACAGCGACATTCCCAGACATGGTGACTGGAAGGGCGGCATTAGCGATATCTCCGGCTGTGGCCCGCGCTCCGGTATCCGGCTGAATATCCGCGCCCTTCATGAGGCGGTCGATGACGTCACCGGCACATCTCTCGTCAAGGCACCAGCAGAAGCTGGTCATAGCTGGGGCGTTTCTACTTTTGTGTGTCATTTTTAAAGTCCTGCCCTTCCTTCTTCATAACGGGAAGCTCGTCGTCATAATCCCTGCCAGCGGCCGCCATAGCCTCACGTCTGGTCATCAGATGGCTGTTGATGGCCAGAATGTTAGCCTGGACTTCCTTTACTGGATCGACATAGCCGCGAGCCGGCCCTGTCCATGTGCAGGAGCAGAGCAGATAGCTGTTCGAGTAGAAGTCCATGCCGGAAGGCAGTTGCAGCTCTCCCGTCAGCCAGGCTTCCTCCATAACCATCGCCCATATGGGCTGACAGTAGCTCTCGGCGATGAACTGACGCCACCACTTGTAGGTGCGCCAGGCCTCGTTCATGGCCGCGCGGGCAGAGGAGTAATTCACCTCGGAAAAATCATTCGTCAGGGCGATATACGGGATACCGCAGGACGACGCCACGCCATTGAGAATGGTCTTGGTGAAGGCCAGAAAGTTCGGAGATGGGCGCTCGTTTTTGAGGACTTCTGGCTTCTCGCCCGCATTCCCATACATAAACTGGGGGCCGTCAGTGTCCGTGTAGTACACCGGTTCTTCTTCCTGCTCCTGCCCCTGGTACACGCCTTCAGCCGCCATGGCCTCGGGGCTCCGGTCCTCTCTGGTGATAAAAATCGGAAATTTCGACGCCATTGCCTGGGCGAGCAGCTCGTAGTGCAGGCTGTCATCGAGAAGCCTGAAGAGCGACGCCGACGGGGCAAAGATGGGAAGTCCGCGGACCTGCTCATCCATCTCACGGCGGAAAAGGTGAAAAACGCCTGCGCGATGAAGGATATTCGCCGGAAGGGCGAGGAACCGGCAGGACAGGTCACTGTCGGAGAGCATCGACTGGCTGTCCTGCAGGGAGTCGGCGATATAGTAGACCTGCGGGCGCCCTGCCCCGTCGAAGCGGATACCGTCGCGGACTGCCGGATCTGCAGCATAGAGCGCAGGCGTGCGGAGACGCCCGGGGGCAATGGGCTGGATAGCCAGTGATATGCCTTCATTGTCTGTCATGACCGGAAGATGGAGAGCCTCACCCATGACAAGGATAGAACGCAGCGCGGCGGTCTGGAGTTCCTCGAAGGTGCGCTGGCCGGTCACGTCAGCATGGCGCGACCACCTGTCCCAGATCCACTCCATGGTCTCACCCAGGGATGCGGCATCTTCGGGAGAGAGTCCAAGGCGCGCAGCGGGGATACAGGAAGACGGCTTGAGCCCAGTTCCTACGGAGTTCTGGACGATAGCGTTAACCGCGGAGACAGCGATCCAGTCGTTGGCCGCAAGATCCGCGGACCTGCGCTGCATAAGTACACGTTCGCGCGCGGCGCTCCACTCAGAGGAGAGCTGCGGGCCATACCATTCAGCGAATGGACCACGCCTGGCGCCAGCGTCATGCGAAGGACGCGCCACCCGGGACGAGAAGAATGCCGGCTTCACCGCGTCATCTCCTGATCATGGGACGGACGCAGACAACCCTACGCCCCTGGGCAAGGTCAAGCTGAGACTGGAGCCACGAGAGGTGAGCGCGGATCTCCGCCAGGTCGTAACGGGTCAGCGTCCTGCCGTCGATCTGGTAGGACTTGCCCGTCGCACACAGCGAGAGCGCCGTTTTCCATTCCGCGATGGCCGTTTTCAGTTCTTCTTCCGTGTAAATCATGGTCTAAATTTACATGTCAAAATAAACAAAAACAACCAAAAGTGGGAATACTGGGAATAAAAATTACGACTCAGCTGTTTTTTTCTCGAGATATCTGCGCAGATCGCTTTTCAGATAAAATCGGTTCCTGGCGCCGACGCCATAGGACGGGATGAGGCCGCGTTTCACGTCGCGGAAAAAAGCAGATTTGGAACACTGTAAAAAACGGCAGGCCTGCACCCAGTTTAGCCTGTCGCTCAGATCATAGAGCCCCATCTAGTACCTCCCCACATGCCTGCGCACGGGCCTCTGCATGGGACGTGGCCTCTGCACCTGCGCCGGCTGCGTGCCAGGGAGAGGGATGTTTCTGACACCGCGGATATACGCCAGCGCCTGGATCATCGTCTCGCAATCCCAGAAGTGGTTGTCGGCATGGTCAGACACGGTTACCCATGCGTTCTTTTCGTAATCCCACTCTTCTGCGCTCATCTCCTCGGCGTACTGTTTCAAAATATTACCCGTGTTCTCGTGCAGATGGAATGCGCCAGGGTCAACTGTCGTCAGCTCCAGCTTGTGGGCCAAAGCGGACTTGAAAAATGTGGTGTCGCATCTGTAGAGGATGAGGCCACCGGTAATTCTGACCTGCTGGCCCTTGAGCCCCGGGTAGAACTCGAGGTTGGTCGGAGCCCATGGCGTAGACATGCTCCGCTTGCCCTGCCAGGGGTACACCTGCCCCCGGTGGGCGTGCGCGAAGCGGTATACTTCTGCCGTCCTGCTGCCCATGGCGTCCATCATGACCGCATGCACGTGGTACGACGTACCCTTAGCGTCAACGAAAGTTCTTGCCAGAATTTTCTCTTCTATCTCTTCAAAAGTCTTCAGCGCACCGCACTCGATGAGCCAACTCTCCTCTTCCGGCCCATAGCCAAAAGCGCGCACTACGTAACGGAAGTCGTCTTTCTGGGTGTCAATCCCCGCCAGCAGGCACGAGATGCGGGGCGTGTCTGGCGTTTCCGGCAGGGGAGACGGCACAAGCCCCCTCGGTCTGTCATCGCAGAGCCGGAGCACCTTACGGCGGGACCGTCTGTCCTTTTTAGGTTCCTTCCACGGGATAGCCAGGTACTGGGTGTTGTAGTCTTTGAGTGCCGCAAGGTCTCCGGACTTCGCCTTGATGGCCGCTCTGGCTGTCTCGGACAGGGAGACGAAGTAGCTCATCAGGGCCGTGATGTGGAAACCGACCTTCACGGGGCGGTGGACACGGACATAGTCCCTGAGCTTCTCCCCAGTCTCCTCTTCCCGCCATTCTCCGGCTCTCACAGCGAGGTCTCTGTCTGCGTCGCTCCATACGGCGCCGCAGGAGGAGCAGGCATAGCCCGCCGACTTATCTTTCATGACCGCCTCGGCGTCAGGCTCGTCCCCTTCCCCTTTGCGTGGCCACGTGAGGTTATCCGGCACCATGACCTGCATAAAGCCACAATGGGGGCACTTCACCCAGTAATACATCCGGCAGTTTGCTTCTTTGGTGAAGGCCGTCCAGATGGGGCCGTTCTCCGTCGTTGGCGTCGATATCTTTATTATCTTGCGCTGGCTGCGCCACGTGGTGGTGCGCTTCTCCGCGAGGCTCTCAGCAGACGCTTCCCTTTTTCCGTTCTGGTATTTATCGAGCTCATCGAGGATGAGCGTCCTGACAGGTTTATTGCCGAGACGGGAGACGGATCCGGACCACGCCAGATAGATCGGCATGTGGACCAGCGTTATACGGATACTCGACGTGTCGTCGTCGAGGTCCGACAGATACTCCCGCAATCTCGGAGAGGACTTAATCATCGGGATAATGCGGTCATGCGCATTTTCTCTGGCGGTCAGCTCATCCGGGAAGACGTACATGACCGGCCCGGGGGCCCTGTCGATACAATACCCAACGAAATTATGGCTAGCCTCTGATCCACCAGCCTGTGGGGACTTACATATGATGACCGTCTCAACGCCCTTAGTACCCATCGTATCCATGATCCCCCGAAGGTAGGGAGTGAAGACATTCTTCCACCGGCCGGGGACCGACGACATGGTGAGGACGCGGTGCTTCTCTGCCCATAGCGAGACGGCGACAGGCTGGCGTTTGTGGAACACCTTTCTTTCGCCCCGATTGAAAGAAAAAGTGTACGGCTCAGGGTGCGCCTGCACATATACTCTGACGGCTTCGGCCGTCTCCTTAGGCATCCATGCCGGAAGATTCACCCGTTCCCCCCTTCATGAAGTCCACAGAGCGCTCAACCCCGGTCGAGAATTCGTTCAGGGCCTGATCGAGAGTACCGGCCAGAGCGTCAATCAGACTCGCCGCGGTTTTGGGGTCCCCATGGACGAGCCCAATATAATCAAGAGCCTTTGACTCAAAGGCAGACCGGAGACCGGAAGACAGTGTCATAGCCCTTGCGGCAAGTGCCACATCCACTTCACTCCTGGGGACATACTCCCCCTGCTTGATAGCCAGGTTGAACTCTTCGCTCGCTGCCTGCGCTTCCGCCTTCCTGATGTCGGCCTCTTCTTTCCGGCGCTGGCGCTCGGCCGCAGCGTCAAAGGCCTCTTTAGGTGTCGTCGCCATTGGCAGCGACATCATATACAGGTCAACGTCGTGAACAGCGAAGGATTCGCCAGTTTTTTTGAGCAGCCCCTTTTTTATATCGGTATAAAGTTTTGTCTTCTTCGCAACGCGCCCGTTTTGCTCAAGGTAGGCCAGAACTTCAGGAACCCCCTTGAGAACTTTTTGCATAGCGACGGCGTGCTCGAGGGCTTTTGACGCCCTGTCCAGCGTCGCCAGAGTCTGCGTCGTCGGATTCTCGAGGACAGCCTGCTGCGCCTGCTGCTTTGCCTTGGCCAAAACAAAAAGGTCATACCCGCTCTCCGACCCCTCGGCGATTTTTGCCAGGAGCTCCGTTTTTTTTGATGGGGGCGCCCCACCCGCAGCCGTTTTCTTGGGGTTCTGCACTTCCGATTTTCCGTCCGTCAAAAATTTTTAATCGCGGCCGAATCCGGGGCCGCCGTTTCGCCGCCGCCCGCGCTGATTCGCCCAGGAAGGACCCGCGACATGCATGCATCAACATCCGAGCTCGAGCGCCGCGAACTCCGCAAGCGGCATGCCCAGGGACGTGTGTGTCGTGTCTGGCATCTCCTCTAGCCACGCGAGGGACGGGCTGTCTACGTTCTGCTGCGCGCCTCCCACCTGCCGGCAATCGATGAACCGACATCCATACGACGTGCCCAGCCCCCCGCCAGAGTAGTCGAGCCCGCGGTCTGCCCCGCTTATCCATGACGTCGCGGAGAAGAAGTCAAGGAGCGATCCATCATTGACCGCTTCTCCGATATGGTTGGCATGGTCGGCCACCCAGTGCCAGCGGGTAAGTCCTCTCGTCCTGGAGAACAGCGAATCCTTCACAGTGAGCGTGGCGCCACGGTGAACCCACGCCCCAAACGTCCTGACGTCGAAGCATCCGGCGCCCCAGTTGTGCACCCAACATTCTGACATGAAAGCGCGCACGCCGTCCTGCGCTTCGGGACATCTTCGGCCGCAGCCGATGAAGACGCACTGCGAGAGCGACACTCTTCCTCCAGCGGCGTCCTCATCCGGCCAGTCTCCATTACCGGCGAGGATGGCTTTCTTGCAATTGAGGAAGACGCAATGCCGGATGTCGGCCCTTGCTCCCTTGATGAGGTCGACGGCTTCATCCTGTCCGGAGAGCGGGACGCCGGTCAGGTCGAAGATACAGCTGTCGATGAGAGTGTATCCGTCGGAGCCGAAGACCTGGACGCAATCTCCTCCAAGCCCGAAAGACGGGGAGGCAAACGTCTGGCCGATGATAGTTCTTCCGGGCCCTGGCATCAGCAGATCTCCCTGAGCAAACAGCCTTCCTGCTGCCGACGTGACACGTACTCACCCCCCCAGCCATTGCGATCCATGAGAGCAGCTGACGCCTTGCGCCAATCTCCTCTGCGCATAGCGGCGATAGTCACAGGACCTCGCCTCTCGGCACCTTTGGTCCCGCATTGGTAGGTGAGAGAGAAGAGGACGCACTGTGCCTGCCACGGAAGGTCGGCGAATCGCATAGTGTGCTCGCCACGGCTCCACCATGGGATAACGACGCTATCCATGTACCCACGATGCTCGGCCGCTGTAAGCTCGGTAGCCTCGTCCGGAGTCAGCGACAGAGGAGCATTACGCAGTGCACGGAGGGCCTCTCCCTGTTTCTTGCCAATGTAAGGCTGGAGTTTGGCCAGCGTCGCGTCAGACACACCCCATCGCCTGAGCTGGGAGATAGTCTGCTGCCCGAGGTCGACGCCGACGCCGATAGTAACACCAGACACGCCCATGGCGCGATACTCGGTTACAGGCTGTGTGCCATAATAGTTAGCCGTGCCGCCGGAGTTCCGGTAGCACGGAATGTACCCGCGGCATGTCATATGCCCTTCGACATTCTCCAGCCAATTAAAAATTTTCTCATATTCGACAGACATCTTTGATCCTCTATTAGTCAGCGCCGAAAGCGGCGCCATCGTTTTCTCTCTTGGCTTTCTTACCCGTGAATTCCTGCCATCGACGCACAATGACGTCGCAGTAGTGAGGAGATATCTCAATCAGTCTGGCACGGCGGCCGGTCTTCTCACAGGCGATCGCCGTGGTCCCGCTGCCACCGAAGATGTCCAGGACAATATCTCCCGGCAAGGTTGAGTTCAGGATAGCGTTCTCGACAAGCGCAACGGGCTTCATTGTGGGGTGGATGTCGTTCTTGCGGGGCTTATCGAATTCCCAGACAGAATTCTTGAAAGTTCCGGCACCGTAGAAATGGTGCGACTTCACCCACGTATAGAATATCGGCTCGTGCCGGTAGTCATAATCGAGCCGCCCCATACTGAAGGTCGGGGAGTTCTTGACCCACACGAGATTGTGCCGGACCTGCACCCCTGCGTCTTTCATCATCATCATCATCTCTCCCAGCCCCCCCCTTGTGGAGCGGTCACATAGTACGATGCCGTCTCTGCGCAGTGCTCACGGGCCGCAGTCATCGCCGCGACCAGCATGTGATAGAGCTCATCCTGGGAGATATTGTCATTCTGAATATTAGTCGTGATTCTTCCTCCTTTTGAGAATTTGTCGAGCATTTTATTTTTTTCGCCGATGGCCACGCCGTAAGGCGGGTCGGTGAAGACCATGTCTGCCTTGTCATCTCCGAGGAGCCCCTGATAGGAGTCCGCCTTCGCAGAATCTCCGCAGATAAGGCGATGGTCCCCCATAATCCACACGTCACCAGATTTGGAGACGGTCTGCTTCTCTTCTGTGGGGACATCCTCCTCATCAGTCTTACCAGCCCCCGGCACTTCCTGCGGGACGAGACCAGCTATATCCTCAGGAGAGAAACCGAAGGAGTCGAAATCGACCCCTTCTATCTTCAGGTCAGAGAGCTCGTTTTTCAAGAGTTCCGGATCCCATTCAGAAGTCTCTGCCAGCCGGTTATCGGCTAGTATATACGCCCGGCGCTGTGTATCTGTCAGGTCTTTCAGCTCTACGCATGGAACCTTGTCCATGCCGAGTTTCTGGGCCGCAGCAAGACGACCATGGCCAGCGATCACGCCATTCTCGCCATCGACAAGAATCGGGTTGCAAAACCCGAATTCCTTTATAGAAGCCGCGATTTGAGAGATCTGCTTATCGCTGTGTTTCCTCGCATTGTTGACATACGGGATGAGCTGGTCTGTCGGACGGTACTCAATCTTGAGATTGCTGTTCTTCAATTTTTCTCCTCAAGTCAAAAATTTCCTTCTTCATGATAACGTCCCATCTTTTACATATGCTTCACGCGGTCATGTTCCTCGGCGCGCTTCGCGTCGTTGAAACGATCCAGGGTGCCGACAAGGTAGCCCGTGGTGTCAAATGCGGCGAATCCTCTGGAAGGGAACGCCCGCACCGCAGAGTTTCGCCGTCTTGTCTTTTGCCTTAGACTTCATACATATCACCACCTTTTTGCGTTGGTTACGCGTAGCCCCGACAATAGCCGTAGGCTAATTTTTGATTGCCATTGCTAGGCCAGACTGTGGCGCCTAGCCCCTGTTTTTACGTTTACGGCGGATGCGCTCGAACTTTACGCCTTTGCCGATAAAACGCATTTTATTTGACATACCGATACTTTTCATTTTTTCGCCTCCATCAGAAAAAAGCTCTCGTGATAACCGCTGTCCCTATGCTACCGAAAAGGATCAGCGACAAAAGGGAGATAAAGACGTCCCCCAGTGTGGCGTCCTCGATCCACTCTATGAGGCGGTCATGCAGGGCTGCCCTGACAGTCTTATGCTCAGGCATCATCGACGTCCTTCGCCCATTCATATAATCTCCAGAATACAGATATACCACAGACCGCAAATCAGGGCTATTGCCAGCCAGAGTAATATTTCGCCAGCCATGCCAGTACCGAGAACAATAACACTAAAACCACTGTGAGTAAAAAAACGCATGCCCTGACAAAATCGTCAGACGGCAACTGCGCTATCTTACGCATAAGTATGCGCTTGAATGTTTCCATAGCTACAGTCCTTTCTTCCGTATGATAGAAAGAAGATGAACGTTGCAGTGACGGCACATCTTCCGGCACAGCGTCTCCCAACCGCGCTCGGCTTCCGCGTCGTCACCGTCTACGCTTTCGGGGCCCGACATGCCGCAGGAGGGGCAGGCGACAGTCCGCCCGCCCCCGTCAGTATCCGCCAGGTAGACGTCGGGACAGCCGCAGTAGGGGCAGGAGTGCACGACTAGCTCCAGCCGCTAAAGGCACACATGAGAATAAAGCGGATGTAAAAGAAGCAGAGGCCAAAGAGCCCAAGCTGTCTCAGAATAAAGAAGAGAATATCAAGTATGTCAGACACGCGCATGGTTCCTGCCCCTGTACTTAAAAAGGTCATTCCTCTTTCTTCTTCCAGTCCCGACGGCATCAGCGTCCTACGCTCCCGCTGGAGCGCATTCCTGATGTCGGAACCACTCCTAGATTGGCTGGCAAGTAAAAGGATGCTCACAGCACCAACCCTTGCTTTTTATGCCCACACCAGTGAAGAGGCAGCCGGCTACAGAATCATAGAATACCAAAAATCCCGGTAAGCTGGCCGGCTTACCGGGGCCCATAAAATTTGCCGGAAATCTATCAGGATTCGGCAACCTTGACACAGGATTAAGCAGTCTGGTCAAGCAAGAGACTATGCAATCTCTGCTTATACATAGGCTGCTCATCCCGTCAAGGCTCACAGGGGATCTGTACCCCAAAGGAGCCAGAGAAAGAGTGGTCATGATACTTTACTCCTGTCTACTCTTTTCCCAGTCCCCCCTGCAGAAGCGCCACACGACGCAGAGCAGGTCAAGCGCTTCATCCATTACGCGTTCCTCCCCCTGCACCTTGTTCAAAGCCTGACAAAGTTCTCCGTACTCCTCACCGATGACACCTACGCCCTGATAGATGCCGTCGGCGAAGTCGGGATGCTTTTCTTCCGCGGCCTTCACGCGTTCGGCCAGCGCCACCAATAGATCACACTCACTTGCCCCCAGCTCAACAGACGTCACGAGTCTGGCTATGCTGCTATTCATTGCCATCCTCCCGGCCCGTCTTCGGGGCTATACCCCCCGGGGCATAGTCCACACCGCCTACGCGCTCACATCCTGACATAGCGGCAGCGCACTCAGCTCCGCAGGCCGCGTATCCTGCTATGTCCACCCAACTGTCTGTGTGCCTGGGATTCCCCTCCACGCGGGCGAGCTTCAGGAGGATCATCATGGCGGCCACATCAGCGGTGGATATATCGCACCCGGTATAGCGGCTCCAGAGGGCCGCGATAAGGCCGAAGCAGTCTTCAGGGGCCCCGTACTCACGGGCCCTGTCTGTCAGTACGGCCTTGGCGGCCGCATCGAGGCAATCTTTTCTCGTCATTTTTTTCTCTCCCTATTGATATTTTACGATTTTTTTTCCGCGGCTCCATGCCGCGTAAAGACTGACACCGAGGCGGACGGCCACTTCCTGCCATGGAACGCCCTCCTGTCTCAGAGAGACAAGCAGGGTATCCATCTTCTGCGTCCACCGTATCCTTGTCTTTTTCTTTTTCATCAGAGCCGGCACGGCACCTTCGCTCTGGAGGACTTTCCAGCGGGCTTGCGCCGCTTTTTTTGTCCGGGCGCACAGGCGGCCTATAGTCGCCCATGAGTGGCCGGCCCCCACGAGGCGGGCAAGGAGGGCGTCTGTATGCTGCGTCCATCCGTAGGTACGGGGTTTATCTGCCAGCATCATGCCGCTTCCACCCTCACTGCGCAGGCCCATACGCCACCGTATCCATGTCCGATACCTCTCCTGTGGGTGAGTATCCGCCCGCACGTCTCAGGCGTGCCCAGCACCGCGGGCATCTGTAGTCTGTCGTGGGGCGCCCGCAGTCGTGACAGCGGCGTGTGGGCTCCTTTTGGCTTCCGCCGGTGCGTATGGACCTTGCCCTCATGCAGACGGCCTGCTGTGACCGGCCAAAGAAGCGGGCGATCTGTGCCGTCTCCGCTCCTACAGACATGAGCCACTGGAGCTTTCTGTCTTCTTCCGCTGTCCATGGTCTACTCATAGCGATCCTCCCGTGCCAGGTACTGCTCTATACAGCCTCTGGCTTCCTGCCAGCCATGGCATACAGCCACCTCGTAGCCCTGCATCCTCAGGGCCTGCATGACAGCCTTTTGCGGTGCTGACACCCTGCCGCCCTTCTGCCGCTTCATCTCGATATAGAGACCGTGCTTCCCGCCTGACGGACAAGGGAGAAAGATGTCCGGCACACCTGCCAGCACGCCCTCATCACGAAGCCGTGCGCCGGTGATAGAGCTTCTGGCACCGCCATTAGGGATCGCATACATGAGCATGCCCGCATACCGCATCCTGAACCACGTGAAGAGAGTCACCTGCTCCTCGTGCTCTGTAGGCGTGGGAGTCTTCCCGGCCCTAGTACTTCCACGACTCATCGTAACCGCCTCCCTGCTGTCTCTGCCCCTGCTGTCCGTCGTGGTGGGCGGAGTCGAGGGACTGCACCCGCTGTGCCTGCACGTACCATGACACGGCGTCGCGGCCGTCCTTGGTCTGATACTTGCGGGAAAGATACCGGCCCTCCACGAGGACCTGGCTTCCCTTGTGCAGATACCTGAGCACGAAATCCGCCGTCTTCCCGCCGCACGTCACACTGTGCCACGTGGTGCGCTCCACCTTCTGGCCCGACTGGTCACGGTAGCCGTCGTCCGTGGCCACGGAGAGGCGGGCGAAGCGGCTCTGTCCGGCGTGCACCTCCTCGGGGTCACGGCCGAGAAGGCCGATGAGGGTGACGCTGTTAAGCGACGCCATGACTGGCCTCCTTCCGCATGTCCTTGCCGGTGAGGACAAGGAGCTTTCCTCCGCCTTCAGCAAGGCGCGAGAAAATACTGTCTCCGAGGTACTCTTTCAGGTGCGGACCGTCGAAGTTCGACACGATGACCGTTGGCTTCATGTCCACGTAGCGCGCGTTGATTACCTCGAAGAGCATGGCCCTCTCGGCCTGCGTCCCGTACTGCCTCCCCACCTCGTCAATCACCAGAAGCGCCGGCTTCGCGAATGCCAGGATGGCTTCTCTCTCCGTCAGGCCCGCGGTGGTGTAGCTTTCCTTGATGCGGCGGAAGACGTCGGACACGGTAGTGTAGACGGCGGGGAGCCCACGGTTGAGGACTGCGCGGATCATACCCACGGCGAGGTGTGTCTTCCCTGTCCCCGGGCGGCCGACAATGCACATACAGCGTCCAGAGGCGGACACCTTCTCCCACTCTGAGCCGACATAGGCCCGGCAGATGCTAAGGGCTTCCCGCTGGTCGGGAGATAAAGCCCTGAAGGAGTCCAGCGTGCGGTCAGCGAAGCGCTTGGGGATAGCCGCCTGCCCGGCGAGCTGTTCCATCTGGTACCGGACGATTTCCGCTCTTGCCCTGACTGCATCGAGACGCAGGGATGCTTCTCTCTTCTCCGCCTCACAGAGGGGGCACAGTGTCCAGATCTCACGCTGGTAGTTCGGGAGCCTGTAAGCCGTATACCTGCCATGCTTCTGGCAGACGTCTTCGCGCTGGTCGATAGCGCGCATCTTCGCAAAATTGTCAGTCATAGTTTTTCTCCTAGATTAGTTCAGACAGCCCACAGAACTTGGAGGGCCCTGAGTAGTCCTGATCCGCCTCGTTCACATACGGCGTCCTCCCGTTCTCATCCGGGGCGTAGCTCTTGGCCGGTGCCTTCTCGGGTACGTCGTCCCATCTCCGGTCGTGGAGCCAGTTGTTCATCATGGGCACGTATCCCCTTTTCCATTTTCGGTCTTCCGCCTTGAAGCGGGCTATGACCTCCGCAAGGACGTATGACTCAGGCACAAGGTGACGTGCCCTGAGGTAGGCGTACTCACGCCATGCCTTCTCCTTGCCCTGCTGATTAGGCCACAGAGAGTACAGGTAGTTGAACTCTTTCCACGCCGGGTTGCCGTGAGTGGTATCCACCTGTGGAGCCGTGGTCGTATCAGGGGCCTGTGGGGGATCCTCGGCTGGGGGCTCTGGCTTAGGCTTGGGGTCAGGCTTGGGCTCTGGATCAGGCCCAGGTGTCTCTCTTGCCTTCAGGGGAGAAGATGTCTGTGCAGGTGTACTCACACCCACACCCTGCTCCCCCTGGGGGGTAAGGGGGGTGTCTTTAAGATCTCTTATCTTCTCTTCTCTTATCTTATCTTTATGGTGTCTACAGCTGTCTACAGGCTGTCCACTCGTGTCCACATCGTGTCTACAGCTGTCTACAGGCTGTCCACTAGCAGGAGAATCAGCAATCCGGCTCTCCTCTCTCTTCTTGCGGGCCCACTCCCTCTTGTATGCCCTGCGGTCCTCGGGGGCATCTTCCGTGGGGATATTCTGACGCTTGTCCCATGCAGTCAGACGGTTCTCTGGAGAGATAAGCCCCCTGTCTCGCATCGCATGTACGATGCTCTCCGTCGTGCCATCATCGTACCCGTAGAGGGCGTCGATATCCTCAGGGCAGAAGTCGTCAACTGCCCCACGATCTATATTAGATGATGCACTCTCCAGAAGAGCCAGCCACACGGACACGACACACCCGACAGGCTGACCAGCATCTCGGGCAATGCGTGGCCATTTTTTGTCATTTACTGTCCCTGTGTAGACTCGGAACCAGCTATACGCCATCGGCATGATGCGCCTCCTCCATGGTCTCTGATGTCCCTGCGGCGGCCGCCTTCTTCCTTGCCCTGAACCGACGAACGCGTTCGCGCGTCTGCTCGCGGACTCTCTCGTCCCGTGAACAGGATGAAGAGTTTTTCCGCTTTACCATCTCGAAGATACATGCCGTGGCCTGATCCATCTCCGGCATCTCGCAGTCATCGGCGCC
>OGDF01005269.1_pt1 | contig 13845 bp, 10 predicted proteins | sample 1570141 | NCBI WGS metagenome assembly OGDF01 (sample SAMEA4370581, study PRJEB24528) | human gut metagenome | reverse complement strand
AACTAACTCGCAATGAATTAGTTGCCTTAAATTTTATTATTTTAGGAATATCCCTATATAACCCAAATAGTGACGCCATCACATCAGGATAGCGTCACTATTTTTATATGCTCATAAATGCTCCGTCAAAAACGCCTAATGAAGGCTTTCTTTCATTTCAGCATCTCATTAATCTTCTGTACAAGAGAAGCAAACTCTTCTTCATTATACAAACGAGTCAGTTTTACAATTCTTCCTTCCTTATCAACTAACACATTTCTTGTTATTCCGGATTCACGCAATGCATATTTCGCAAAAATATCAGCTCCCGGATCCAGTCCTAACGGATAAGTCACTCCGGTAGATTTAGCAAAAGCCAATACTTTATCAAGTGGTTCGTCACGGTCAATGCCAATTAAAGCAAAGTCTGCATTATTTTTATGCTTTAACCAAATATCCTTCTCAATAAACGGCATTTCTTTACGACAAACTCCGCACCAACTTGCAGTAAACTGCAACATGACAACCTTACCACGAAGGGAAGATAGACTCACTTGTTTACCATCTGTCAGGGTAATCGTAAAGTCCGGAGCCATCTCTCCTACCCGAACAATATATCCTGTACTATCTGTCTGAACAGATATAGCATCTGCAGCTACTTCTACACTATCTGTTGCAACTTCTACATTTGCCGTCCCCTTTTTCTGTCCGGAACAAGCCCATATACTTATGGCTAAAATCGCCATACCACATACATTCATAATTTTCATTTTCATCTAATCATTGGTAACTTTGCAAATATAAAAAAAGTATGCGATGTATTTGCATTTTTAAAAGAAATTCATACCTTTGCACCCGCAAAAGAAAAACGCCTCTTTAGCTCAGTTGGCCAGAGCACGTGATTTGTAATCTCGGGGTCGTTGGTTCGAATCCGACAAGAGGCTCTCCTATAAAAATGTTGTTTATCCGATCAGGTAAAACAGCATTTTTTTATACTCTTTCATTTTTTTGTTTACGAAATATTACCACACTCACAGCCAACAGAATTAAAATAATCCCAATAGCGCTATTCAGAGTAAATAATTCTTTAAACACAAAAACTCCGATCACCACAGCTGTCAATGGTTCCATCGCACCTAAAATAGATGTCAACGTAGGCCCTGCATATTTAATAGCCCGTACCAATGTTATATTAGAAATGGCTGTAGCCGGTAATGCAAGTCCCAAAATAATCAACCAGGTATAACCGTCAGCTACCAGCCGAAGCCCGGAAGTAGTCAGAGCACCTATAAAATAAAGAACGGTTCCTAACCCCATAACATAACAAGTCAGTACAGTGGAATTGATTCGAACAGCGCGTGTCATTCGTACACCAACAATATACCCCGCATAGGAAAACACAGAAACACAAGCTGCTACCAGTCCGACTATCGTATCACCATTTTTCGCCTCTAGTTCCCCCGATGAAAGCAAGGCCGCTCCTAATAAGGACATGAAGACCGCAAACATCACCCAAAGGGATTTCTTTTCCTGAAAGAAGTACATCATGACTAGAGATACCGCCAACGGATACATAAAATGAATGGTTGACGCCACCCCGGTAGCTATATTCTGATATGCTATAAGCAAACTGAATGAAGTAACTGCCCTCAACAAACTTAATAAAAGAACAACTAAAAAATCCTTCTTTTCCAATCGAAAACTACATCCCGAACACCATCCGAACAGAGTCAACGCAATTGTCGCCACTCCCCAACGATAGGAAAGCACTTCGAAAGCTGAAAAACCTGCCAACAATAAAGTGAGGGAAAAGAACGGAGCCAGTCCAAAAGTAGAGGAAGACACCGCTGCATAAAGTATACCTTTTATACGATTCATCAATCTATTCAACTAATTTCCGATATTCATGGGTACAAAGATCATAAATATTTCTTTAATATCACCATTAATTTCACATTATCAGTTAATCGATCTAACCCCTAAATCAGTACAAGAAGATAAGTCTGATACATTTCCTCCTTATAAATATAACCTTTTAATAATCCTCAATAACTGTATTTCCAAAAATATCCTTTTTGATAATTTTTCTATGACCATCACTACTTTCAATTATTTCGTTCCCAAAAATATCTTTTTTAATGGTTGTTCTATTGCCTTTGTCATCTTCGATAATGGTATTTCCAAAGATATCTTTTTTAATCGTCTTTCTATTACCTTTATTGTCTCGAATGATAGTATTTCCAAAAATATCCTCTTCGATAGTCTTTCTATTACCTTTATCATCGCGAATGGTGATATTCCCAAAAATATCTTTTTCAATAGTCTTTCTATTGCCCTTATCATCACGAATGGTAATATTTCCAAAAATATCCTCTTCAATGGTCTTTCTATTGCCTTTATCATCACGAATAGTGATATTCCCAAAAATATCCTTTTCAATGGTCTTCCTATTGCCTTTATCATCACGAATGATGATATTTCCAAAGATATCCTTTTCGACAGTCTTTCTCCCTTGATTAACTCCCGAATACTCATAATTGTCTTCAATAAGATTTGCACCATAGCTCTTTATTATATAAGGAGCCAAAATAAATTGGGTAGCAAATAGGATAAATAAAATCTTTTTCATGGGTTTTTCTTTTGGTTTATAACAAAAGTAACGCAGGAAAATCATAAAAAACTAGTGAATACTATAATTGTCGATAGGGAAAAGCCTAAAATAAAGAATTAAACACAGTACCTATTGTACCATACCATAATGCGGGAATTGACGAGAGCACCCAGCAGGAACAATAGATTTCTCTTCTAAATAAAGAATAAAGCAGGTATTCAGACTGAGCCGAATATTCTCAAATTTTCAAGTGGTCCCCCGAAACGGTCTCCGTAAAAAATAAGCCCTTGAAAGTGCTTGACTCTCAAGGGCTTTAAAGTGATAGTTGAGGTTCCTGGCGGATTCGAACCGCCGTACACGGTTTTGCAGACCGCTGACTAAGCCACTCATCCAAGGAACCATTATTTCTCGTTTGCGGTTGCAAAGGTAGTACAAATTTTGAAACTACCAACTATCCGCAGCAATTTTTCTTTGTACTTTTTTTCTTTACATCGCACTCTCCACGTTTCTTGTCCATCATATCCTTTAGTTCACAGCCACTTACACAGCTGTCACAAGGATTCTGATTTTCTCGCGTACGACGAAAAAAACGAAATATTCCATATATGACGCGGGCAATGCAGAGTACAACCAGTACTCCGACTACCCAATCTTGCCAATTATTCATACAAACAATCCTCCAATCTGATAAACAGCAAATGATACAAGCCAAGCCAATCCCGTTGTGTAACAAGCAGCAAAAAGCGCCCATTTCCAACTACCCGACTCCTGTTTTATAGCCGCTATCGCCGCAATACACGGGAAGTAAATCAATACAAACAGCATATAACAGAAAGCGACCAATGGAGTAATCGGAATACGTTCTGCCAAACTCACCGAGTCAGCATCCGGATCATCTGCATACAAAACGCCTAACGTACTTACCACCAATTCTTTCGCCCCTACACCGGAAAGCAAACCAATACCTAATTTCCAATCAAATCCCAATGGCTTTATTACCGGCTCTATTCCACGCCCCAACTGACCGATATAAGAATTTTCCTGTTGCTCGGCAACTGTTTCATAAGCATCATGATTCGGATAATATCCCAGAAACCAGATAATAATAGAAGCAATCATAATAATTCCGCCCATCTTTTTCAGATACTGCGCTCCCTTTTCCCATGTATGCCGGAAGATAGACTTCGCTGTCGGCATTCGGTAAGGAGGAAGCTCCATCACAAACGGCGTATCATCACCCTTTATCAGAAACTTGCTAAACAAGCGAGCCATTACCACGGCCAGCACAATACCAATCACATAGATACTTAACAGCACCAAACTTGCATTGTTCGGGAAGAAAGCACCCACCAACAATAAATAAATCGGCAGACGCGCACTACAAGACATCAATGGATTCACCAACATGGTAATGAGACGACTCTTCCGGTTCTCAATAGTACGGGACGCTATAATCGCAGGCACATTACATCCGAATCCCATAATCAGAGGAATAAACGACTTTCCGTGCAACCCCATTTTATGCATGATCTTATCCATGATAAAAGCCGCACGAGCCATATAACCAGAATCCTCCATGATAGAAATACAGAAATAAAGAATCAGGATATTCGGTAAGAAAACAATGACAGCTCCTACCCCACCGATAATTCCATCAATCAGCAGATCTTTAAATGGACCTTCCGACATATTATTGCGCAACAATTCACCAAGCTGCTCTACCATCCATTCAATCCCCATCATCGGATATTCGCCAATGACAAATGTACCTTCAAACATCAGATACATAAAAAGAAAGAAAATAGGGAATCCCCAGACACGATGAGTTACAATCGAATCCAATACCTTTGTTGTCTGCGCCTGTTCCAGATGATTATCCGTGAACGTTTCTTTCAACGCACCACTGATAAATCCATATTTAGCATCAGTAATAGCCGATTCACAATCCTCATTCATTGTCTCCTGAACACGCTTCGACATCTTGTCGCGGACATGGAAAATTTCATCCGCATTCGGCAATGTGCGTACAATACGCTCAATGTCAGGATCATTTTCCAACAATTTAATGGAGAGGAAACGGGTAGAATATTTATGCCGGATAAACTCGTTCTTGGATACTTCACTTTTTACAGCCTCAATGGCTTTTTCTATATCAGGACCGTGATTTATATGAATATGCCGGAAGACACGCCCCGTCTTTTTATGTTCACGCACATAATCTTCCAGATGCTCTTCCTCATGGTTCTTACGGTCTTCCAAAGAGTCATGCCATTCAGTCAAGTCTTTGAGAACTTCCGGATTCATGTTTCCCTGTTTATCGAAGAAGTCTACTCCTTCATACAGATTGATAACTACATGAAACAACGTATCCAATCCACGATTTTTCTTACTGGCAGTAGGCAGCATCGGCACCCCGAACAACTTGCTCAACAAATGGTAATCTAATGTATTTCCACTGGCTTCCAGTTCATCATAGATATTCAGAGCCACTACCATGCGGACATTCATATCTATCAATTGAGTAGTCAGATATAAGTTTCGCTCCAGATTAGAAGAATCGACAACATTAATAATCACGTCAGGAGTTTCATCGATAATATGACGGCGAACATAGATTTCTTCCGGCGTATAAGCAGATAAAGAATAAGTTCCCGGCAGATCGACAATACGGAAATGATAACCTTCGAAGTCAAAATAACCTTCTTTGGCATCCACGGTCACACCGCTGTAATTGCCTACATGCTCATGAGCACCGGACGCAAGATTAAACAAAGAAGTCTTGCCACTGTTCGGATTTCCGACCAAGGCAACATTGATGGTGCGACGTTTACCTAACGCCAACCGTTTCATATCTTCTTCTTTTACTGAAAGGTCTTCGGGTAATCCTTCATGATAAACAGTCTTTTCAGCCAGTTCTTTTGCCTCCTCCTCGCTGATTACTTCGATCATTTCAGCTTCCTGACGACGAAGAGATATTTCATAACCTAAGACTTTATATTTTATGGGATCTTTTAGGGGAGCGTTCAACAGCACTTCAACCGTTTTACCTTTAATGAAGCCCATCTCCACAATACGTTTACGAAAACCACCGTGCCCCAATACCTTTACAATAACACCTTTTTCTCCTGTTTTTAATTCGGACAAACGCATAACTCTCAAAATTTTCGGCAAAGATAATTCATAACTTCGGAGCACGCAAATTATTTAGAATGTTTTTAAATAGCAGCCATTTTCTTCCTCCAAAAGATTTAGGAAAAATAAAAAAACTTATTGATAAACTCGTATCTTTGCAGATATGATACAACAACGCGTTACAAAATATATAGAAAAAGAACATTTGTTCTCACTGGATGCCAAAATCCTGATTGCATTGAGTGGCGGTGCCGACTCGGTGGCACTGCTATGTATTCTGCACACAGCAGGTTATCATTGCGAAGCCGCACACTGTAATTTCCACCTGCGAGGCGAAGAATCAGACCGGGATGAACTGTTTGTCCGCCAACTTTGCAAAAGAACCGGAATCCATTTGCATACAATTGATTTTAACACGACACAATACGCAAAGGAAAAACAGATTTCGATTGAAATGGCTGCACGGGAATTACGCTATGACTGGTTCGAGAAAACGAGAAAAGAATGCCAGGCAGATGTGATCGCCGTAGCACATCATCAGGATGATAGCGTAGAAACCATACTACTCAATCTGATTCGAGGTACAGGAATTACCGGTTTATTAGGGATCCGCCCCCGCAACGGAGCAATCGTGCGGCCTCTGCTTTGCGTCAATCGAGAAGATGTCATTCATTATCTGGAGAGCATCGGACAAGATTATGTAACAGACAGTACCAATCTGGAAGACGAATATACCCGTAACAAAATCCGGCTCAATCTCCTTCCTCTTATGCAGGAAATCAATCCGTCAGTCAAAAAGAATCTGATAGGCACGAGCAATTATCTGAATAATGTAGCTACCATATATAATAAATGCATAGAGGAAACCAAAAATAATATTGTAACGACAGAAGGTATCCGAATCAGTGATTTAGTAAAGGAACCGGCACCCGAAGCTATTCTATTCGAAATCTTGCATCCTCTAGGCTTCAATTCTGCACAAATCAAAGATATTGCCTTTTCGCTTCACAGCCAACCGGGCAAACAATTTTGCAGTAAAAAATGGAGAGTGATAAAAGACAGAGAATTCTTATTAATAGAAGCTATTGAATCGGGAAATGAAATTCTTCCTCCTTTTCAAATCATCAAAGAAGAAAAAGAATACACCCCTGATTTCCTAATTCCACGCGACAAAGGAATAGCCTGTTTTGATGCCGACAAACTGAATGGAGATATTCATTACCGGAAATGGCAGACAGGAGACACTTTTATTCCTTTCGGAATGAAAGGAAAGAAAAAAATAAGCGATTATCTGACCGACCGCAAATTTTCTATCAGTCAAAAAGAACGCCAGTGGGTACTCTGCTGTGGAGAACACATTGCGTGGCTGATAGGCGAACGAACAGACAACCGCTTTCGTATTGATGAAACAACTAAGCGTGTCGTAATCTACAAAATAGTTTGAGGCAATTTCTGTTTCTTGAAGCAATCTGACAACAAAGCCGCAAAAGGAGTATCATACACCCGTGCTTTTTTAACGCAGGCTTTTACACAGGCACAACACTTGATACATTTAGCTTCATCTGTATGCAGTTCATCCCCTTTCGTTATAGCCCCTGCCGGACAACGGACCACACACAACCCACAATGGGTACACAAATTCTCATCCTCCACCCAAGGAGTGCGGGGAAGCGATGTTCCACTTTTACGCAACTTGATAACTTTCCTCAAAAAGCGAAACAAAGGAAAAAATGGCTGGCTCGGACGTTTGATAGCACGTACGTCTACCGGATAAAGGGTATCCATGCTATCGGCAGCCTGTATTTTTTCCATGATTTTCTTCCCAAATTCCGTAGCAAAGGCTAAATCCGACTCATCGGGACGTCCCATCGCAATCGGATGTTTATCAGTACTATATGAATGCTCTCCAATAAAAGTTGCCCCGGCAATCACTTTCAATCCATGAGGAATAGCAAAAGCATCCAGTTCCATTAAAGCTTTTTCATAAGCACGGTTTCCATATACCACCACCAAAACGGTCGGAGTATCCACTCCCCGGATGTACTGCAAACGCTCCATTGCCAGAGGAGCGACATGACCTCCATACACAGGCACTACAATAATGGCCAAAGCAGATGCAGGAATCACGATTTCATCTGCAATTTGCTGCGTTACATTAATAGGAAGGATATTTTTTATGCCCGTACCGTGAACAATCGCTTCCGCAACTTGTTTAGATGTGTGTGTAGGCGAAAAATAAATTAAATGAGCTTCATTTACTGTCATACTATTTTCTTTTATGTAGCAAAGATACACTTTTACGTGGAAAAAAATGTTTGATTGTTCATGAAACCAAAAAAAATTATTATCTTTGCCCCGTTGAAACATTCTACGATTCAACATATACATCCCTAATTCAGAATAAAAAACAAAACGTATGCTTGCATATCTGTAGCCATAAGCTGTAGTAATGCTGTCCGTAATTCAGCAAAAAAAGAAATATTAATAACTTACCATACTATATGTATAACATTATCCAATTAAACGACAAAAATCTGTCGGAACTTCAAGTTATTGCCAAAGAGTTAGGCATAAAAAAAGCAGACTCATACAAAAAAGAAGACCTTGTTTATAAGATACTCGATGAACAGGCTATTGTAGGAGCTACTAAGAAAGTTGCCGCAGATAAGCTCAAAGAAGAACGCAAAAATGAAGAACAAAAGAAAAAGCGTTCACGGGTAGCTCCTACCAAAAAAGAAGACAAGGTAGTTTCCACACCAAAGAGTGGAGAGGTTAATAAAACAAAAGAAGCCACTCCTGTAAAAGCACCACAACCTTCCAAGAAAGAAGAAAGTACAAACAAAGAAAAAGAAGCTCCTGTTGTAGAAGCTAAAGCAGAAAACGCTACTACTGCTCCCAAGCGTAAAGTGGGACGTCCACGCAAGAGCGCTGACGCAGAAGAGAAAAAAGAAGTAGAAAATGTAACACCGGCTGCTCCCAAAGTGGTGGAAACTAAGCCTGTTGTTGCAGAGAAAACTACTGAAACAAAAGAAAAAGCTGCTCCAGCACAACAGCCGACAGCTGAAAAGAAAGCAAAAAGCAAACCGGCTGCAGAAACAAATAAACCAGCCGCAGAGCCAAACAAGCCTGCTGCAGAGAAAAAAGTTATAGATAAACCACAAAAGAAAGCCGCACCCGTTATCGACGAGGAAAGCAATATCTTATCCAGCGTTGACGATGATGATTTTATTCCAATCGAAGATCTGCCTTCTGAAAAAATAGAGCTTCCTACCGAACTCTTTGGCAAATTCGAGGCAACTAAAACAGAACCTGTGCAAACAGCACCTGAACAGCCATCTCATCCTCAACAGCAACAACAATCTCAACAGCAGCAACGCCCGCGTATTGTCCGTCCACGCGACAATAACAACGGTAACAACAATGTGAACAATAATAGCAATAACGCTAATAACAATAATAATAATTTCCAGCGTAATAACAATAATCAAAATCAGGTTCAGAATCAGAACCAACAACGCTTACCGATGCCACGTGCCACTCAGCAAAACCATGCGAACGAGAATCTTCCAGCACAACAGCAACAACAGCAGGAACGCAAGGTTATTGAACGCGAAAAGCCTTACGAATTCGATGATATTCTCAACGGAGTAGGCGTTCTGGAAATCATGCAGGATGGATACGGATTCCTCCGTTCTTCCGATTACAACTACCTTTCTTCTCCGGACGCAAGTTATGTATCACAATCTCAAATCACACGCTTTGGTTTGAAAACCGGCGATGTAGTGGAAGGTGTTATCCGTCCACCCAAAGAAGGAGAAAAATACTTCCCGTTAGTAAAAGTGTCGAAAATTAACGGACGTGACGCAGCTTTCGTTCGCGACCGTGTTCCTTTCGAACATCTGACACCTCTCTTCCCGGATGAAAAGTTCAAACTTTGCAAAGGTGGTTATTCAGACTCCATGTCTGCACGCGTTGTTGACCTTTTCGCTCCTATCGGTAAAGGACAACGTGCCTTGATCGTTGCCCAGCCAAAGACAGGTAAGACTATCTTAATGAAAGATATCGCAAACGCTATCGCAGCCAACCACCCGGAAGTTTACATGATTATGCTGCTGATTGACGAACGTCCGGAAGAAGTAACCGATATGGCACGCAGCGTTAACGCAGAAGTTATCGCTTCTACTTTCGACGAACCGGCAGAACGTCACGTAAAAATTGCAGGTATCGTATTGGAAAAGGCAAAACGTTTGGTAGAATGTGGTCACGACGTAGTGATCTTCCTTGATTCTATCACCCGTCTGGCTCGTGCATACAATACAGTATCTCCTGCATCCGGTAAAGTTCTTTCCGGTGGTGTGGATGCAAATGCACTTCACAAACCTAAACGTTTCTTCGGTGCTGCCCGTAATATTGAAAACGGCGGCTCGTTGACCATCATCGCTACCGCATTGATCGATACCGGTTCTAAAATGGACGAAGTTATCTTCGAAGAATTTAAGGGTACCGGCAACATGGAGTTGCAGCTCGACCGCAACCTGTCCAACAAACGTATCTTCCCGGCAGTCAACATTACTGCATCCAGCACTCGTCGCGACGACCTGTTGCTTGATAAAACAACTCTTGACCGCATGTGGATATTACGTAAATATCTTGCAGACATGAATCCGATCGAAGCAATGGACTTCGTTAAAGACCGTTTGGAAAAGACCAGAGATAACGATGAATTCCTGATGAGCATGAACAGCTAATTAGCGGTAAACGATAAATGATGAACGGTGAACAAACTGCGTCCTGATAATTGCAGTTTGTTCACCGTTCTCTTTTTTAGCCACCCCGTTAATCAATAACCACTTGCCGTTCATCCTTCACAATCCAACGTTCATCAGCAATAGTTCCCCCTAATACTCCATCACACATTACATTTTTGTACAAAATACTTTCATTTGCGTCCAAAACTACTACTTCACCCTTTTTTGCGTTTTCTTTTTTCCTACTTTTGTTTCAAAATCAACTATTACTTAATTCTAACCAGTAATGAAAACTATTTATCCATTCATGGGATTAGCCCTATGCGGCGTAGCAGCCCAAGCTCAAGAAAAGCCCAATTTCCTGATTATCCAGTGCGACCATCTGACACAACGCGTCGTCGGAGCTTACGGGCAAACACAAGGCTGCACCCTCCCTATTGACGAAGTCGCTTCACGAGGAGTAATCTTCTCCAATGCTTATGTAGGCTGCCCTCTCAGCCAACCTTCACGCGCAGCTTTATGGAGCGGCATGACACCTCATCAAACGAATGTGCGTTCAAACTCCAGCGAACCTATCAACACACGTATTCCCGAAAATGTACCTACATTAGGAAGCCTTTTCTCTGAAAACGGTTACGAAGCCGTACACTTCGGAAAAACACACGACATGGGCTCCCTAAGAGGATTCAAACACAAAGAACCGGTAGCCAAACCATTCACTGATCCGGAATTCCCGGTCAATAACGACAGTTTTCTGGATGTAGGAACCTGCGAAGACGCTGTTGCTTATTTAAGCAACCCTCCCAAAGAACCCTTCATCTGCATTGCCGATTTTCAGAACCCTCACAACATTTGCGGATTCGTAGGAGCAAATGAAGGAGTACATACCGACCGCCCCATCAGCGGAACTCTTCCTGAACTACCAGCCAACTTCGACGTGGAAGACTGGAACAATATCCCCAAACCGGTGCAGTACATCTGTTGCAGCCATCGCCGCATGACCCAGGCCTCTCATTGGAATGAAGAGAATTACCGTCATTACATTGCCGCTTTCCAGCACTATACTAAAATGGTGTCCAAGCAAGTAGACAGTGTATTAAAAGCTCTTTACTCCACTCCTGCCGGAAGAAACACCATCGTTGTTATCATGGCCGATCATGGCGACGGAATGGCTTCACACCGTATGGTGACCAAGCATATCAGTTTCTATGATGAAATGACAAACGTTCCGTTTATCTTTGCAGGTCCCGGCATCAAACAACAGAAAAAACCGGTAGATCAACTATTGACACAGCCTACGCTGGATCTTTTGCCTACCCTTTGTGATTTGGCAGGAATTTCCGTTCCGGTCGAAAAACAGGGAATCAGTCTCGCACCTACATTAAAAGGAGAGAAACAGAAAAAAACTCACCCTTATGTAGTTTCCGAATGGCACAGCGAATATGAATATGTCGTTACCCCCGGACGTATGGTACGCGGACCGAGATACAAATACACGCACTATCTGGAAGGCAATGGAGAAGAACTATATGATATGAAAAAAGATCCGGGAGAACGCAAGAATCTCGCCAAAGATCCGAAATACAGTAAAGTTCTGGCAGAACACCGTGCCATGCTTGATGATTACATCACCCGCACAAAAGATGACTACCGAAGCTTGAAAGTAGATGCTGATCCACGATGCAGAAACCATACTCCCGGCTACCCCAACCACGAAGGTCCTGGAGTTCGGGAAATACTCAAAAGAAAATAAATAATAAAAAAGAGTGAAGACGACACAGAAATCTTCACTCTTTTTAGTTTTTTCGCTGGCAAACTTACAAGCAAGCAGCGCACTAGTATAGCCCAAGAACACCGGCAAACACGAATCATCCGGTTCATATTAAGCCGTAAGGGAGACATGCTTCATTCCGAATCAACTAACGATAAAACTCCCGAAGGTCCGGAAATAGTTTTCATCTACCCCATCGCCTCCGAATCGAAATAAAGCACTATCTTTGCAAAGTGTAAACTTAAACGCTTAATTATGTATACCAACAAACAAATTTGGAGTGTCAGTTACCCGATACTACTAAGCTTGCTGGCACAAAATGTCATCAATGTCACCGACACAGCATTCCTCGGACACGTGAGTGAGGTAGCTCTTGGAGCATCGGCTATGGGCGGGTTATTTTATATATGTGTATTCACCATCGCATTCGGATTCAGTACCGGTTCGCAGATTGTCATAGCGCGACGCAATGGCGAAGGCCGCTATTCAGATGTCGGCCCTGTCATGATTCAGGGAGTCATGTTCCTGTTCGTGATGGCACTGCTGCTATTTGGATTCACCAAGGCATTCGGTGGAAACATCATGCGTTTGCTAGTTTCTTCAGAATCCATCTACGAAGGAACAATGGAGTTTCTGGACTGGCGTATTTACGGATTCTTTTTCTCTTTTATCAATGTCATGTTCCGGGCATTGTATATCGGCATTACACGCACTAAAGTGCTAACCATCAATGCCATTGTCATGGCATTAACCAATGTCGTACTGGACTATGCATTAATCTTCGGAAAGTTCGGTTTGCCGGAAATGGGTATCAAAGGGGCTGCTATTGCTTCCGTATTAGCAGAGGCCTCCTCCATTCTCTTTTTCGTCATCTATACGTATGCCACGGTCGATTTAAAGAAATACGGTATGAACCGCCTGCGCACATTCGACCCTGCATTGCTGATGCGGATCCTTAGTATCTCCTGCTTCACCATGCTGCAATATTTCCTGTCGATGGCTACCTGGTTTGTTTTCTTCGTAGCCGTAGAACGGTTGGGGCAACGGGAACTGGCAATTGCCAATATCGTCCGAAGTATTTATGTCGTATTGTTGATTCCGGTCAACGCACTGGCTACGACTACCAACAGTCTTGTCAGCAATGCTATTGGTGCAGGAGGCATCCAGCACGTGATGCCGCTCATTAATAAAATTGCGCGTTTCTCCTTTTTCATCATGCTGGGGTTAGTAGCGGTATCGGCACTGTTTCCGCAGTTCCTGCTCTCTATCTACACCAGTGAAGCTGCGCTCATTACGGAGTCCGTACCTTCGGTATATGTAATTTGTTTTGCCATGCTTATCGCATCCGTAGCCAATGTAGTGTTCAACGGTATCTCCGGAACAGGAAATACACAGGCAGCCCTGTTGCTCGAAACGATTACAATTATCATCTACGGATCATACATCATTTTCATCGGAATGTGGCTGAAAGCACCGATCGAAATTTGCTTTACGATTGAGATTGTGTATTATAGCTTGCTGTTGATAACAAGTTATATTTATCTCAAAAAAGCAAAATGGCAGAATAAAAAGATATAAATACAAGAGATTTTTGTACATTTGCA
>OGDF01005265.1_pt1 | contig 13854 bp, 10 predicted proteins | sample 1570141 | NCBI WGS metagenome assembly OGDF01 (sample SAMEA4370581, study PRJEB24528) | human gut metagenome | reverse complement strand
TGCACACATCCTCCAGAGTTGCCTTTTCCAGATTATGATCCATCTTCAGGATTTCTTCATAAAGTGCCTGTATTCTCCGTGATCTCCGGATTCCCAGCCTGGAATGCAGGATCTGGCTGGCCACCTCATACTGTTTCAGGGCATTCTCCATATCCCCCATTTTGATCCAGCTTCTGATCAGCCAGTAATGCATATCTTCATTCACTTCATCACAGGTGATCCCATATGCGCAGATCTGGTGGATCTTCTTGTAATCCCCGGTCTGATCATACAACACACACAGTTCCCCTGTCAGTTTCATAAAAAAAGAATGATAGAACGTAAAGCGCACGGAAAAAAAGGAATCTGCGCTTAAAACTGCTGTCAGCGGTTTCCTGTATATGAACAGTGCTTCTTCATAGGCAGTAATCCTTTCTTCCACCAGTTCTTCCGGTATACTGCGAATCTTCTCTGCTGCCTGTCCGAATTCTTCCATGTCACAGGAAACGGGAATATTTGGGTTCCATCCATAAGCCCCTGCACTGGAAACAATATATTCTTCTGTGCCCAGTTCCCGCAATGTCATCCGCAGTCTGTAGACCAGATTTTTCAAAGCTCCCAACGGATTGGCAGAACCTCCATTTCCCCACAGAAATTCTCCCAGTTCTTCCCCGCTGATCATTCGTTCCCTGTTCATAACGAAATATGACAGCAGTTTCAGGATCTTTCTGGAGTGGATTGTCTGTTCATCCAGCATCCCTCTCTCGCTTTTTATGGAAAAATCTCCAAAAAAGCATACTTTTACAATTTTCTTTTTCTCTTCCATATTTTTCCCCCTTCATCTTCTGTGCCTTGTGATCCGGTTTACGCCGGTCACAGATCTGCCTGTCATTTATCAGAAGTAATCATATCCTCCATGGATATCCACAATACTTCCATTCATATAATGATTGGTCAAAATACTATACGCCATATCTGCTACTTCCTGGATCTTTCCAAAACGGTGAAGGGCAATTTTACGGTTGATCCTTTCGTAGCTTTCCTGTGTCCGGGTCTCATGCCACGGGGTCTGTATAAATCCCGGCGCCACTGCATTTACCCGGATCCCCCGGGGCTCAAATTCCTTGACCAGCGATTTCGTCAGGAAATGTACTGCTGCCTTTGTCACCCCGTATACCACAGATGAGGAATATGCCTGCTGTCCTGCATAAGATCCCATGAAAAGGACGCTTCCTCCTTCTGTCATCACAGGCATAAATTCTTTTATCATAAACACCGGAATGGACAGGTTTGTATTTACGATCCTGTTCCACTCCTCAAATGTGTAATCTGCGAATTTATCATATGTGCTGATCCCCGCATTGCTGATCAGCCAGTCCACATGCCCGGCCTGCTTCTTTACAGTTTCCACAAATGTCATCATTTCTTCATAAGAAGACATATCTGCTTTCAGAATGACCAGCTTCTCCTGCTCATCCGGAGTCAGACTGTCCCAAAAGCATTCCGCTTTCTCTGCGTTATGAGCATATGTGGCAAATATCAGGTCATCTTTCTCGGAATTCGCCAGGATCTTTTCCACGATCCCTCTTCCGATCCCGGAGGTTCCTCCGGTAATTACAGTTACTCTGCTCATATCTTTTCACTTTCTGCTGTTTCAGCTGTATCTGCCTTAATTACAGGCTCATCAGTTTCTCATAAACTTCTTTCGGCGCATAAGGCTGCTGGTTATGGATCGGTTCTCCCAGGCAGGTTTTCGGATATGCATAGGTTCCGTGTTCCAGCATGATTTCCAGAAGTCCCGGGCCTTCTTTTTCCAGGAATTCCGGTGCGGTTTCCTTTACCTCATCACACCACATACGTTTCGAAGGGATTCCGTATGCGTCAGCTACTTTCGAGAAATTGCAGGATGCAAAGCCACAGCCGTCTGTAGTTCCGGCGAAGAGACAATCGAAATAGTCTCTCTGAAGATGCCGGATCATTCCCAGTGCCTCATTATTCATGATCAGCATTTTAATTGGAAGGTTCTCCCTTTTTACCCATTCCAGTTCCTGGATATTCATCTGGAAGGCTCCGTCTCCACAGATACATACCACAGGTCTGCCTGTGGCATAATAAGCGCCGATAGCTGCCGGAAGTCCATATCCCATAGCTCCGTGACCGCCGGAAAACAGAAGTTTCTGGCCCTCGCGGTTCTTAAACGACTGATAGCTCCAGACCATATGCTGACCTACATCCACGGCTATGGCAGAAGTATCCTGCAGCATATCACTGAGATCTGCGATCATACGGTTGGTATATCTCTCCGGAGTCTGGTCATCTACTGCCTGAAGGTTCTCTTTGATCTCCCTGCAGACCTCCAGCCAGTCCCCGAACTCCTTCTTAACACTGCTTCCTTTCTCTGACAGACACCGGATCACTGCTCCTGTTTCTGCCTGAAGTTTCACTTCATTTACACCATCTTCATGGATATCTCTCTTCAGATTATAAGGATCAATATCTACACGGATAATGCGGGCATTTTTCGCAAATTCGTGCACTTTGGTCCCGATCTGTCTGGTACACATGGAAATCCCGAAACACAGGATCAAATCACTTTTCGCGTTGGCGATCATATTAGCGTAACGATGTCCGTAAGCACCTCCGATACATCCGAAATTCAGCGGATGGTCATAGGACAATACCGACTTCGCCAGCACACTTGTGATAACAGGTATCTGTCTTTCCCGGGTAAAACGAAGCAGTGCCTGCTGACTTTCTGTGCTGTCCACCCCATGTCCAAGCATGATCACCGGGCGTACAGACTGCTCCAATGCCTCCAGGATCACATCTGCCGCTGCTTCTGCCTGTGCAGGATCTGTATGACATTCTTCGAATTCCATATCATAGACCGGATTAGCCACTTCACTTCTCTGCATATCCATGGGCAGGTCGATCAGAACCGGTCCCTTTCTTCCTGTATTCGCAATATGATATGCCTTATTTAACTCTTTTACGATATCCTCCGGTTTTCGGATCTGCACTGCATATTTGGTTATCGATCCTGCCATTGCAACAATATCTGTTTCCTGAAATCCCTGCTGCCGTAACCCTTCAATTCCTGAATATTCATAGGTATTCAGCTGTCCTGTAAAGAAGATCACAGGCAGGGAATCATAATAGGCATCTGCCACACCGCTCAACAGATTCACAGCTCCCGGACCGCTGGTAGCATAGGCACAGGCACATTCTTCCTTCGCCTGGGCATATCCGCAGGCCGCAAACGCAGCTCCCTGTTCATTATAACAGGAATGATTTTCCGTCAGCGGATTCCTTTCAATGGAATCTACCAGATGTGCGATCATGGTTCCCTGATATCCAAAGAAATGCCTGACTCCTTTTTTCTGTAAAAACGCAACAATATAGTCTGAAAGCTTCATAAATTTCCTCCCTGCTCACCCCGAACAAAACCTGGCAGTTTCTGCCTGCCTCAGATCAGTATTCCGATCTTTTCTCTCTGTTCGGTTTTTCCTGTTTTCTCCAGAACATCTATATAAATATCGAGAATTTCTTCATCTTCCGCAAATATTTCACCCTTTTCAAGGCTCTTCTGCATCATCTTGAAATATGGACGGAACACCTTTTCCAGTGTCACATAATCTTCATTTTTATATAAATTCAGAATATAGTCCTTTTTCCTCTCATAGGAAATTCCCAGATTCATACGTTTGCCGCAAAACTCTACATAATCCCAGGATTCTTCGAAATAGTCCTTCATCTTGCGGCTCTTTCTCACTTTACGTACACTTTTCAGTCTCTCTTTGACAAATCGGTCAAAACTGCCCCATTCTTTCCACAGCTCTGCATAGCTCACTCTTGCGCTGATGATGGACTGCCCCGGCACCGAATATTTCGGCTCTCTGATCTGTCTGTAACCTGATCCATAGCTTATAGTCAGGTACTTCTTTATGTTTTTCGGAACCTGGAACTTCTCTCCTTCCAGCTCTACTGTCTGCGTTTTTTCAAAAAGTTTCGCCGGATATACAGTCACCTGTTTCTTTCTTTTCAGAGAATATTTCGATGCTGCAGGGTCCTGCTGGCTTCTGCAAAGGTCTTCATAGATCTTTCTGGCAGTCCACTGTCTGCCTGTAAGCTGACAGCGAAGCTTGATAAGCATTTTACTGCAAAAAGTTTTAAACCCTTTTTCATCGGCAGGCTGATCTATATTCTCCAGCCATCCCTTTTCCTCAAAAGTACTCCATCTCTTCTTCATTCCAGAATCACCGTTTGCCCTCAGGGGATAGATCGTGATTCCCAGCCCCGGATATGCATACTCTCTGGGACAGTCAAGATTCAGGCAGACTGTGTCTGTATTCTCATATCTGAGATAAAAACCCGGGAAATATTTATGGGTTTTCATAGATTCCAGAGCACGTTTCTCCCTTGGATCATTCTCCACTGCCTGACGGAACCGTTCCATTTCCGCAGTTTTCATCAGAACTACGCCGAAGTACGGATTCTGTGGAAAAGGCAGGCCCTCCACTGCGCATAACGTAAGACGGGGAGACAGATAATATTCGATATTATTCTTCCGGCATATTTCATCAATTTCTTTTAATAAAGATAAAATTACCTTCTGTTTCCTATTCAATTTCTTATAACCTCTCTATACAATCTTTTGTGTCCACAGATCATACAAGTTTGGACGCAAGTGCCTGAATATCTTCCAGGCTTCCATATTTATCCAGCCATCCGTTCAGTACAGCCTGGATATCTGATTTCTTTCCAGAATCTGCTGCCTGTCTGCTTCCATCTTTCAGATCATTGATAATAATACGATAAAGCTCCGTTTTCACATAAGAGGGCTTTACATAGTCCAGTGCTGATCGATAATTTTCAAATGCGCTTCTGGTCTGTCCCTGTTTATTCCGGATATCTCCCATAAGTTTATAGACATACCCTTTCTCTTCTTTATGGATCAGACGGCTGCGCACCTGCTCTGCCAGCCACTCCAGCTCACTTTCCTCATCTGTACAAATGATCTCTGTCCTTAATGAAGCAAGTTCTGCCGGATATCCCAGACGCCTCCAGGCTTTGGTCAGTGCTTTCTTGTATACCTGAAGGCCTGGTTTCTCTTTCTTGTTATTTTTGTCCTGTTCCTCATCTGGCGCATCCTTCTTTCCGTTTACCGGAAGTGGATTTTTCATCGGAGTGCCTATCTTTTTACGGATCTCACGGATTTCTTTTTCAATCTCACTCTGAGTCCGTGCGCAGGCTACTTTTACCAGATAAAGTCCGGCTCTGATGTCTTCATCATCCGGAAGTATCTTCATCCACAGTTCCATGGTGCGAAGGGCTTCTTCTCTTGCACGGCCGGCGATCAGCTGCTCACAGTTTGCCAGAATCTGCTCTTTATATGGAAGAAACAGCCTGTCCATTTCCAGCCAGATCATGCCGTTGGAAGTTTTCTCCCGTACCTGTGCATAAAGTTCCAGTGCCTTCTCTCCGTTTCCGTTCATCCATAAAATATCTGCCTTATATTTCAGGAAATATCCATCTTCCGGGAAAATTCTCAACGCATCTTCCATGAAACGTTCCGCTTCCAGCCTGTGTTCTCCTGCATCTGCCATCATGAAACGGCATTTAAATTTCATCAGTCCCGGATGTTCCGGATATTTCTTAAGCAGATCCTCACAGATCCTGCCTGCTTCTTCCATTCTCTGGAATTCGTAATGATCCGCAGCTTTCCGAAACAGTTCTATGTCCATTTTCAACGTCTGCATACCGTCCGTAAGATGCTTCTGTTTCTCCCATATCTCCAGAAGGCGGTATGCCTTGGAAACCCTTTCTGTATAAAACAGCGTCTGCACAGCTGCCATAAACACCTCATCCGGAAGGTCTGCAAGAACAGGATGATAAAATGCATAAATAAATGTGTGATCTTCCCTGCCGATAAATTCCGCACTGAGCTGAGCTTTATAATATGCACCAAACAGATTCGACAGGCTGCCATATTCCCTTTTTTCCATGGCTTCTTCCAGGTTTATCCCGGACTTCACAATAGATCTCTGGAGATCCAATGCCACAACCTTCGCCTTCATCATAAGGCCTTCCTGGCGGAGTTTGTGCCGCTTCTTCGCTATACACATATTATAAAATTTACGCCGGGCAGCATTAAAACGGAGTCTGCCCTTTTTCATCTTGGGCATATAATCTTCCCTGAATTCTTCGAAAGAAACCCCATCTACGTTAACAGCCACATGTCCTTCCCTGCTGTCATGAGGCGGCATATATGACCACTCATCTCCGTAATGCCAGATGAGATAATCACTGCAATGATTGGGGATCATTACCTTCTCCCCTTCGAACTTCCCGTATTTCACAGGAAAGAGCATATCCTTGTCAAACAGGAACGGACAGCCTCCCCAGCGCATGGCATATCTGTCACATTCTTCTTCCTTATAGGAGAACATGATCTTCTCCAGTTTCTTCAGGGTTCTGTTTTTACCCAGAAAAACATAGGAAAGCAGATATTTCAGATAAAGGGACGCCGGGATTTCCCAGCGGTCACTGTATCCTACAGAGATGTTGATCAGATCTGAATAGATCATCATATGGGTTCTGTATTTCTCATATTCTTTATCGTCTGCCGGAATCGGGTCCAGCGTAAGTACATCTATGATCTCTCCCGCACAGTCCTTTCCGATGATCTGGCTCTTGTGGACAGCGCAGGTATCTGCTGATGCATAGCGTGGAAAAGAATTCGTATATGTCCTGTCTACATCTGAACACTGGATCTTCCGCTCCGGCGGCAGTTCGGTTCTGCAGATTTCCACAAATTTCTCCCAGTCAGATCTGGGCATGTACAGATCCACATCATCATCCCAGGGAACAAAACCTTCATGGCGAACTGCCCCAACCAGAGAGCCTCCCGCCATTACATACCGAAGATTATGTTCTTTACAGATTTCATCAACCTCCTGAAAAAGCTTCAAAAGATATTTTTGTTTTTCCGTCATGAGTTATCCTTTCTGATTAATAGTTTCCAATACTTCCAGCAACTTCACGGACTCATCATAAAAAAGTCTGGTGCATTCTGTCCTCTTGTCCCTGATCATGATCATCAGTTCCTGAAGCAGATAGCGGAAACCATTTCCATCAAAATTAAAGCTATAGCGTTTCAGGAATTCCCGACCTGAAATATTCGCCTCGAAATAACCGGTATTCCACCAGTCATTGGGGATCGTAACCCTTCCGTTGCTTCCGATGATCACCATCTCATCTTCCACATCTACTGTAGTACCAATCTCTATGGTAGCAAGGGCATTCTCATACTTTATGGTGATCATATCGTATACGAATTTCCCCTGTCTGTCTGTTACAGCATTGGTATTCACTTCCAGGCAGTTTTTGCCCAGAATCTTGATCACTGCACAGATCGCATTGCACACTGTTTCATTAAAAGGCTTGCCGCCCTCGAAATCATCCTGGGAAATGGCACACTTCACACTGACCAGATCTCCTACCAGGTTACTGTGTACCAGCCATACCAGCTGGGTAAAAGCTCTCAGGTACACCAGTGTGAGCCGTTCGATCAGAACCACCTTATGCTCTGCAGCCTTCCGGAAAAAATATCTCAGTTTCTCCGGTGAAAGAGCGGCCGGCACATCGCTGATCACATATTTTCCCATGTCTATGGCGCGTTCGATATACTGTTCTCTCTCCAACTGCCTGCATTTAATATATACAATGTCAATACCAGAAAGAAATTCATTATAGTCATTCCACCAGGAATCCAGTTCATATTTATCACAGAAATCCTGGGCTGTTTTTTCATCCTCTGAGAAAACACGTTCCACATGAACACCACTGACATATTTCGACTCCTGCACGAAGTCATTATCCCTGATATCGTCTGTTACCACACCCATATTAAAGATAACTCCCTCACCGCGCAGTTTCGTACTGGAAATATTCTTCGTTCTCTCCAGATATACTACATCGCAGTAATTCTTCAGATAGTCGAATTTCCCTCTCCAGTCTGAACCAACTACCAGTATATCAATATCATATTTAATGATATCATTGACTTTCTGTCCCTGGTATTCCTCAATGATGATCTCATCTGCCAGCTCTGTTCTCCTTACATTCTCGATCCTTTTGATCAGGCTGTCCCTTACATTCAGCTTTCCGCGCTCAATATCGTAGCTCTCACTGGTAACACCAACGATCAGATAATCGCCCAGTGCCCTGGCACGTTTTATAATGTTATAATGGCCCTTATGAAACAGATCAAAAGTGCCGTACGTAATTACTTTCTTCATATACTCCCCTGTGTCCTGTACTTGGTGGTTAACATTGCTACTTTACATTTCTTTTACTATTATTTCACCGTTATTTTTAATTATAACATAGATCAGGCCGTCCGTCATTACTTTGTAAAAAAAATGATATGGTTCTGTAATGATAACAATTCCTCATCTACTTTATTCTCCCGCCCCTGGCAGTGGGTGCTTCAGTGATAGAACGCCATCGGAGTGCTTTTTCTAAATAATAAGAAAAGCCCCGGAAACCTGTGTTTCCAGAGCTTCGTATCACTGATCATCTGCGGGATACTGTCCGGTTTTCTCTCTTTTCTGGAGATTGCTGTTCTCTGCTTTTCTGGTAGCAGCCTCCAGCTCTTCCATCAGTTCTTCCAGTGTCAGTTCCCTTTCTTCTTCCTTCAGAGGTTCCTCCGATACATCATCCAGATTATCCTCTTCTATATCCATTTCATATCCTGCCACCCGGCTGGATCCTTCATTCTTCTCTGTGGTCTCCTGCGTACCTTCCACTTCAGGGTCTGCACTTCCCACATGATCTTTATCCGGTTCCAGAGTCGCAGCCAGCTCTTCGATAGCCTTTCTGCGCTGTCTCAGGATTTCATATTTATTCTCATCACTGTCATATTCTTCTTCCAGTCCCTCATCCCTGACTGTCTTATCTGTCTTAAACAGGATAAATGCGATTATATTTATCACCCCTGTATACAGCCAGTCCACAGGCAGGCTTCCCAGTACCAGGATAAATACCAGCGATACTCCCAGCAATGCCCACACATTGGTCAGCTGTGGAAGTCTCAGCAGATACAATCCGTTCATAATGATCATGATCGGATAATGGAAAAGATAGATTCCCATGGTATGCCGGCCAATATAAGTCAGCGGTAACTTGATATCCGGCATCAGTGCCAGGAATGTATAGATCACAATAAAAGATACCAGATACATCAGAAGCCTGATCACAATACCTTCCTGATCAGTCAGTCCGCAGAGCTGATATCTGTGATTTGCACGGAAAATAGCAATTCCCATACCATTGGTGATCATATAATTCGGGATGGCCCAGAGCAGTACTGCGGAGATAGGCACCAGAACCCATTTCCCTTTAAACTTACGTACTGCCGTAATATATTCACTTTTCCAGAGGTAACCTGCCGCAAAAAACGGGAAAAATACCACGATCCTGGAAGCAGACAAAAACGTCGTAAACTCCGGTCTGGTTCCTGCCCACAGTGCAAAAATAATGCTCAGCGGAACAATGAATCGGATCTTGCCCATAGCTTCAATGGTCAGTCTGTATGCAAAAAGCGCCAGCACATACCACATAACTGTTCCTGTAGGTCTGAGTATCTCATAATCTACGGATTTCCCCAGCCATATCTGGGAATAACAGGTAAGTGAATATCCCAGAATATAGGGAATCAGCAGATTCTTCACATTCTTAAGAACATTCTGCGGTTTCTTTGACAAATATCCGGAAATAAAAACAAAGGCAGGCATATGGAAGATCGTGATCCCATACCAGATGTATCGTACCACCATGTCTACCTTCACCAGATTGAATGCAATGATATGATTAAAAACCACAAGAAAAATAAGCAAAACTTTTATATTGTCTATCAGGTAAGAATACGGTACAGCCGCTCTGTCTGCTTTAAATTTCATATTTATATACAGTCCTTCTGAAAAATTTTCACTGTCTGTTTCACAGCTTAGTTAAAATAAGTATAACATATTTTTATGATTTTTGGAATAGAAACTTAATGGAAGTATTTCCAAACTCCATTTACAGCGTAAGAAATAAAGAACAGACTGCTTCTGACCGGATCATATCCTGCATATCTGTAAACCCGGTACGTCATAGACGCTGATTTCAGTTTATTCCTGGATTTTCCCCCTTCACTGAGCCGGTATTTAAGAAGAGGTTTATTGATCCCGGCTGCACTGCCGTACTTTTTCAACACCTTAAGCCAGGTGATATAATCTTCATGACTGTCATCATGCTCCATAGGAAATTCCAGTGCTGCTTCCCTGCGTATCAGCACTGATGAGCAGTTAATACAGTTGTGTTTCAGCAGATCTCTGTAACGGATCTTCTCCCTGACCGGAATATAGCGTCCGGTATCACTGCCATCTGCCTTCATCAGTTCCCGCCCTGTGGAACACATTACAAGGCCTGTCTTTTCAAGGATTCCCAGCTGTTCTTTCAGCTTTCCCCTGTCCCACCAGTCATCTGCATCCAGAAATGCAACATATTCACCGACAGCTTCCTGCACACCCCGGTTTCTGGAACGGGCAGCTCCCATATTTTCTTTGTTCTTAATATATCGAAAGTCCTCTCTGCCCTCATAGGCAGACAGGACTTCCTCTGTACCGTCTGTAGATCCGTCATCTATGACTAGAAGTTCCAGGGAAATCCCCTGCTCATAGACAGATTCTACAGCTCTTTTAATATATTTCTCTCCATTATAAACCGGCATGATTACAGATACCAATGGTCTGTTCATGATCATTCCTCCGTTTTTTCCTCATCAGTCTTTACACTGTTTCCGGAATCCTTCAGTGCATTTACCTGCTTATCATCCACACCCTCGGAAACTTCCTTCTGGAAAAAGATCTTCACAGTCATAAAGATCAGTTTAATATCCAGCAGGAAAGAATAGTTCTCAATATAAAACAGGTCCAGCTTCAGCTTATCATAAGGAGTTGTATTATATTTTCCATAAACCTGTGCATATCCGGTAAGTCCGGCTTTTACTTTCAGGCGGTAATAAAACTCCGGCAGTTCCTTCTCATACTCACGCATGATCGTCTTTCTCTCAGGACGTGGACCTACCAGGGACATATCTCCCTTAAATACATTAAACAGCTGGGGCAGTTCATCCAAATGCAGATTTCTCAGCACTTTTCCCACCGGAGTGATCCTGGAATCATGTTTCGATGCCAGACGGGCACCATTTTTCTCCGAATCTACGCACATACTGCGGAACTTGCAGATCATAAAGGATCTGCCGCCTACAGTCAGACGCTCCTGAAAATAAAATACCGGTCCTCTGTCATATAACTTCACAGCAAGGGCAATGATCAGCATGATCGGAGAAGTGATCACAATACCGATACCTGAGATCACCATATCCATCACTCTCTTCGCAGCTCTCTGATCTATGGATAATCCCATATTTCTGGACATAAGAAGAGGAGTATCGAAAAGATGGATCCTGTCACTTCCCATGAGGATGATATCTGAAATCTTCGGGCTAACATAACAGCGGATAGAATGGGCGAAACAGTACTTCAGATAACGGTTTCTCTCCATAGACGGAAGATCCCAGATGATCACACCGTCATAATTGCGCATAAGTTTATGGATTTCCCTCTCTCCTACACTGGAATGTACCTTGCCGCTGATATCATATTTATCCTTTCTGGAATTCATCTTATGGATCAGATCATCTCCCGGATCACGGTCTCCGTAAATAACCAGCAGCTTTCTGGCACGATATAATTTCGAATAAATATATCTGGAGCCCCATATCCATATAATAATAAGGATCAGCTGCAGACCGGTCATTTCTATCATAGGTCCCGGACTCAGAAACCATCTGTTGATCAGGGTGATCTCAAAATATTCCACCACATTGGTACACAACAGTGCCAGAGTCAGAGAATAAAATACATCCACCCGCTTCAGATATCCCACCTTCAGGCCGCCATAAAGCTTGGCGAACATAGCGAACATCAATCCATAGATTGCGATCAGAACCCAGTTACCTTTTCTCCAGAATGGCTCATCGATCTGACCACGGTAAACCGTATACCACACATAGGCAAATACTGCCATCTGAGCAAGAACCACCAGGCTGGCCAGACAGAATACGATAAATCGTTTATAATCTTCTCTTTTATTCACGTGATACCTCTTATTTCTGAAATTCTTTTCTTATTATATATTTCTAATATTTCTGACTTCCCCATTATAGCCCAAGATATATGGTACGTCCACCCGTTTTCGTTAAATTTGTTTATAATGCTGAGAGTCACACTCTGGTTTTTTTTGCGATGTTTTGTATATAATGCATAATTTTTTGACAGTTTTTATCTGTTTCTAGCGAAAATTTTACATATTTTTTTTACAAACCTATGGAAATCCCCCCAAAAAAATTGTATAATATTCGTAAGTAAATGAAAGCGAGGGTTCACTATTATGAAACAAAATAGTATGTTGGCTATGATCCTGGCCGGCGGTCGTGGCAGCCGTCTGCATGATCTTACCAATAAAGTGGCAAAGCCAGCCGTTTCATACGGCGGTAAATATCGTATTGTAGACTTTCCTTTAAGTAACTGTGCCAACAGCGGCGTTGATGTTGTAGGTGTACTTACACAGTATGAATCCATCCAGCTGAACAGTTATGTTGCAGCCGGCGGCCGCTGGGGTCTTGATGCCAAAGACAGTGGTGTTTACGTTCTTCCTCCGCGTGAGAAAGCTGATGAGAATCTGAATGTATACCGCGGAACTGCAGATGCAATTTCCCAGAATATCGACTTTATCGACAAATTTGATCCGGAATATGTTCTCGTTCTTTCCGGTGACCATATTTACAAGATGAACTATGACGAGATGCTTGCAGCTCATAAGAAAGCGAATGCCGATGCAACGATCGCAGTTATCGAAGTTCCACTGAAAGAAGCAAGCCGTTTCGGTATCATGAACACTGATGAATCCGGACGTATTGTAGAATTCGAAGAGAAACCGGAACATCCAAAGAGCAATCTTGCATCCATGGGTATCTATATCTTCACATGGAAACTTCTCCGCAAGATGCTGATGGCTGATATCAAGAATCCTGATTCCAACCATGACTTTGGTAAAGATATCATCCCTACTATGCTTAACGATAATAAGACTCTTTATGCATATAAATTCAAGGGCTACTGGAAAGATGTTGGTACAATTGATTCTCTCTGGGAAGCAAACATGGATCTGTTAAGCTCCAAGAACGAACTGGATCTGGGCGACCCATCCTGGAAGATCTATACAGAAGACGTTACTGCTCTTCCACAGTATATCAGTGCAGAAGCAGACGTTAAAGATGCATATATCACACAGGGTTGTGTTGTTCAGGGTGAAGTGAAACATTCCGTACTCTTTACAGGTGTTAAGATTGGTGCTGGCGCTATCGTTATCGACAGTGTTCTGATGCCAGGTGCTATCGTAGAAGAAGGCGCTGTAGTTCAGCGTGCACTGGTAGCCGACGGTATCCGTATCGGTAAAGGTACCATTGTAGGTGATCCGAAGAGCGAGCACATCGAACTTGTGGCGAAACGTGTAAAGGGGGCAGAATAATATGTATAAGGCATTTGGTATCGTAAACTCCTCCGGGAGAAACATTTATGTAGATGGTATGCAGGATTATCGCCCGATTGGCGCGTTTTCCTTCCTTGGAAGATACAGAGTCATCGACTTCCCTATCTCCAACATGACTAACAGTAATATTGACCGTATCCAGGTTTATATCAACAATAAACCTCGATACGGTCAATATTACTGTTAGTCATGTTGGAGATAGGGAAGTCGATG